>WNGR01003749.1_pt1 | contig 16538 bp, 9 predicted proteins | sample 5407581 | NCBI WGS metagenome assembly WNGR01 (sample SAMN13153383, study PRJNA577476) | soil metagenome | isolation source: 80 cm soil or saprolite under Garry oak tree replicate 2 | place: USA:California | collected 2016-06-15 | reverse complement strand
CCGTAAACGCGATCGGGATCAGAAGGACGAAGCCAACTTCAAAGAAAGCGGGTAACCCGATGATCAGTCCAATTACCATCATCGCCCAAGGCACACGCTTTTCGCCGAATATCCGAACGAGGGTGCGCGCGATCTGGTCCGCTCCGCCCGACTCTGCCATCATCTTGCCGAGCATGGTGCCGAGCGCTACTACAACGGCAATGTGGCCGAGAGTTGCGCCCACTCCCGTTTCAAACGAATGAATCACCGTCGCGAACGGCATACCGGAAACTACCGCTAGGCAAAGCGACGTAAGAAACAACGTCAGAAATGGGTTCAGTTTGAAGACCGCGATCAGCACGATGAGACCGATCACAGAGACCAGCGTGGCAACGAGCAAAAACAAGCTGTGGGGATCGATCATAGCCTCACTATAAAGCGCTGGTCTGATAAAGGAACGAACTGCCGCACCGAAGAAGCAGGGTACCAGGTCATGCGGACGGCGCTTTGTAAGCCACGCAATCGATCTCGATCTTGCAATCGACAACCATGCTCGATACCACGCACGCGCGAGCGGGCGGATGCTCGCCGAAATGCTCTCTAAAGACCGCGTTGAACGCAGAAAAATCGCGCGGGTCTTCGAGCCAAACGCCGCAACGCACCACATCCTCCGGCCCGTATCCGGCCTCGTTCAGAATCGATATCAGATTTTGGATTGCCTGGCGGGATTGAGCCGCAATGTTGCCGGCGATAACCTCGCCGTCGATCATCGGAACCTGGCCTGATACGTACAGCCATCCATCGGCCTCGACCGCGCGCGCAAAGGGGAGGTGTTGACCACCCGTACCCTTGCCGCCTTCCACTCCGTATCTCTTGATGCCCATCTGCGTCTTCCCTTGTTCGGTTGTGTTATTGAACCCACGCTGTTGTGGCACGAGGCAGGAACTGCCCCGCGCGATTACAGGTCGCCCCATCCGCTGTGTAAGAGAGAACACCGTTAACCCAAACACCGGCGATTCCCTTTGCTGTGCGGATTGGATCGGCGAATGTCGCGGTATCGATGATCTTCTCAGGATCGAAGAGCACGAGATCGGCGCAATATCCTTCGCGAATTAGTCCGCGTTTCGAAAGCCCGAATCTCTCAGCAGGCATGCCGGTCATCTTGCGCACGGCTTGAGGTAACGGGATCAACTTTTCTTCCCGGCTATAACGTCCCAACACACGCGGAAAGGTTCCCCACAAGCGAGGATGAGGACGGGGATCGTTGGGCAAACCGTCAGAGCCGATCATGGTCGCCGGGTGAGCCAAAATCCGCCGCATGTCCTCTTCGGAGATACTGTGGTAGATCGCTCCGGCCGGCTGCAAACGCTGCGCAGCTTCGAGTTGAGGAACGTCCCACCCCGTAGCGATGCGAGCCAGCGATTGCCCGGCAACCTCGGGGTGGGGCGTGCTCCATGTGATCGTAATTTCAACGCGTGGATCTACCTGCCGCAGGTCGAGCGTGCTTGAACCCGCAGCGTAGGGATAGCAATCGCAACCCACTGACTGAACCTTGCGCGCATCCTCCAGAACCTGCAACACCTCGCCGCTTCTGCCCCAGTTGGCAATGCCCGCGCACTTCAGGTGAGAGATGATGACAGGCACGCTGCTCAGGCGTCCGATCTCAAATGCTTCACGCATCGCATCGAGAATCGCGTCGGTTTCCGTGCGCATGTGCGTCACATACAACGCACCCTTTGCTGAGAGCGGTCGCGCCAGTTCCAATACCTCATCCGTGGTAGCCGCGATTGCGGATTGATACGCAAGTCCCGAACTGAGCCCCAGCGCTCCCCCATCGAGAGCCTCGCTTAGTTGCTGCCGCATCGCTTCGAGTTCCGTCTTCGTCGCCGAGCGATCGAGACGGTCCATGTGGTTGTTGCGCAGCGACGTGTGGCCTGTCAGCGCCGCAACGTTCACGGCGGGCCGCGCCTCACGGATCGCTGCGACATAGCCGACAAAGGTGGGATAGCGGAAGTCGCTTGCATCGCCAAGCAAGTTCATTGGGTCGGGCAGGGCGCCGTGTAGCTCGACCGGCGCGGCGCTGATACCACAGTTTCCAACAATCACCGTGGTCACGCCTTGTGAAAGCTTCTCCAGCATGGCCGGATTGCGAATCACGTTTGTGTCGTCGTGAGTGTGGACATCAATGAAACCGGGCGAGAGAGCGAGACCATCGGCTTCAATTACAGAAGATGCGTGGCACTGAAGGGATGAACCGAGCTCGAAAATATGGCCGTTTTTAAGTGCAACGTCCATTAGTTGGGCCGCGGCGCCGCTGCCGTGATAAACGCTCGCATTGCGGATGAGAGTGTCGCACTTCACCATGGCGGCTGTTTCAGAATATAGACTATATTCGTTACGTGTTCCACCCTTATTCCGCAAGCACTGACATCTTCTGGGGGTCATCGGTTGAGCGATAAAGCATCGGCGCAAACGGCCTTCGAGTTGCCCGTCGATTCGTTGAACAAGGGCCTTGGATTTGCTTCCACTGCGCTCGAACGCGGAGATATCGCGCGAGTCGACTGGAATCTTTTGCGCGAAGATCTTAGTTTGCCCTCGGCGGTCCTCTATCGAGACAGGCTGCTGCATAACCTCGGATGGATGCAGCAGTTCATTACGTCCTACGGCGTCAAGCTCGCGCCCCACGGCAAAACCACGATGGCTCCGCGGCTCTTTAACATGCAACTTGAAGGGGGCGCATGGGGAATCACGCTTGCCACAGCGCATCAGACCTTGGTCGCGCACACGCACGGCGTGCGGCGAGTGCTGATGGCCAATCAGCTCATTGGCAAAGAAAACATGGCATCATCGCACGCTTGTTGCGAGATCCCGGCTTTGATTACTACTGTCTTGTGGATTCGGCGGCGCAGGTAGACCAGCTAGGCGCCTGCTTCTCCAATGTCGGTCAACGGCTGCGCGTGCTGCTTGAACTGGGCGTCGAAGGCGGACGTGCGGGAATTCGGAATGACGAACAGTTACTGAAGGTGCTTGCGGCACAGTCGCGATGGAGCAATGCGATCGCTCTGAACGGAATCGAGATTTATGAGGGAGTTCTCAGCGATGAATCGTCGATCCGAGACTTTCTGCGACGCACGGTAGAAGTGACGCGCAGGCTCATCGCCGAGCGGCGATTCGAGCGCACGCCTGCAATACTGTCCGGCGCCGGTTCCGCTTGGTATGACGTTGTGGCCGAAGAGTTTTCTGCTGCCGGTTTCCTCGACAACGTTGAAATTGTGCTGCGGCCCGGGTGTTATCTCACGCACGACGTGGGTGCCTATCGCGCCGCACAGGCCCGGATCCAGGAGCATAACCCTATCGCCCACCAAATGAATTCAGGCCTTCTGCCTGCGCTTCAAGTGTGGGCGTATGTGCAATCGATACCTGAGGCAGAGAAAGCAATTATCGGAATGGGCAAGCGCGACGCCGCCTTCGACTCCGGGTTGCCGGTGCCCGCGCTGCATTTCAGGCCTGGCACGGCAAGACCGAAACCTGCTTCTGCGCATTGGACCCTCACGAAGATGATGGATCAGCACGCTTACCTGCGTATGAACGCAGGTGACGATCTTCAGGTCGGCGACATGATCGGCTTCGATATCTGTCACCCGTGTCTCACATTCGACAAATGGCGCACCCTGCCCGTGTTAGACGCACAATTCCAGGTGGTCGATATCGTTCAGACTTTCTTCTGAAACGAGACTGCTCCCTGGCACATCAGTAAAGAAGATACTTGGCCCGCACCGCCTCAAACTTCTCGATGTCTCCCCGCCATTGCTCAGCGACGCGGCGCGGGTCTTGTCCCGACGTGATGGCGTCAAGGCTGGTTTTGTTTACCATCAATGTGTCCAATCCGGCAAGCTCGTATTGGCCGGAATAGAGCGTGTGAAGAGCGGCTGCGATTTCAATTCCGAGCTCCGGTGCATCGAGTGAATTCCGGTCTGTGATCACCACATTTACGCCGCCGCATTTCTGGCCGGAAAATTTTGAACTGCTCGGCGTAAAATTTACGGGGACAAATCGCACACCACCGATCTCGCGGCCATTGAGGAAGTGTCCTAATTCTGCCGCATCAACCCACGGAGCGCCGACGACTTCAAATGGAGTATCTGTTCCCCGGCCCACCGACACATTGGTGCCTTCAATCAAGCCAATCGCCGGATACAGGATAGCTTCCGTCAGGCTTCGCATATTGGGAGAGGGATTGATCCAGAGCACGCCTGTGGAATCGAACCAGTCGCCGCGCATCCAACCTTCCATGGGTACAACGGTCAGCTTTGCGCCGATCTTCCGCTCTGCATTAAACATCTTTGCCAGCTCGCCCATCGTCATCCCATGCCGCACCGGCGTCTGACCATAGCTGATAAACGACTCCCTGCCCTCATCCGCTACAGGACCCTGCACGAATGCGCCGCCAATCGGATTGGGGCGATCGAGTACCATTATTTTCTTATTGGCTTTTGCTGCCGCTTCAAGAAAGTATCCCAACGTTGTTTCGTATGTGTAGAAGCGAACTCCGACATCTTGTATGTCATAGACGATCACATCAAGGCCAGAGAGAACTGCTGCAGAGGGCCGTCGCTTTGCATCGCTATCGCCATACACGCTATAGATTGGCACACCGGTCGCCTGGTCGATGGCGTTGTCAATTGCCGTCGAGTCCATCTTGCCGTCGATTCCATGTTCGGGACTGAAAATGGCCGCCAGTTGAACACCGGGCGCGTGAGCAAGCACGTCCGCTGTTCGCTGTCCCCGCGAATCGATCCCCGTTTGGTTGGTGACCAGGCCAACCCTAAGCGGATGCGTGGAGTCAGCACCCAGTTCCCGAAAGCTGTGGGACTCGAGCACATCGATCCCAGTCTTCACTTCGCCATTTCTGACATTGAATCTCCTCGATGCCATGAGCGATTCGTTATAGCCGGTAATGCGGGCGAGGTAAAGTTTTTGCCTCTCCGCAATTGAAAGCTTAAGTGTCTGGACGACCGCAGTCGCAATGCGGGAACGCAGCGAAACCACAGAATGTCCGCCGCGAGGATGCACCGCATTTGTAAGCAAGATGATGTAAGTGTTTGTGACAGGGTCGATCCACAACGACGTGCCGGTGAATCCTGTGTGACCAAAGGAGCTCACAGGAAGTAGCTCGCCGCGGTTACTGGCGAAGGGAGAATCGATGTCCCACCCCAGTCCGCGCAAACTGGCTGCATTGGCGGGCTGCTGCGGAGTCGACATCTTCTCCACAACAGGACGGCTCAGCACCTTGAATCCGCTCAGTATGTCCCGCGCAAATTTGGCGAGATCGTCGGCAGTCGAAAAAAGCCCGGCATGACCCGCGACACCTCCCATGCGGCGCGCCGTTGGATCATGCACGACACCGCGCAGCATCTGTCCATGTTCGTCGTACTCGGTTGGCGCAATGAGGTGTGCCCACTCTGCGGGCGGCAGAAAACGTGTATGCCTCATGCGGAGTGGAACAAAGATATTTTCATCGGCGAATTCATTCAGCGGTTTTCCTGAGACTTTTTCAACCAGATAGCCGAGCACTTCAAAATTTATGTCGCTATAGACGAATCCTGATCCAGGCGGATGCGCAGGCCTCTGCTGCATCGCCATCGAAAAAGCCGCATCACGGCCGTTCCACATAGCGTTCAAGTCCAGGTCCGGCTCCAATCCGGAATAGTGAGTTAACAACTCGCGCACGGTGACGTCCTTCTTGCCATTCTGCGCGAACTCGGGAACATACGCAGACACAGGATCGTTCAGTCTCAAGCGGCCATCCTGCACCAGCTTCATGATCGACGTTGTGGTTGCAACGCATTTGGTGAGCGAGGCCAGATCGAAGATGGTGTCGGCAGTCATAGGCTCGCGGGTCGGCTCCAACGAACGCCATCCAAATGCCTTGCGATAGACAGTTCGCCCGTTGTGTCCCACGAGGAGCACGCCGCCCGGAATCGTTCCATCTTCAACCGCCTTTTCCATGATCGGATCGAGTATCGAATGAATTCCTCTTGGACTGCCGCGCCGAACATGAGAGGAGCCGGCGACAGAACCGGAAGCGGCCGCAATCGACAAACACATCATGAGCAGTGCGCAACAGCCTGGCACGTGCCGATATGGTTCAGTTCCTCTCATGGACCTCCAATAATCTTTTGGTGCGGCGCGCTTGCGTCGAATCTACTTTCTTATGAAGCTCTGCTGAACAAGATGCTCGTGTGGCATCAGCCAACTTGCAACATATCCCACCACGAATGTTGCGATGCTTCCAAAAACAACGTACCAAGTAAAAGGCACGCTGGTAAACCGCCACAGGTAAAGGTTCAACGCAAAGCCGACTAACATGCCGGCCATCGCGCCGCGTTCTGAAGCGAACGTAGTCAGTACGCCCAGCAGAAAGACACCGAGCAAAGACCCATAGGCAACCGATGCGATCGATAGTCCCATCTCCAGCACCATGCCGCCGTGCCGAGCGAGCAGGGCCAAAGCAAACAGCACCATTGCCCATCCAAGAGTCGCAACACGTGAAAGTCGTACGCGCCGTTCTTCACTCGATAGCGGTGAAAGCCGCGTATAGAAATCGACGATGGTCGTGGAAGAAAGCGAGTTCAGCGCGGCGCTCAGGTTTGACATCGTCGCCGCAAGAATCGCGGAAATGAGCAGTCCGCTGATGCCGTGCGCCATGTTGTTTGCGATGAAGGTCGGGAAGACCGTGTCCATTCGGGTGAATGGCACGACCGGTACAAATAGTTTGTAAAAGACAAACAGCATCGTCCCGATGATCAGGAAGAGCGAGAACAGAATGAAAACCGCAACGCCGCTTGACACGAGCGCGATCTTGGCGTGACGTTCATCGCGCGCGGAGAGCAGTCGCTGCACGATCAACTGGTCGGTGCCGTGGCTCGCCGTAGTGAGGAACGCGCCTCCAATCACGCCCGACCATAACGTGTAAGTCGACGAGAAACTCCAGCCCAGGTCGAGCATGCGAAACTTGCCGCTCTGGCCGGCAATGCTATACGCCGCGAGCCACCCTCCGGGAACTGCGTGAACGATGGCGAACACTGCTACGATGGCGCCCGTCAAGTACACCGCCAGCTGGACGACATCTGTCCAGATCACGGCGGTCATGCCTCCTTCGAAGGTATAAGCGAGGGTCAACACCGCGACGATTGCAATGGCAGCGACGTCGCGCTGAAAGTCGCTCAATCCTGCGAATGCGCTGCCGAGAGCGATTCTTACCACAATGGCCACCGCAAACACGCGTACACCTTCGGCTCCGGCGCGCGTCACAAGGAAAAGTCCCGCGGTCAGAGATCTCAGCCTTTGACCAAAACGGCGCTCGATGAGTTGATAAGCTGTCACGAGCTCCCCGCGAAAATACTGTGGGATGAAGAGGAAGCTGACGATGATTCGTCCCACCACGTAGCCGATCACCAATTGCAGAAAGCGAAAGTCCTTGTCGTAGGCAAGGCCGGGAACGCTGATGATTGTGAGTGTGCTGGTTTCCGCTGCCACGATCGACAGCGAGATGGCCCACCACGGAATCTTGTTGCTCGCCAGAAAGTAGCCGCGCAGCGTCTGTTGCTTGCGCCGAAAGTGCAGCCCAAAAAGCGTGACGGCGGCGAGATACACGATGATCACCGTAAAATCCAACGCGTTCAGCCCCATCGGTTCCTCATCTGCACGTTCAACTTATCAGCTTAATCGGCCCATCCGCGTTCCTGCAGATAGATCCTGAGGAATTGCAGGTTGCGCGCACCGCTTTTGCAGGCGAGAATTCTAAATGGAGATTCGCTTGTGAAACACGTGCTGATGCGCAGGTTGGTTCTCTGTCTCCCGTTGGCCTTTTCGGCATCGTCGTTACCGGCGCTGGCTCAGAATGACAGACGTCAGGCTGCGATGTCGCTCGAACAGCAGGGAAAGACTGCTGAGGCCGAGTTGGAGTGGAAAGCCCTTTCGAAAGAGTTCCCTTCCAATCCCGAACCGTTTGCGCATCTTGGTCTACTCGCGGCCCGCCAGGAACACTTCATTGAAGCCATCAGTCTTTACCGCAAGGCTATGGCGCTAAACCCCACAATGCCTGGGCTTCGTCTTAACCTGGGTCTCGCGCTATTTAAGAACGGCGACTACAGACAGGCGATACAAGATTTCGAACCGCTGCTCAAGGCACATCCTGAAGAGGAGCGCCTGACGGTGTTGATGGGAATGTCGCATTACGGGCTGGGTGAATACGCCGCGGCGACTCTTTATCTTAAGAGGGCAGCTGACCGCGATCCACAGAACCTTACGTTGCTCCTGACCTTGGCGCACAGTTGTCTTTTGTCGCGGCAATATCAGTGCGTGCTCGATGAGTTTCATCGGATCGTGGCCCTCAACGCGGAGTCTGCAGAGGCCGACATGCTGGTTGGTGAAGCGATGGACGAGATGCACGAAACGATCGCTGCCACAAGAGAGTTTCGCGCCGCCGTTGTGGCTAACCCGAAAGAACCGAATGTGCATTTCGGCTTGGGTTACCTGCTGTGGACTCAGTCGCAGTACGCCGAAGCAGCGCAGCAGTTTCAGGCTGAGATCGATAACGATCCTGCCCATCTTCAAGCTATGCGTTATCTCGCCGATTCACGGGTTCGAATGAACCAGTTCGATGATGCACGTCCTTTACTGGAGAAACTGGTGAAGATATCACCGGCGAATTCCATGGAGCATCTCGACTTGGGCATCGTATATACCGAACAAGGCCGCAAGCAGGATGCGCTGGAGGAGTTTCAAGCGGCTGCCAAACTTTCGCCGTCGGATGTGAATGTTCATTGGCGCATGGGCCGTTTATACAGCTCCATGGGTAAGAAGACCGAGGCTAAAGCCGAGTTCGATAAGGCGAACAGCCTCAACAAAGCCGCCGATGAACACTTATTACAGGTGATGTCTAAAATTCCGGGAGAAAAGAAAACGCCGGAATCATCCAACTCACCGCAGAACAAGTAACTTCGCTGACTCATCAAACTAGATCGAGTAGTGACCCCATAAGAAAGGCCGGAGCATGAGCCCCGGCCTTCCGTTAAAGAAATCAGCTTTGACAACCTAGAAGTTAAGCTTTGCGCCAATCTGGATTCTGCGCGGTACGTGTGCTGTTGTTACCTGTCCAAAGTTGGTGTCGTTCAATGACGAATCGACACTATTGAAGTTAGTGTGGTTGAACGCATTGAAATACTCACCGCGCAATTGGAACCGGAGTCGCTCACCCAGATTCAAGTTTTTGATGGACGCCAGATCCCAATTCTGCACACCCGGCCCGAGCAGCGAACCAATGCGCTCGCTTCCGAAGTGGCCCACCGCTGGGGTGAATGACGTGGTTGAGAACCACTGTGTGGCGCTCTTGGTACGGTGAATCGGACCAGTCTGATCGGGGCGCATGGAAATGTCTCCATCCTGCACCATTCCCAAACCGTTCGGACCGAGCACTGTGAAAGGATCGGTATTTTGTGTGGCTGTGAATGACGATCCGGAGACAAAGGATGAAACGCCGGAGACCTCCCAACCGCCCAGGATGTGCCCGACAAATCCGCGCTGCTGCTTGTGGAACGGCAGAAGGTAAATGTAGTTAACCTCTAGAACCTGCGGCGTGTTGGTTGAAGACAGGCCGTAATCCCGCTTGAAATTGTAGCTGTCGGTCGCAGACGATCCGCGATCGTTGGAGTTGGTGGTGAGGTCCTTCGACCACGTATACGCGGCGCCCAGCGTGAGACCTTTCGAAGAGTGGTGGCTCAGCGAGATCTGCAGCGAGTTGTAGTTATTGGTGAAGAGCGGCGCGCGGGTATGCATGTAACCGTAACCCAGAAAGGGTCGAATCGCGTTGACATCCGCGGTGGGATTGTTGGTTCTGGCGGCGAGCGTCGGCTGATTCATGTCAAACTCGCCAGGCAAGTGCCTCGCCACATTGCCCACATAGGCCACTTCAATCGTGGTCGAGGGAACCAACTGGCGCTGCACAGAGAGGTTGTAGTTCGCGTAATGAGGAACCTTGAAGACAGGCGTACCGGTAACCGTAAGACCATTGGGTCCATACGAGACGGCGTTGGCTCCAGACGGATTGTCAAACGAAGTGTTGTTCACAGTGGTGGTCTGCAGCAGCGGCGGATCGGCGAAGGCATTCTGTTCCCAGATGCCGTTCAAGAGGCGATCGTAGAAGACGCCGAAGCCACCGCGGATGGCCGTCGTGCCGCGGCCGTCCGGATTGTAGGCGAAGCCAAGACGCGGCCCAAAGTTAGTGTTGTTATTCGGGTTGATGTAGCTTCCGTAAGGTGAGCATGTAACCTGCGGCCCGATGGCTTGCGCGGCGCTGCACGCTGCTCCCTTTGGAAAAATGATTCCATTGGTGTAAGTAGCCGGGATCAGCGCCTGCCCCGCGGTGAAGTTGCCGGTTGTGGGGTCGATTGTGGGAGCCTTCGCGGCGCTGTACAACAATGGATCGAAGTTGTTGAGAGTATTCTTCACGTCCGTGGCGGAGGGGAATCTGCTCCAACGAACCCCGAGGTTAATCGTAAGGCGCTTGCTGATCTTCCAGTCGTCCTGCACATAGGCTTCGCTGTTGATGTAGTGAAGATCGGGGGTTATATCGCGGCTCGCCTGAGAATAGGTGCGAACATTACCCAGCAGGAAATCGCCAAAGCTGTCGAAGCTGAAAGACGGTCCGCCGGCGACGGCATTTTCAGTCTTCAACATCTGCTGGAATTGAAAGCCGGTGCGAATGGTGTGCTTTCCGTAAGTTAGCGCCAGGTTATCGAAGTAAGTGCGATCAAGATTGCGCTCCTTCCACGGCGACGATCCGGGCGAAAATCCTTGCAGGCCGGTGATGGTGATTGCGGGAACACGACCGTAGGGATCCTTGAAGGCCCAGTTGTTTGTGAGGGCGCTATTGGCCGCGGACGACGTGGCAAACTGGCCGCTGTCGATGCTCGAGTGATAGGTGCCCTGTGCCCACACAAACTCCACTTCATTCACAATCCTCGGCGAGATGCTCCAGGTCAGGTTGCCCACCACGTTCTTGCCCGGTGAATCCACTGCCGTATTCACGAGGCCGGGATAGTTGTTTCCCGCCCACAGGCCCATCGGTTCATTGACGGGCATATCGTCGTTCATCCCGCGCGCGAAGAAGTGAACCTTCTCGTTGAAGTAATGATCGACCCGAACAATATCTTGGTGAAGATCGTTCTTCGCGGAGTAAGAGAAGCTATAGTTGCCGCCGCTGTTCGCTGGATACTTGTCGTAGACATTGGTCAGATAGACCTGCGAATTCTTGCTGAAACAGCTGGGCGCAATCGTTGTGGTATCGGCGACGGCATCGTAATTAAGGCAGTTTGCGGGTCCATCAACAAATTTGCCCGGCACTACCCCCGAGATCTCAGCGGCGGTCGCCGCTGGAAAACTCGCGTTACCCGGCGTCGTAATCTTGCGCCATTCCTCCGACCAGAAGAAGAAGGTCTTGTTCCGCGCCGTGTTGTAGAACTTGGGAATGAAGACCGGTCCCCCAATGGTAAAGCCGTAGTCATTACGATGATTGACAGGAGCCTTGTTAGGCTCGCCGGCTTTCAGTTGTCCCTGCTTGTTAAAGTAGTCATTCGCGTCAAGAGCCGTATTGCGAACGAACTCATAGACGTTGCCGTGAAATTCGCTGGTGCCGTTCTTGGTGGCCACCAGAACCTGTCCGCCGCCGCTGCGCCCGTACCCCGCGTCATACGAACCTCTCTGCAGCGTGAACTCCTGGATAGCGTCGATGCTGGGCACGTTTGTGATGGTTCCGTTGGAACCACTGTCATTGATGTCCGCTCCATCCACCGTCCAGTTGTTCGCCGTGGTACGCGCACCGTTCACCGCGATTGCTGAGTTGTTCGCCGCGGCTTCATCACCCAACTGGTTGACGACACCGGGTTGCAAGGTGACGAGCTGCTCAAAGTTGCGGCTGCTCAATTCGAGTTCCCTTACCTGAACTCCAGATATGGTGCCAGCTTGAGCGCTGCTCTCCGTATCCACTGAGACAGGATTGTCTTCCACAACCACTGTCTGGCTTTCAGACCCGGCTCTCAACTGGACATTCACCGTATGCTTTTCGGCAACATTAAGCACGATCTGGTTGGCTTTGAACGTCTCGAACCCGCTCGCTACGACAGACACTGAGTAGGTTCCCGCAGGCAGATTGGTCGCCGTATAGTTTCCTGTGGCATCTGACAGCACCACCCGGGATGTTCCATTCACCCCATTGAGTGCGATCGTGATGGTGGCATGAGGAACCATGGCACCCGATGTGTCTGTCACCGTGCCGCTGAGCGTTGCCGAGAGTTCCTGCCCACGCAAATTCAACGGGATGAACAGGAGCAAAATCGTCAACAGCCCAAGGAGATATCGAGTCCCTCTTGCGGCACTTTGCCGCTTATCATTGCTTTCATCAGCCCCGTCCAAACAAGGGAATGAAAGCCTGGGGTTGGATTTCCGTGTAGTGTGAGTCATGGCCATCGCACCTTTCTCTTTGAAATCTTTTTGGTCTCCAAAAGTGAGGCTTTCAAGGGGTGAGTCTGGTGGGGAAGAATCTCACCCCGGTACCCAAAAAGGACAACTGCGGATAGCGATCTGGAGCACCCCAAAACGAAGAGACACTCCACGCATAGGGGTCCTCAATGGACTCCTTTGTTTCGTCATCACGTTGCTTACAGCCCTCTTTGGGCAGAAAAGCCTAAAGTTTCTTGATCGCCGCAATCGAAGCAGTCGGCAAAGATGTTCGTGCTCGGATCACTGCAGATGGGGGACGTTCGATCCGTTGATAGGTACAATAGGACGAATCCCGAAAGTTTACAAGGAAAAAATGAGCACTTTGGGGCAAAATGATCAAGGTTGAGGAAATTCAGCGGCTTAGGCTCTGAAATTCTCCGCAATTACGGCAAACGAGCCGCGTCGCGCACCGACCTATGCGCGAATGACCCTTATATTCAGCCGTTCAAACGGAGCAAGGGAGTCGGCGTGGGCGCCCGAGTTGGTGATCAGAGTATGAATCTCGCTCGACGGGCATAGAAACGCTGGGCCTACCTTGCCAAGCTTGCTTGAATCCGCGACCACGATCACCTGCTTCGACTGCTTCATCATCTTGCGATACACCGTCGCCTCGTCGGTTTCGAGTGAAGTGGCGCCGCGTTCGGGATCGAGGCCGGTCACACTGAGGAACACCTTGTCCATATAGATATTGTCGAGAAAGCTCAGCGCAGCATCGCCGGTGAGCGAGAAAGACCACGCCCAGGGAACCACGCCGCCCGTCAGATAGGTGCGGATTCCGGGCTGATTGCACAGTTCCATGCCGATGTTCAGGGCATTTGTGATGACCTGGATCTTTTCCCGGTGGCGAAGGCTGCGGCCGATGTAGGTAGTGGTGGTTCCCGCAGACAGGCCGATGGTCTCGTTTTCTTGAACCAACTCCGCGGCGACCAGTCCGATGCGGCGCTTCTCGGCTGCAAACCGTTGTTCACGAGCCAAAAACGAGCTGTCATAGCGGAACGGCTCATAGAGTAGTGGTTCTACCAGCGTCGCCCCGCCGTGTGTGCGGCGGATCAATCCACGGTTTTCCAGCATCGCGAGGTCGCGCCGAATGCTGGGCGCCGAGGAACCCGCGACGGCAAGAATCTCTTCGATGGTTGCAGTTCCGGCCCGGAGCAGGAATTTCACGATTTGGGTTGAGCGGGGACTGAGCGTCTCTGACATGTCGCACCTGATTCTACATGGGTCGTAATGCGAGCTTGCAGCTTGTTTGTTCAGTTTTCCACGAGTTTGAGGGCGATTCAGTAGAAAATTTAGGCAACACTGATCATATTAGCCCTGTATGATCGTCCGTGACATCTTCTTACACGATATTCACACATCAATCCATGGAGAAACTGATGCATTCGAGCGAATCGTCTATCGAGCGTGAGCCTGGCCTTACTTCCGGACTCCGCCGTCGCGGTGGTCTGCTGTCTTTTATTGTTGTCATCGGCTCCTCCGCTTTCTTGGCGGCTCAAGGGGCGGGCAGCGCTTCGGTTGCGCCGCTCAAGCTGATGCCGCTGCCGCGTTCAGTTGAGATGGGAACGGGGCGCCTGGTCGTGGACGCGCACTTCAAGGCCGCCATCGCGGGGGATCATGACGCTCGTCTCAATGCGGCTCTTGATCGCATGATCACGCGGCTCGACCGCCAATGCGGAGAAATCCGCCGCTCGCAATACGGGCCCGGCGTGACCGCGCCTCCAGTTCTGAACCTTAAAGTTGCGGGACCCGGCGGAGCGGTGCAGGGTGTCGATGAGGATGAAAGCTACCAGTTGAAGATCACGCCGGCGCAGGCGACTCTGACTGCGGCCACCGATGTGGGCGCCATGCACGGCATGGAGACATTCCTGCAGTTGGTCTCCATCGAAGGCGCCTCATGCAGCGTACCTGCCGTCAGTGTTGACGATGCACCGCGCTTCCGCTGGCGTGGATTCATGATCGACGTCAGCCGCCACTTTGAACCGGTCAGCGTCATTGAAAGGACGCTCGACGCCATGGTCGTTGCCAAGCTCAACGTCTTTCACTGGCACTTGAGCGACGACCAGGGATTCCGCGCCGAGAGCAAGAAATTCCCGCGCTTTACCGCGGAGGCTTCAGACGGACTGTTCTATACACAGGATCAGATGCGCGAAGTTGTGGCCTACGCTCGCGCCCGCGGCATCCGCGTCGTTCCGGAATTCGACATGCCTGGCCACACCTCGAGCTGGATCCTTGCCTATCCCGAATACGGAGCGGGCGAGGACATCAAGGAACTGCCCAGAGTCTTTGGCATCCCGCAGGCCGAACTCGATCCCAGCAATGAGAAAACCTACAAGTTCCTCGATGCCTTCATCGGCGAAATGTCCGAAATCTTCCCCGATGCTTACTTCCATATAGGCGGAGATGAAACCAAAGGCAATGGCTGGCTTGAAAATCCGCGCATCGCGGCCTTCATGCAGAAGAAGAGCTTCAAAGCTCCGCCGGACCTGCAGGCCTACTTCAATCAGCGCCTCTTGCCCATACTCACCAAGCACGGCAAAAAGATGGTCGGCTGGGATGAAATCCTCAATCCGGCATTGCCAAAGGACATCATGATCCAGAGCTGGCGCGGCGAGGCATCGCTCTCCCAGGGAGCGGCTCAGGGCTACTCCGGCATTCTGTCCGCGCCGTATTATCTCGACGCGCAAAAGACCTCCGAAATGATGTTTCTCGCGGACCCGGTTCCAGCCGACACTAAGCTGACGGCCGACCAGCAAAAACTGATCATCGGCGGAGAGGTCTGCATGTGGGCCGAGCAACTCAACCCCGAGACGGTTGACTCGCGCGTGTGGCCGCGCACCCTGGCCATTGCCGAGCGCTTCTGGTCCCCCCAGTCCGATCGCGATGTAGCCGATATGTATCGCCGCCTTCGCCTCACTTCATTGGAGTTGGAAGATGTCGGCGTTACCCATATCTCCGGCCCCGAGAAATTGCGCCGCAGCCTCGCCGAAATCAGACATCCCGATCAGCTCGACTTGTTCGCGTCTGTGCTTGAGCCGGTAAGTTTCCACGAGCGTTACCAGGGGCAACACACTGACGCGCTCACATCTCTCGACCGCCTGGTTGATGCGGTGGTGGCCGATCCTCCGCTGCGGCAGCAATTCGCGCGGGAGATCGACGCACTGCTTGACACTTCGCGTCCCGGCTTTCAGCGAGTCGCGGCAATTGAGCTGCGCAAGCGCTTCACTGAGTGGCAACAGGTAGCGCCCGTGCTCCAGACGTGGTCTCAACGTTCGCCGCGTTTGTCCGACACCGAAGCTCGTGCGCGACAGTTCGGCGCTCTCGCTCAGGTGGGTCTCGAGTCCCTCGCGTATCTCGATGCGCACACGCAACCAGCCGCAGGATGGGCCGACGGTCAGATGGCTTTGATCGCCGATGCCGAAAAGCCTTCGGCGCTGGTGCGTTTTGTCTTTCTGCCTGAGCTGCGGAAGCTCGTTGAAGCGGCCGCCAGGGGTTCTGCGGCCAATGAGGCGGCGAAGTAAGCAGCCTCAAGGAACGACAAGGGCTAGGAGGAGCAACGCTGCGGATGGTCTTCAGACGAAGAACTCCAGACTAAGCTCGTTCCTTGCCCTGAGATACCTTGCTGATTCCGGCATCACACCTCGTTTTCATCGGAATCGGGTAAACTTACCCGGTATTCAAAGCCATTCTTTTCCTGTTCGGAGACTCATGAAGACCTATCCACTTGCTCGCCAGCCCCATGTGATTCGGGGTATTCGTCTTGCCGCGGCTGCTGTCGTGGCACTTGCCTTGAGCAGTTCCGCCTTCTGTGGCCCGATTCATGAAGCCGCGCGCAAAGGCGATGTGAACAAGGTAAAGGCACTGCTCCAGGCCGATCCCAAACTTGTATCTGATAAAGATAAGCAAGGTAATTCTCCGTTGCACGTGGCGGCATTCCACAGCCAGATGGCGGTTGCACAGGTGCTGGTCGACGCGGGCGCCAACGTGAACGCCAAAAACAA
>WNGR01006271.1_pt1 | contig 16539 bp, 17 predicted proteins | sample 5407581 | NCBI WGS metagenome assembly WNGR01 (sample SAMN13153383, study PRJNA577476) | soil metagenome | isolation source: 80 cm soil or saprolite under Garry oak tree replicate 2 | place: USA:California | collected 2016-06-15 | reverse complement strand
CTAGGTCGGTCCGGGATAAGCCAGCCGTCTACGACCCGATTTCCATGCCAAACCCCGTAGGCAGGCAAAGACTAGAATTTCTTGATAGCGTACGGTCCTTCTGACATTGATGTCAGGTTCGTCCTGTCAATCATGGCTGACTTCGGAACTCGCGATAGACCAGCACTCCGGCTATTACTAGAGCCGCGACTCCTAGCGGAAGGAAGTATGCTTGGAGAGTGTTAGCGATGGCCGCGCTGTTCTGGCCCGCCAGGACCCCGAGATAGACCAGCGCGATATCCCAGACGAGGATTCCGACCGCCGAGTATACCAGGAACCGTTTCACATCCATCCGAACAATTCCCGCGGGAAACGCAATCAGCGTCCGTAGCAATGGCACAAACCGAGCAAAGAGAACAACGCTCCTCCCATGCGCAGCAAACCATTTCTCAGTCGTCCCCAGACGCTTCTCGCTAAACCGGACAACCCGGCCATACCGCAGAACAGCCGGCCTTCCCAGATAATAGCCGATGCCAAAATCCACCATACTACCAACCATGCTACCAATAGTCGCTACCGCCACAGTCGACCAGAACTCTAGCCTTCCCTGGGATACTAGATACCCTCCTAGGGGAAGAACAACCTCGCTCGGAACCGGAAGAGTCGCGCTCTCCGCAACCATCAGGAGAAATATCCCCAGGTAGCCGGTCTGGTTGAGAAGATTTACAATACTGTTGAAGATAAGCTCGGTGACTGTCAAATCTCACATCTCGAAGACGAATCTCTGGCGGAATCCTTGCTATCTTCCAATACCGGCCGGTCGCCTGCGCCCGATCAACCTGTTCCTATAAGCCAACGCTCAACTCTTCGAGCCAATGTAATCCGGCCCAAGTCTGTTCGTCGCAGTTCATAAGCGCGAATGCCCGAGGTACAAGAACAATGACCAAGAAACCCCCTCCGTAGACACGTGCCCGGGTCCGCTCCTCCTTCGATGGTCAGCATCAATCATTTGTAATGGTCCAGGTCGCCGAACCCATAAACACACTTAGGATTTGAGACCCGAATGTTTCTGCTTGGCCATAGCTGCTGGAGCTACCTGTTCTCGAAGGCGACCGGGCGTAGGCTAAACGTCAACCTACCTGCCTATCTCGCGCTCCTCTCAGGAATACTGCCCGACTTTGACATCTACTTCCAACCCTATCTGGTACATCACACCTACACCCATTCTCTGGTAGTAATCATCCCGATTGTTCTGGTGCTGACCTACTTCTTCGGAAGACTAGGCTTTGCCTTCTCCATCGGAATCCTCTCCCACTTGCTCGGCGATTTCCTGGTTGGAACGATCCCGCTACTCTATCCGCTGTACCCCAACTCGGACGTCGGACTGAACCTCGGAATTCCCAGCCTAGCTGACACTGCCCTCGAAATTGGAGCGTTCGGGCTAGTCCTCTTGTACGCGTATCGGAACGGCGATTACAAACTAGTTCTGAAGCCCACGCGGGACGGCCTGCTACTTGCAATCCCTCTCTTCGCCCTGGTTACGCTCACCTTGCTCTTCGCCGGTGATAGGAGCATTCCTCTGGCAGAGTTCGCTTTCTCAAGAAGAGCACTGACTATAATCACCCTCGGGCATATTCTTCTCAGCGGAATACTGGTGCTCGGAGTTCTCCAGGGCTTCAGATGGTACCTTGGAAATAGACGAGCCAGGCCAACCACGAGTGTCGACGCTTCCTCTGCTCAACCTCTCGAATAATGGGCGGGGTTACGCGTCGCCTTAATCCCTGACTCTCCGTCAATTGACGCCAACGGGAGGTTCCGGGTCATACAGCTGCTGGAATGGTGGACTATTCCGCGTAGAGGCTGGATCATAATTCTCACAGAACTTGTAGTGATAATCGGTCTAGGCAGCTGGGTCTACGCTGAGTATCTAAGCAACTCATACTTTCAAAGCTACGTAAACAGTTTCTCACCAGTTCTTGTTCCGATCATAAGTGTCGGGTTCGGAATCGCCTCAGCAACGGTTGCCACCCTGCTCTATTTCACCATGAGGAGCATCAGACAGAGGGAAGGATCAAGGGAAGAGGAACTGTCATCTAGACGGGCATCGACGAAGAGGACGGTCAAGAAGCCGCTGGTTTCATCTTCTAGAAGCGAGAAAGCCGCCGGGGCCCTAGCAGCGGTGCCTAGACAGAGAGCCTCAATCGCCGGGACGTCAAGCGTCAGGCGTGGAACAGCCCAGCAGAGTAGTGATGAAGATGACCAGTCAGAATAGAAAGGCTCTTCTAGACTCACCAAGGTTCGGACATGGATACTGTCAATCCAATCCCAAGGGCACAAACCGCCCTTATCGAACCGGATAGCTAGATTAGCCGGATTAGAGGCTGAGGTCTTCTCATCCGGGTGATAGCGCACGAGCGAGGATATCGAGACTGCGAGACGATACATTCCCAGTCCTGTTAAGATCCTTCTGGTAGTCCAGTCGTTTATCATTGCTTACCTTGGATTCTGGATGTTCGAGAACTACCAGAACGACTTCTACTTCCAGGCCTACGTCAACGCCTCGCTCCTAGGAGGCGGATTCACGATCGTTGCTCTGAGTAGTGTGGGAATCTTCAGCGCGGTAGCTATGGGTCTCTACCTGAAGCTCCGACGCACACACCGGGAACTGGAACGTCTAATCGTGACCGAGCACTCTGCTCCTGAGGAGCAGGGCTCCAAGACAATTCTCGAACCTCACGTTGAGCAACATCTGATACAGATGATAAGAAAGGCGACTCCGGGAGGGACGAACGGCGAGTCGTCGAGTATGCCTGTTCTCAAGAGAGAGAATAGCCAAGCTTAGGCATAGCGTCTCAGCTAAACATTGCTTCTAGCTCAGGATAGCCAATCGATTCTGTTCCGGGACAAGAATAGCTCAGAACTCCTGAGCCGGGGAATGATTGATGAAATGCGGTATTTTCGGAGGGATTCTAGATTCCTAGGCGAAATAGCAATATGACATATCCTATGCCGCTTCTAACGAAGCTCAGCTTGCTCGTTCCCCTTGGTCGGCGAGTGAAGGTGATGGGGACCTCAGTTATCGAGAATCCCTTCTTCTTCGCCCTGATGAGCAGCTCCGCTGTCACCTCAAAATTCTTCGAGACGAGATCGTCTCTAATGCTCTCGACCGCTTTCGTAGAATAGATCCTGTAACCTGACGTGATGTCGCTGGAATTCATTCTGAAAGAGTTCCGCAAGATCCAGTTTGTTGAGGCGCTGATCATCCTCTTGAACCATGGAAGTTCCTTGACCAGACCTCGGCTCTTCGAGCGACAGCCGATGACTATGTCCGCGTTCTTGGAAGCTTCTAGCAGATTGATTATCTCTTTGGGATCATGGTTCAAGTCCGAATCCATCGTCAAGACAAGGTCGGACCGTCGATCTACTAGTCCCAGCCCTTTCTTCGTAGCCTTTCCCAGCCCGAGCCTTCTTTCATTGTAGTTGACTTTGATTCTAGGGTCTGTTTTGGCGAGGGTCTTGACCTTTTCGAGGGTCCCGTCGGTTCCTTCGACGACGAAGTTGACCTCGTAGTCCATGGGAAGGTGGCGTAGCGATGTCAGGAGTCTTTCGGAAAACTCGTCGATGACCTCCTCCTCATTGTACAGCATGATTACAACGCTGAGCTTCACTAACCACGGCTCTCCAAACTGGTCGGCAGATCTGCTCTCGTGACCGCTCGGTTATATCAATTCACGCGCCCATATTTCTGATTTCGAACCTGAGACGGCCCACCGTTAGGCAAGCGAAGTCTTGGTCTGGGAGGCTATCTGAATCTGCAAAGATTCAAGTTGGTTTGGGGCTCCAGAGGTATTCCCCGGTCTGTATGTTTCCAAGAAGAAAAACCTAGTTACGAGCCCCCGGTGGAAAATCATGACCCTGTTTTCGCTCCTGTTCCGGATTGTTATTTCATTGAGGGGTTATCGGAGAATAGAGACGGATCCTAATATGGTGATATTGACAAATCAGTATGTCTCAACATTGGGCGATTTTGGTCGCCTCTTTCGCGAAAATCTCGTCCCCCAACTTCAGGTTCGTCATCCGAACAAGTCTCACGCAAGAGGTGGGAGGTTAGGTAATGCGACTAGAGAAAAGGCGATTCCGTGGTTTCCCCGGATCATATAGCCTGTCTGTGACTGCAATCATTTTGCTTCTCGATATAAAGTTCAAAAACCCGGAATGTCGACGCGCCCTTTCTAGCTCGGGTAAGGCGCACATGAAGTGATCGTAGCATGCATTCCTGCGTACAACGAGGAAAGGACCATTGCCCGAGTCGTGCTTAGTGCGCAAAAATATGTGGACAAGGTGATTGTTTGCGATGATGGATCGCGGGATATGACTGCCCAGATTGCCCAGTCTCTGGGGGCCGTCGTTGTCCGGCATCCGAATAACATGGGTAAAGGCGCGACCCTGCGAACTCTCTTTCAAACCTCTCTCGATGCGGGCGCGAAAGTTGTAGTGACCCTTGACGGCGACGGCCAGCATGACCCCGCTGAGATTCCGGTGGTCGCCAGGCCGGTAATGGAGGGGACGGCTGACATTTCGATAGGCGCCCGATTCCATGGAAAGAACGAGATTCCAAGGCACCGAATAATCGGCAATAAGATGCTGAACTATCTTACGAATATTGGAAACGGCGAGAAGCTCATGGATACACAGAGCGGATTTCGAGCTTACTCGCGAAAGGCAATCGAGGATATTGAAGTGAAAGAGAATGGTATGGGTGCCGATTCTCAGATACTCCTCGATGCAAGGAAGAGCAACCTGAGGGTATCAGAGTCGATGGTCTCTGTGACCTACGGGAAGGATACTTCGACTCACCATCCGATCAGACACCTAGGCGACGTAGTTCTATCCTTGGTAAAGTATGCGGCCGAGGAGAGGCCTCTGCTCTTGCTTGGCCTACCTGGCCTCGCGGCGCTTACGATTGGGCTGGTCTACGGAGCTCTGCTGATGAGTATCTACGTTAACACCCGAGAGTTCATCTTTGCCTACGCGCTCCTCGCTGTCGGAGCCGCACTCCTCGGAGTGTTTGCGATCCTTGTAGCAATAATATTGTTCGCGGTTTCAAACCTGTTCAAGAGACTGAAGAACGGCAGAGAGACCGGTCGCGGCGAAGTAGAATGAGCGAAAAATGCGAATCCGGCGGCATATTCACAGTTGTTGGGACGCGGCCGGAAATAATCAAGGTCGCCCCGGTCGTTAGAGCCTGCGTTGACAACCATGTGTCTAACCGGATAGTTCACACCGGACAGCACTACTCGTATGAACTCGACTCGCTTATCTTTGAAGATCTCTCTCTACCGATTCCCGAATACAACCTGAAAATCGGCTCCGGTTCCCACGCAGAAGAGACCGCGAGGGCGCTGGTCGGACTCGAGGGATTCTTCAAAAGACACAACCCTCGGCTAGTCCTGGTCCAGGGCGACACGAATTCTGCTCTCGCGGGAGCCCTCGCTGCTTCAAAGTTACACATCCCAGTCGGCCACATCGAGGCAGGATTGCGCAGTTTCGACAGGGAAATGCCAGAGGAGAAGAACCGTGTTCTGATCGATCACATCTCAGACATTCTCTTCGCACCGACAAAAGTGTCGGCTGAGAACTTGGTGCGGGAGGGGATTTCCGAGGCGAGGACATTCATTACCGGAAACACAATCGTGGACGCCGTGAACCTAGGACTCCACACTTTGGAATCGAAGTCGAAAGAGCGGATGATACAGAGCACCATGGATGATAATGGCTTCTTCCTAATGACCCTCCACAGAGAGGAGAATGTCGACAGCGAAGAACGGCTACGAAGAATTCTGAAGGGAGTATCACTGGCTTCTTCAAAACTTGACAAGGACGTGATCTTCCCGGCTCATCCCAGAACCGTCAAGAGAATCAAACAGTACGACATTCCGGTCCCCGACTCGGTTCACCTGACCGAACCGAACGGATACCTTAACTTCCTCCGCCTGGAAAGAGACGCGGATCTGATTCTAACCGACTCGGGTGGCGTACAAGAAGAGGCATGCATTCTAGGAGTGCCCTGTGTAACGTTGAGAACTAGCACAGAGAGACCGGAGACGGTCAAGGTCGGAGCAAACTACTTGTCCGGGAACGATCCAGGAGAGATCGTTAATGCGACGGAGGTAATGACGAGTGCTCCACGACGCTGGGAGAACCCCTTCGGAGACGGAAAAGCGGGTATTAGGATAGTCGACGCGATACTCCAGAATGGCTGGGTCAGTCTCCATTGAAGATTCTAGTGACGGGTGGAGAGGGGTTCATCGGCTCCAACCTAGTCCCAGAACTCAGGAGCAGAGGACACGAAGTCTGGGTCTGCGACATTCACCAATCGGGCAATGAGAACTACGTTCGATGCGATGTCTCAAAGTTCAGACAGCTCGAGAAAATCTTTCAGAAAAACAAGTTCGACATGGTCTATCATCTAGCGGCCGAATACGGCCGCTGGAACGGCGAGGACTACTATGAAAACCTCTGGCAGACCAATGTGGTGGGAACCAAGAACCTTTTGAGGCTGCAAGAAGGGAACAGGTTCCGATCCGTACTCTTCAGCAGCGCCGAAGTGTACGGCGACTACGCGGGCGAGATGAGGGAAGATGTGATGGACACAGTAGCTATCAAGCAGATGAATGACTATGCGATGACGAAATGGGTCAATGAAATGCAAGCCCTCAACTCAGCAGCGATGTTCGGCACTGAAACTGTTAGAATCCGTCCTGTGAACGCCTATGGGCCGCATGAATACTACTCGCCATACCGGGGAGTAATACCAATCTTCATCCACCATGCTTTGCACAGCCTCTCCTTTACCGTGTACACTAAGCATCGGAGAATTTTCGACTATGTGGAGGACACGTGTGTAACTATCGCGAATATTGCCGAAAGGTTTAGGCCGGGAGAGGTCTACAACATCGCTGGACGAGAAGAACACGATATCAAGTACGTGTCAGACTTGATTCTCTCCTACCTTGGAAAAGATGATTCCCTTGTCAAGTATGAGACTTGGGAGCCCCACACTACAAAAGTGAAGAAGATTGACTGTTCTAAGGCCGTTTCACACTTGGGCCATGATCCTAAGACATCAGTTGAAGAAGGCCTGAGGAAGACAATAGAATGGTCTAAGAAAGCATACGCGACAACCAGCACACTCTCGAGGAGACTCATTGCGATAGCTCCTGAAGCCGAATAGTGAAGAGGATGGTTGTGAGAGTCCCGAATTGGCAACGGACCCCGTAGCGGAATCAGCTCCTGAAAAGCTGGCCCAGGCCTATGAGAAGAAGACCGTCCTCGTCACCGGCGGAGCTGGCTTCATTGGAAGTAATCTAGTTCGGCGGCTCCTCGAACTCAAGACGGACGAAGTCGTTGTTCTGGACGATCTTTCCTCGGCCTGCAAATGGAACCTACCCGAAGATGGTAGGGTCAAGTTCATCGAGGGCAGCCTGCTCCAAGACGAGAAGCTGGCCAGCGCGTTCGAATACCGGCCGGAACTAGTGTTCCATCTAGCTGCTCATTTCGCTAACCAGAACAGTATCGATCATCCGGACAAGGACCTGATGGTCAACGGGCATGGAACTCTCAAGATGCTCAAGCTGGCTCACGCGGGCCGCGTCCGCAGGTTCGTTTTTGCATCATCAGGCTGCTCGGTGTACGGCAGCCACGCTCCCCTACCACTAAGAGAAGACTACGTATCGTTGAACCTGGACACCCCCTACCAGATCACGAAGCTACTAGGAGAACTATACTGTAACTTCTTCTACAACTTTTACGGATTGCAAGTGGCCATTCCGCGCTTCTTCAACGTATACGGCCCCGGCGAAGTACCCGGAAAATACAGAAACGTCATTCCCAACTTTATCTTCTGGGCGCTCTCAAAGAAAGCCCTACCCATAACCGGCACGGGCGATGAAACGAGAGATTTCACATTCGTGGGCGACATCGTGACGGGATTACTGAGATCCGGGTATCTAGACTCGGTCGTGGGCCAATCCTTCAACCTAGCATCCGGCCGAGAAACCAAGATCTTGGAACTGGCGCGCCTAGTCAACAGACTCACCGAGAATGCAGAGGGAGTCGTATTCCAGGAAAAACGAGACTGGGACAAGTCAACCAGACGCAGAGCCTCAATAGACAGGGCAGAAAAACTACTAAACTTTCACCCGTCGGCCGACATGGAAAGGGGAGTAGGCCTCACAGTCAAATGGATCCGGGAAAACTGGAACCGAATACAGGCAGATGCGCAATTCTGACCTACTCCATATTAATCTCGTAAACTGTCAAAGCCTCGACATCTAATGCATCGGGGGTTCTTCAGTCAGGTCCCTCAGGGTTCTCTGAACCAGACAATCTCCAAGGCTCTGGAGTGGATCGGCTGGACCGATCGGGTGAGGCGAGACTCCACTGTTTTTGTCAAACCAAACTTCACATGGCCAGTGTTCAGGCCCGGAGTGGTTACCTCACCAGAGTTCCTCTCTGGACTTTTACCTCTTCTCAAAGACCGAGCCGCAAGAGTACTCATCGGCGAGTCGGACCTTCCGATCTTTCGAACATCAAAAGCGTTTCTCGGCCTGGGAGTCGACCGTATATGCCGGAAGAGCGGCGCCGAAATGGTCGAACTGTCCCGAGGCGCCTCCAGGATCATCGAGACCAACGTGCATGGGAGAAAGATTAGGATCCGACTGCCCAAGCTGATAGTTGACGATGTGGACGTTGTTGTAAACGCCGCAGTTCCAAAATGCCATGTAGTGACTGGAATGAGCGGAGCCATGAAAAACTTCTACGGTCTAATACCGGACCCGTTTAGGGGCAACAAGCATCGCCATGAGATTAACAGGGCAATAGTTGCAGTGAACAAGATTGTCCCCTCTGACTTGATAGTCATCGACGGACTCTACTCCCTCGCCGGTCGAGGACCGATCATGGGTCAGCCTGTCTCAACGAACGTTATCATCGCGGCTAACAATGTTGTCGCCGCTGACGGGATCATCTGCCGATTCTTCCAAATGGACCCAATGAGGATAAAGCATCTGAAGCTAGCCACCCGAGAAGAGCTTGGCTCGACCCAGAAGGATGCAGTGGAGATGCCGGGCCCTATGAGCGCTACGGTCAGACTCAGACCCAAGAGAGCGACGATGGACTATTTCGCAGTTCTTACATTCAAAAGTAGAATAGTCAACAGAGCAATCATGAGTTCACCGATAACACCCTTGCTATACAAAGCATTGAAGCCGTTTCGATCACGCCGAGAAGGAGAAATGTACAAGGAAGATATCGGAAGCCTCCCACAGAGCCAGTTCACACGAAACAAGTGAAACTGAAACTGAAGATCCTAGTTGTACAAGAGACGGACTGGATACAGAACCTCCCTCTCCAGACCCATCACATAATGGAGTTTCTCTCCAAGAAAGGCCACGCAGTGAGAGTGGTGGATTATGAAGCGAGATGGCAGCACGGGGACATAATACGATCGGCCAAGTCTAAGACGATCCCGAACGTACACAGAACCGATTCAGAATCATCGGTCAGCCTCCTCAGACCCGGCATGCTGAGGGTGCCCGGAATTGGGAGGCTGAGTTCACTTGCAAGCCAGTTTAGGGTCATTTTTGAGCAGATGGCGTGTTGGTGCGACGTCGTAGTCCTCTACTCAGTGCCAACCAACGGAGTCCAGACGATTCTCTCATCGAAGTTGCTCTCAAAACCGGTGGTATTCCACGCATTTGATGTGTTGCATAGAATGACGGGCCATGATGTTCTTCGTGCTCCGACGTGGACGTTAGAACGCTTTGTGTATCAGAGGGTGAACAAGATGATTGTCATCTCAGCGTCCCTCGGGAAGTACATGAGGAAGATAGGCGTACAAGACGAAAACATAACCCTCCTACCTCCTGCCGTGGACACGAAAAAGTTCAACCCTTCAGTCGATGGATCGACTGTTAGAGAACAGCTAGGCATTCGAAATGACGAAAAGGTGGTCCTGTTCTCAGGGTTTCTATACGAGTTCTCTGGAGTGGACCTTGTTCTTCAATCAGTCAATGATTTGTTGGAAGACGTTCCAAATCTCAGATTGGTAATCTGTGGAGAGGGCCCGCTACAGAACAAACTGATTCAGATGCGACAAAACCAAGGTGTCGAGAAATACGTAAGCATTCTAGGGAGGAGACCATTTGAACAAATGCCCTCAATCGTCGCAGCCGCCGACGTATGCATAAACCCGTACTCGGAAGATGTCCGAAGCACCTTTGCGTTTCCCTCGAAAATAGCCGAGTATATGGCAGCTGGAAAAGCAGTCGTTGCCACCGATCTCCCAGGAACGGAATCCATCTTGGGCTCTGAGTCTGGAGCACTCCTCGTCCCCATCGAACAGTTCGTCGACTCGCTAAAGATTGTTTTGAAAGATGACGAGCAGAGAAGCAAGCTGAGATCAAAGTGTCGAGAGTATTCCGAAACCAACTTTTCGATAGAGTCAGTCTCGAAGAGGTTTGAGGACGTGCTATCTCAGGCGGCTAACATACAGGGTCCAACTTGAAGATTCTATTCGCCACGCCATTCTTCTACCCTGACCTTCGATACGGAGGATCGGCCACGGCCGCCTACAATGTGCTCAAGGAACTATCGCGCCATGGACACAACATCACAGTCCTCACGACTGTCGTAGGAGGTACGGCCACTCCGCCAACGGTGACTCGTGAAGTTGACGGGATCAAAGTCCACTATCTCAAGGGCTACTTTGAAGGAGCCTTCCTGTCCCAGTATCTGTTACGATCTCTGCTCGAACAGTCGAGGCCCGACCTTGTCCACGTGAATAACTACAGGAACTTCCCATCAGACATTGTCTCGCTCTGGGCTCACAAGAAGTCCATTCCAACGGTCGTTTCAGCAAATGGTTGTATCTATGCCTACAGGTACATGCCGTCATTTCCGTGGACGAAAAGACTACTCTACCAACTACACGACACTTTCGTCTCTACCCCAGTCAGAAAAACAACGATAGCTCTCGCCGTTAGCCATGCCGAAGCGAAGCACTATGAGGAGTTCGGGGTTCCAAGCGGAAGGATCAGAATAGTTCCGAACGGAATAGACCTTGACAGGTTCTCCCCCGGAACTTCCAAGAGTTATCTGACCTCAGGGTCTGGCCCTGCGTCGGATTCTATAGGATATGTCGGGAGACTCGACCCGATCAAGGGACTCCTGACTCTGTTGAAGGCTTTTGAAACGGTCTCCCTGAAAACACCCGGATGCAAGCTAACACTCGTAGGTCCAGACTTCGGAATGAAGAGGACCTTGATGTCGATAGTAGATAGAAGGAAGCTGAGCGGTGTCACTTTTCTCGGCCCCGTGTCATACGACCGACTTCCAGACATCTACCGGGCACTGGACGTTGTCGTCACGCCTTCTTTGTTCGAAATCTTTGGCATGAGCACTCTCGAGGCAATGGCGTGCGGCAAGCCTGTTGTTTCAACTAGGGTCGGCGGGATGAGTGACCTCGTTCAAGAAGGGTACAACGGATATCTTGTAAGGTCTGAAGACGATGATGCCTTAGCCAATCGAGTGAATTATCTGTTGCAACACAAGGATAGCGCACGAAGGCTAGGTGAGAATGCGAGGAAGAAGGCTTTAGAGTATAGTATCGTCCGCACCGCAGAATTGACCGAGAAGGCCTATCTTGAGTGCGTATCGGGGGTGGCGAGGTAGGCACAGTCTAGAGGAATTTGGATCGTTGCACGTTCGGCTGAATGCGTTCGATATCTTTCCCCTTCTGACTGGATTATCGATTTTTTTCATCGCCAATATGATGGTTCTCCGGCCGCGTTTCCTAAAGCCTACTTGTTATGGGCCGCGACTAGGTACTGGAGATTGTAATCAAAAGGCCCTCCTTCGACAGAATAGATCCCGAGCTGGATTGACGAAACAGATGATAGGTTAGGCGAACCTCGAATCTGGAATTGTGATAGCTCGAGAACCTCGCCGCGCACAGTGCCGTCCCATAGGCTCTGGTCTATCAAGTTGTAATAATAGTATGAAGAGTAGTCAGGTGCACTGTTTATGAGAAGTGTGAGCAAATAGCTTCCAGATGAATTCGCGGTTCCTTTGAAGTAGAAGCCGATGTAGGCTTCGTTCATGAGGTTCCATGTCCCATCTAGTTTTACGTACTGGGCGGAATCTTTTGGTGATTTGGTGGTTACATGTATACTACAAGGGGATAACTTTGTGAAGTTCTGAGCGACTTGTACGCTTGTTGTCGAGGATGATGAAGTCCAGTTGGAATAGCTTGTGCAATTGGCAACCGGATCAATCGTGATATAGGGTGTCGCTGCGGCCAGAATATCATTTGTTGAGCTAGCAAAGGTCCAAGCAGCAAACAATTGTTCCAGAATCGCATGGGTCATCTGCCGCGTGGAGTAAACTCCCCCACCAACCTGGGTCAGGGCTTGTATTTCCAACACATCTGGTCGGTACAGATCGGAGGGTACCAGAATCAGGTACTTCCCCGAATTTATCTGTCTGAGAACACCGTAAATCCAAAGCTTCTGGACAGAGCCGATATAGTCGCTTCTGATCTGGGGATCCTTGTTGTTCAGGAAACCGTAGTCCGTCTCGGACTACTATTATTACGCTGAGATTGTCATACCCGGAATGATCTCTAATCCATAAGAGCTCAGGCAACCCGGTCTGAGACGGCGGAGCGCGTGGGACTGCAAAGTTCACCTGAAACTCCGCCGAAAATTCAGCGGAGACAATGATGACCATTATCGCGATTCCCAGCACTAGCATTCGGCCGGTACTAAAATGGAAAGATGTCAAAGTGTTTCGACCATTCTCCTCAATCCTATGCCTGCTAGGACTGGCAAAGGTATGAGCAAAGCGGCGTGAAGGCCGGTCGTGGAAATCAGGGAGAATGCGAGCATAATGAATGCCCAGATGTAAATCGTCCTACCGGGGAAATTTCGAGGCCTATAGAAAAATAGTCCAACAACTGCGAGTATTGGCACAACAGGGTTGTATTGAAGGAGGCCTAAGTCAGAGAGGTCAAGAGTGGGGCTGGTGTAAGTTACAGTTCCAACTGGAGTTACCGTGTTCCCCAAGTAGAGTCCGAATGATGAGCCGAGTCCCCAGTACACGGGGGGAGGTCTGAGTAGCGCAACTCCAATGAACAATCCAAGGACAATTATTGAGGGTAGACTTACGGCTAAGAACGCCTTGAGTCGTCTTACCCGCTCCTTGGAGATGGTTTCAGCAAGGCCGACCATCACAAGAAGCAATCCCCAGACAAACCAATAGGACATCAAGGTAACAGCAAACAGGACCTGAAGAAGGGCACTCTGGCGAACTTGCATTTCTTCTCGATATCTCAGATAGATTCCAAGGGTCAGGAAGAGAAGGATGGTGGCAAAGAAGGACGCATACAGATCGATTGATGTGCGCATTAGTGAGGTGGAGGTTGCAGTTAGTAGAGAAGCGTAACCTGCTGCTTCCTTATAGAACGAGTATACGAAGAACCAGACGCTGGCGGTCGTACCGACAGCGAAGATGACTGGAAGGACTTTGAAGAAGTCCGGGGTTGACAATCCAGAGATGTGTTGCAGCCCATAGAGTACCAGGTAAAAGAGTGGCTTGTCCGTGTATACTACAGCCCAGATGGGTCCCTCTCTGTTCATAGTATCCACGACGCTGATGTAGAATAGAGTGTCACCTCCGATCGGAAGACTCTGAAGGGACCTAGGGATCCAAACTAGGAAAGCGGCGACCGCAACTGCCAATATGAGAACTAGGTGTTCACGAAAATTTCTGCTGAACCTCCTGTGGATCGACAGATCTTCAACTCTTTCGATCAGGGTGGGTCGAGTCGGGCCTAGCACTCCGAATAGTAAAGCTCCAGCAATCATCGCAATTGACAGATACGGTAGAATTGGGAATGCCAGTGATGTTACCGCAACGAATTGGCTTGGAATGCTAGCGTATGTTCCTGAAATAGGGTGGCCAAGTGAACTGGAGAACCCTTCTGCCACACCAGCAATCTCCAAGCAGAGGGCAACGGCGATGAGGGACAGCAACAGCCATTTCATTGAAGTAGACCGGAGCGATCGAATGATGGAAGTTGCTCTACTCAGTGCTCATACCTCACGAGATCTCTGCTAACAGGCGGTCGCTGCACACTTTGAGACTCTATTCACCGACGCTCATGAGCATTGTGCACATTTGCAAAGACGCGAACCACCTCTCTGAGATGCTGTTCTTAGACATGCTCCCCGTCACCATGCTTCCACCTTGCGGCGCCATGTACAGAGACTTGCGAGCACGTTTCAAGAGCCCTTTGTGCTCATCCTTGAGAGGATGTTAACACAGAATTAGACGCTTAAATTCTCCAAATATTCCTGTTCGAATTCGGGATTGAAGTGACTTTGTTCTACTTCTAGCATTATTAAGCAGATGATCGTAGTACTTTCGTCCGCGCGAATAGGAAAGAGTAGACTTTGAGAGTTGCCGGGAGACAAAGAGAGACCCTTGGCTTAATGATGGGATTGATGTCGCTCTTGTTGCTAAACGGCCCTGTCTTAGTTCCAGCAGCAAGCCAAGATCATCCTGCGACCAATTTGACATGTGGAGTAGGGATGCCAGCACAATTCCCATTAATCCTACAAGATTCGCCACGGTCCAACTCCACCCGCGATTTCTCACTTAGCGTTCCATATCCACCGAGCACTGTATACGAGAACAATTATTCGGACACGTGGTATCTCTCACCAATCATCTTCGTCAACAGCACTGGTAATTTTTCAGGTACGGTTTCCTTCTCTGCCATATCCTCGTCGTCTGCGGTCCATGCCTTCATGGGTCTTCCTGGGAGCGTGACCATATCGCCAGGAAGTGGAAGTTCCACTTTCGTCAACATTGAGTTTTCCAATCTTACACCATCCGGAACGTACACTGTTACCGTAATCGGGGAAAGCGGATCCCTGAGACATTCCGTGAACATACCTGTAACAGTGATAGCTCCGCACCTGTATCCGAGTTTTCACCTGTCCATCGATTCAACAGAGGCGATTCTCGACCCATCTATGTACGACTATTTGCTCAAGCCTCACGTGTCGTACTGTATCAACCCGACAATTCTGACGATCTCCCCTGGAGAACCAGCAACCGCCAAGCTTGCGGTCGAGGCCGACGCCAACACGCCCATTGTTGTTGCCGGCGTCTTAATCACGGCTAGCGGGGCGGGACATACCGAGAGCGTACCCCTCGGTGTTCAAGTCGGCCCGCACTTTGATATGACCGCGGACCCCTCGTCTTTCACCATCCAGGCCGGTTCGAACGGATCATCTATTTTGACCTTGACAAGCTATGCCAATTTCTCTTTCGACGCTAGCTTTTACGTCGAACAGTGGTTTCCGGGAGCCGTTTGTTACATGGGTGCAGACATTATACTTCCTCCCTGCCCCTCATTAGGAGTTACGTTGAACCCTGTCAATGTTCCAGCACACGGGGCCACCGCAGCACTAGTCAGGATAACGACGGCACCTAGACAAACGCCTGGGAACTATTACATCACTATCAATTCCGAAGGCTGTGTGTGCGCAACGCTACCTAGTCTGACCTTGAACGTTACAGTTACTGCACAAACTACTACCGGAAACTTGCCCCAGCAAAATACCCGTTCAACCTGCCTTCCGAAAGACTAACTTTAACACCGGTCCGTAGTCCTACCAGAGTCTTGTCAACGCGGTTCATCCTCTCGGACATCGTCACTTCTTTCTTCTAAGGACAAGAATTGCACCGACAACCGCAAGGAGGAGGACAATCCCGATGACCGCTCCGTAGAAGATTGTTGGGTTTAGTCCGAGGATTGTCGCTGGAGGACGGACACTGGGCGTTGGAGCGGGCGATGTCGAGACTACATGAACTGCAACAGGGATCACCCAACGGTTCATTCCGATGCCGTAGGTGGCAATGACATTCACAGTGAAGTCGCCAACCGTGCTACCCCGACAAGTGAGGTTGACCTCCACGAAACTACCAGAGCCTCCGGAAGGCGGGACCGTTGTCTGGTCGAGGTTACAAGACAAGGCCGATGGAGCATTGACTGAAAGACTTACGTTCGCACCCGAGCTGTACACAGCTATTGGTACGATTCCGAAGTCCCCGGCGTTCATTGTAAACGATGCCGAGGCAGAGACACTGAACGATGGGGAGAAGTGGACTGACACGACTGAGATTGTAAAGGGCGATTCGACGAAGATGAGGAGCGATGCTGCATGGCTAGCTTGAGTACTTGCTGCTGTCACCGTCACATTGTACGTTCCGGGAAGACCTAGGCAGGAGAGGCTCGAAGTATCCGACCTACTTGAGTCAAGTATTGAGGGAGCGAAGGAGCATACGATGGCGTTAGGGTCTCCCCACGCACAAGCCTCAGGTAAATCAGAACAATAGAACTGTGGGAGTGAAGACGCGTAGGAAAGGCGAATCGGATCAGAGAAACCTCGTGTCCGGTTAACATAGACGGTAGCCTTAGCGAGCGACTCA
>WNGR01003747.1_pt1 | contig 16543 bp, 19 predicted proteins | sample 5407581 | NCBI WGS metagenome assembly WNGR01 (sample SAMN13153383, study PRJNA577476) | soil metagenome | isolation source: 80 cm soil or saprolite under Garry oak tree replicate 2 | place: USA:California | collected 2016-06-15 | reverse complement strand
GGCGGATCACGGCAGGGCGGACCTCGCCACGCTCCCGGGTGGCGGTGCCGCCGGTGGGCTCGGGGCGGGGCTCGTGTTCTTCGCCAAGGCAGAGCTGATGGCGGGCGCGGAGTGGGTCCTGTCCCGCGTGGGATTCGACGCGGCGCTCGCCAAGGCGGACTTGGTGCTCACGTGAGAAGGCTCCTTCGACCGCACGTCGCTCGTGGGCAAGGCGTCCGGCGAGGTGGTGCGCCGGGCGCAGGCGGCGAAGAAGCGGGTGGCCGTCGTGGCCGGGAAGGTCGAGGGCCTGATCGGTCTGCACGCGCTGGATGGGGAGGGCCGGACGCTCGACGCGGCCGGGGTGGCGGCGCTCGGCGAGCGCGCGACGCGGCAAGCATTCGGGTTGCCCGCCGCCTAGCGGCAGGTCTATCTTCCCGCCCCTATGCGCCCCGCCGACAACCTGATGGACAAGCTCGTATCGCTCGCCAAGCGGCGCGGGTTCGTGTTTCAGTCGTCGGAGATTTACGGCGGGCTGGGGTCGGTGTGGGACTATGGTCCGCTCGGTGTCGAGCTGAAGAAGAACATCAAGGAGCGCTGGTGGCGCTCCATGGTCCATGAGCGGGAGGACATCGAGGGGCTCGACGCGGCGATCCTGATGCACCCCAAGGTGTGGGAGGCCTCGGGGCACGTGGCGGGGTTCTCGGACCCGTTGGTCGACTGCAAACACTGCAAGAACCGGTTTCGGGCGGACGATCCCCGCATCAAGGGGACGCCCGGCCAGCCGGACGCACAATGTCCGGTGTGCGGCTCGCGGGGCACCCTCACCGCTCCGCGGATGTTCAATCTGATGTTCAAGACCTTCATGGGGCCGGTCGAGGAAGCCGCCGCCGTGGTCTACTTGCGCCCCGAGACGGCGCAGGGCATCTACGTCAACTACCTCAACGTGCTGCAGTCCTCGCGCCAGAAGATCCCGTTCGGCATCGCGCAGATCGGCAAGGCGTTCCGCAACGAGATCACGCCGGGGAACTTCACCTTCCGTACCCGCGAATTCGAGCAGATGGAGATGCAGTTCTTCGTCAAGCCGGGAACGGACGCGGAATGGTTCGAGTTCTGGCGCCACGAGCGGATGAAATGGCTGGTCGGGAATCTCGGCATCCGGGCGGAGAAGGTGCGCTTCCACCAGCACACGCAGCAGGAGCTCGCCCACTACGCGAAGGACGCCTACGACATCGAGTACGAGTTTCCCTTCGGGTGGAACGAGTTCGAGGGCATCCACAACCGCACGGACTTCGACCTGTCGCGGCACCAGGAGTATTCGGGCAAGAAGCTCGACTACCTCGACCCGGCGACGAGCGAGCGGTTCGTCCCCTACGTGGTGGAGACGTCCGCCGGCGCGGACCGCACCACGCTCGTGGTGCTGTGCGACGCCTACCACGAGGAGGACGTGGCAGGGGAGAAGCGCGTCGTGCTCCGCTTCCGTCCGGCCATCGCCCCGCTCAAGGCGGCGGTCTTTCCACTCGTGAACAAGGACGGCATGCCCGAGCTGGCCCGCCGCATCTACGACGACGTGCGCACGCACTGCAATGCGTTCTACGACGACGGCGGCTCGATCGGCCGCCGCTACCGCCGCCAGGACGAGGCCGGAACGCCGTTCGGCATCACGATCGACGGCCAGTCCACGCAGGACGGCACGGTCACGGTGCGCGATCGCGACACCCTCAAACAGGACCGCGTTGCGGCGGACCGGCTGGTGGACTACGTCGCCGAGCGGCTGAAGGGGTAATGCGGAATGCGGAGTGCGGAATGCGGAGTGTACGGGTGAGCCCCGCTAGGCGAGCGACCTTTCATTTCGATTCCGCATTCCGCATTCCACACTCCGCACTCTTGGGGTGGGGTGGTTGTGAGGCTCGATGATTTCCAGCAGCTCGTCGAGCGGCTCCTGAAGCAGGTGCCGCCAACATATCTCGATGGGGTCGTGGCGGTGGAAGTGAGCCCCAAGGCCGTGCCGCACCCCGTTCGGGGCGACGTCTACACCCTGGGCGAGTGCATTCCGCTCGAATGGAGCGGCAACGGCGCGGATCTCCAGTCCCGCGTCGTCCTCTACCACGGCTCCTTCGCGGCGCTCGCCCGGCGGGGCGACTTCGAGTGGCGCGAGGAGGCGTGGGAGACGCTCGCCCACGAGCTGCGTCACCATCTCGAATGGCGCGCGAACTCCGGTGCGCTCGAGGCCTACGATTGGGCGGCCGAGCAGAACTTCGCGCGCCAGGAGGGGCAGCCTTTCGACCCGGTGTTCTACCGCTCGGGCGAAAAGATCGCCGACGGGGTCTACAAGGTCGAGGACGACGTCTTCATCGAGAACTGGACGGCGGAAAGAGGGAACCCTAAAGGACTCCCTGGCGGTCGGAGGGAAGGGTTGGAGACGGTGTGGCACGGGAAGCGATACCGTGCCTCGCTGCCGGGCGATGTCCACCCTCCGGCCTTCCTCACGCTCGAAGGACTCGATGAGCCGCCCCCGGGGGAGGCCGTCGTCGTGGTCTCCCGCAAGCCCTCGTTGGGCGACCTGTGGCGTCGCCGGGCGCCGGCCGCAGCGGTCGTGACGGTGGAGCCGGTCGGTGGCTAAGCGCGTCTTCCTGGCCGCGCGCGACCTGGTGTTCCGATCCAAGCTGGCAGCCGTCGTGGACGGCGCCGGAGCGGTAGTGGGGCGGGATCCGGCCGAATGCGAGCTCGCCGTCGTAGACGTGGAGCTTCCCGGGGCGGCGGACCGCATCCGGAGCTTCGTCGAGCGGGGCACCACCGTGCTGGCTTACGGAGCGCACGTGCGGCCGGAGCTGCTGCGCGCGGCCCGTGAAGCCGGTGCTACGGCCGTCCCGAACTCCCAGGTGCAGGAGCGGCTCGCCGGCCTGCTGAAAGCTTGAGGGGCGCAGCGTGCTGCGCCCCTCGGTCCAGCCGACTGCGCTTGTTACTTCGACGTCACTTCGACCGGGATCTGCCGCGGCTTGGCCTGCTCCACCTTCGGCAGGGTCAACGTGAGAACACCATGGTCGTAGGTGGCCTTGATGCCGCGCGCGTCCACGGTGGCGGGCAGAGTGAAGCTGCGCTCGAACGCGCCGTAGGTGCGCTCGTAGCGGTGCACCCGCTCGGTCCGCTCTTCCTCCACGTGCTGCTTCGTGCCGCGGATCGTGAGGACGTTCCCTTCGAGCGAGATCTGCACATCCTCGGGCTTCACGCCCGGTACCTCGGCCGCGATCCTGATGGCCTCGGCCTGCTCGGAAATGTCCACCGGCGGCACCCAGGCCGTAGTCGCCCCATCCTGGGACAGCAGGTTGAAGAAGTCGGCCAGCACCGGATCCTTCGTGATGTTGCGCGTGGTCAGGAACATACCATTCGCCTCCTTTCAAGACGGAAACCACTCGAGGCCCCACGGCCTCGCCACGCGGGCTTTGCAACCGCCGTGCCGATCGAGAGGGCCCCGCGTTTGCCAGGATGACAAACGCGGGCACCAGCTTGGCACTGCCGCTGCCAGCTTTGCGGGCCGCTCGGGGGTTTGAGGCCGGCGGGGGAGACTCTATCTTTTGCGGCACCCGTGAAGCTTCTCTCCTCGATCCTGGCGCTCGCCGCGCTCGCCGGCGGCCGCGCCGCCGGCCAGCAGGGCCCGGATTTCCGCATCCTCGTGACGAGCGAGTCAGGGGACATCGTCACCCAGCTCGCCTGGGACGGAGCCGCGCTGCGGACCGTCAAGGTGGTGCCCGTGGGCGTCATGCCGGCGGACATCGACGGTCCCCACAACGTGACCGTCTCACCGGACGGCAGGTTTTGGTACGTCTCGATAGCGCACGGTACGCCGTACGGCTCGCTCTGGAAGATGGCGGCGGACGGCGACACGCTGGTGCGCCAGGCTCCGCTCGAGATGTTCCCCACGACGATCGCCCTGACGCCGGACGGCGAGCTGGCCTTCGTGGCCAACTCGGACTTTCACGGCGACCACCCGCGCAAGAACGTGGTCTCCGTCGTCTACACCGGCCCGATGCTCACCCTCGCGCAGCTGCCGGCGTGCGACATGCCACACGGGGTGAGGGTGAATCACGCCGGGACCCGCGTCTACGTGTCCTGCATGAATTCGGACGAGCTCCTGGAGATCGACCGCGAGACGCTCGGGATCGCGCGGCGGCACCCGACGGGCGGCATGACGATGCCCGTGACCACGGGCCACGGAGGGGCTAAGGGCCGGGCCATACGCGAGGCCTGCATGCCGACGTTCGTGTCCGTGTCGCCCGACGATCGGCGCCTGTACGTGGCCTGCAACGGCAGCGACGCCCTGCAGGTCGTGGACGCCGGCACGCTGGAGCTCCTGCGGGCAGTCCCCACGGGGCACGGCGCCTACAATGTCGAGCCGTCGCCGGACGGCCGCTGGGTCATCGTGACGAACAAAAAGGACCGCAGCGTGTCGCTGTTCGACGCAGCCACCCTGACCGAGGCGGCCCGGATCCCGACGTCGAAGCAGCTGCCCCATGGGATCGCGTACGCACCGGACGGCAGGTTCGCGTTCGTCTCGGTCGAGAGCGTCGGGGCCGATCCGGGCGCCGTGGATGTCATCGACCTGACGACGCACACCCGGGTGGCGAGCACGCCGATCCCCCTCCAGCCCACCGGGATCGCCATCCTGCGCCGGCCATGACCCATACGACCGTCGTCGCGCTGCCGCCGGAGGAGCTGCTGGCGCGGGCGCAGGCCTTCTTCGCCGAGCGCGTTCCCCACGTCGCAGCGTTCGTCGAGAAGCAGGGGCCCAGGTTCCTGGTGCTGCGCGGCCAGGGGGGCGAGGAAGTCGTCTTCAGCGCCTGGACGGACGCCGCTGGGAAGACGCGGGTGCGCGCGTCGACGCTGTTCTTCGACCAGGCCGTGGACCGCTTCCTGTCAACGCTCCCGCTCGAGGCGAGCGTGGAGGTCGTGTGACGGCCGCCGCGGAGCGGTTCGCCGTGCGGGTCATGGTGACCGATGTCTGGGACAACGTGGAGATTCCCGTCGAGCCGGGCACGACGGTGGCCGAGCTGAAGCGCCAGGCCCTGACCAGGGCCTTGAAGCGGTCCGCGGTCCGGCTCGACGACTACGTCGTCAAGTTCCGCGGCGCGCAGGTCACGGACGAATCCGCGACCCTCGGTGCGCTCGGCGCGGTCCCCAACGCGCCGTTCATCGTGCTGCCGGCGCGGCGCCGGCCGGTGCGATGAAGCCGGTCGGCCGCGCCCTCACCACGCTCACCGTCGGCTTCCTGGTGCTCGACGCGTTGCTGCTTGGCTATCTGGGCATCGTCCTGTCGCGGCCGCTCGTCCTCGCGAGCGGCGGCGTGTGCGCCGTGGCGGCGGCGCTGGTTGTGGTCGGCTGGCGGCGTTACCGCCGGGCGCTGGTCGAGCTCGAGGCCGCCCGGCAGGCGATGCGAGCCGAGCTGGAGTCGATTCGCGATCTCCTGAAGCAGCATCATCTCCACAACTAGCCGGTCATGACCGTCTCGGTCGTCTGGCACCCCGCATGCGAGCTGCACGAGCCGGGGCCCGGTCACCCTGAGCAGCCCGATCGGATCCGCGCGGTGCTCGCGGCGCTGCGCGCGCCCGCCCTGGTATCGCGCGTCGTCTGGAGCAAGGCCCGGCCGGCCGACCGGGCGGCGATCGAGCGCGTGCACGCGGGGCCCTACGTCGCCGCGCTGGAGCAGCTCGCCGCGCGTGGCGGCGGCGCGCTCGATCCCGATACCTATCTGGGCTCGCGCAGCTTCGCCGCGGCGCTCGCCGCCGCCGGCGTCGCGATCGGAGCCGTCGAGCAGGCGCTGGCGGCGGGCGGGGGAGGCACGGCGTTCGGCGCGACGCGTCCGCCCGGCCACCACGCTCTCGCGGCCCGCGCTATGGGGTTCTGCTTCTTCAACAACGTGGTGATCGCCGCCCGTCGCGCCCAGGAGCTCGGGCGCGCGCGCGTGCTGATCGTGGATTGGGACGTGCACCACGGCAACGGCACCCAGGCGCTGGTCGAGCGCGACCCGTCGATCCGCTACGTCTCCATGCATCAGTACCCATGGTATCCCGGCACCGGCGCCGAGCAGGAGCGGGGGGTGGGCAACGTCTTCAACGTGCCGCGCCCGCCCGGGTTGCCGCGGGCGACGTATGTGCGCGACCTCCTCGCCGCCGTGGACGCGGCGCTCGATGGGTGGGCGCCGGACCTGCTGCTCGTCTCCGCAGGGTTCGACTCGCTGGCTGGCGACCCGCTCGGCGGCTTCACGCTCGAGGCCGACGACGTCGCGGCGTGGACCACCGCGTTGCGCGAACGCGTCGCCCCGGCACCGGTCGTGGGGGTGCTCGAGGGCGGCTACCGGCTCGACCTGCTCGCGGCCGGTGTCCGCGCGCACGTCGGCGCGCTTGCCTGACCGGAAGGCCGCGCCGATACTTCCACCCATGGCTCTGAGACTGGTCATCGAGGAGTGCACGCTCACGACCCGGCACCCGTTCGCCATCGCCCGGGGATCGACGACCGGCTACCGCCGCGTGTGGGTCCGGGTGATCGACGAGGAGGGCATGGAGGGCTGGGGCGAGGCGGATCCCTCCTCCTACTACGGTGAGACTTACGATACCGTCCGTGCGACGATCGAGCGGCTCGCGCCGCACCTGCCGCGGGACCCGTTCGATCTGGAAGGCGCCGAGGACTGCTTCCGCGGCGTCGCCCCCACCCAGACGGCGGCCGCTCGCGCCGCGCTGTCCGCCGCGCTGCACGATCTGTGCGGCAAGCGACTGGGGCAGCCGCTGTGGCGTCTCTGGGGACTCGACCCCCGCAAGGCGCCGCGCTCCTCGTTCACGATCGGCCTCGGCACGTCGGAGCAGCTGCGCGCGAAAGTAGCCGAGGCCGAGGCCTATCCCGTTCTCAAGATCAAGCTCGGCACTGACCGGGACGAAGCGATCCTGCGCACGGTCCGCGACGCGACGAACAAGCCGATCCGCGTGGACGCGAACGCCGGGTGGACCCTGGAGCGCGCTCTGCGCATGCTGCCCGTTCTGAAGGAGCACGGCGTAGAGCTGCTGGAGCAGCCGCTCGTGCCCGAGGACCTCGAGGGCACGGCGCGCGTCACCGCCGCGGCGGGAGACCTGCCCGTGGTCGTCGATGAGAGCTGTCTCGTCGCGTCGGACATCCCGCGCCTGGCCGGCAAAGTGGGCGGCATCAACATCAAGCTCGCCAAGTGCGGCTCGCTGCGGGAAGCGCTGCGGATGATCGCCGTGGCGCGGGCCCACGGGATGGTGGTGATGGTGGGCTGCATGATTGAATCGTCGCTCGGCATCACCGCGGCCGCCCACTTTACGCCGCTCGTGGACTACGCGGACCTGGACGGCGCCGCACTGACGGTGGACGACCCGTTCGCGGGCGCGACCATCGACGGCGGGCAGATCCGCCTGCCGGTCGAGCCGGGGCTGGGTGTGAAGAGGCGCGAGTGAACGGAGGGAGTGTGGCCGAGCCGCGGCTTCAGCCGCGCACCGCGCCCACCAGTTCCCGACCAGGTGATCGCACGGCCGGCCTGGTCCGCTACGCCGAGGTCGTCCTCCCGCTCCCGGTGGTCCGCCCCTATACCTACAGGATTCCCGACGATCTCGCGGCGCGGGCCGCCCCCGGGGCCCGGGTCGTGGTGCCGCTGCAGCGGCGCCGGGTCGTGGCGCTGGTCACGGCGGTGGACGTGCCGCCTCCGCCGGTCGCGGCGAGCCAGATCCTCGACGCGCCGGACGCCGAGCCGGCCCTCTCCCCCGCGCTGCTCGAGCTGGGGCGCTGGATCTCGCGGTACTACGGCACGCCGCTCGGCCTGGCCCTGCGGGCGATCCTCCCCGGTCCCCTGTGGAGTGTGCAGCGGCCCGCCGGCCCGGCGGCGGCAAGCGAGCGCGTGGTGGTCCTGGCGCAGCCGCTCGGGTCGCTGCTCGAGCGCGAGCAGGCGTTTCGTCGTGCGCCGCGACGCCGCGCGGCCTACGAGGCGCTTGAGGCGCTGGGCGGGTCGGCGCCGGCGCGCCACCTCGTCGACCAGCTGAAGATCTCCCCCGCGGTACTGGATGGGCTCGTGACGCAGGGGCTCGCCCGCGTCGAGCGCGTGGCCGCGCTGCGCGATCCGTTCGCCGGGCTGTCCTCCCCTCCGCCCCCGGTGCTCACGGCGGACCAGCGGCGGGTCGTGGACCTGATCCTCGCCGGACCACCGGAGGTGCCGGCGTTGGTGCACGGCGTCACGGGCTCGGGGAAGACTCTGGTCTATCTCGAAGTGCTGCGGAGCGTGGTGGCGTCCGGGCACGGCGCCATTCTGCTCGTCCCCGAGATCGCGCTGACGCCGCAGACGGTGGCACGGGTGCGGGGAGTGTTCGGCGACCAGGTGGCCGTCCTGCATTCGGGGCTCTCGGACGGCGAGCGGGCGGACGCCTGGCGCGCCCTGCGCCGGGGGGAGCGCCGCGTCGCGGTGGGCCCTCGCTCCGCGGTGTTCGCGCCGGTGCAGCGGCTCGGGGCGATCGTCGTGGACGAGGAGCACGAGCCGAGCTACAAGCAGGGAACGGCGCCGCGCTACCACGCACGCGACGCCGCGCTGGTGCGGGCGCGGCTCGAGGAAGGGGGGGCGCGACTGCTGTTCGGTAGCGCGACGCCGTCGCTGGAAACGCTGCACCTGGCGCGGGAGGGCCGGATTCGCACCTTCGAGCTGCCGCAGCGCATCGGCGCGCGGCCGCTGCCGCCCGTCGAGGTGATCGACCTGCGCACGGCGCCGCGCGTCCCGGACGCGCGGGGGGTGCCCTGGTCCGAAGCGCTCGATGCGGCGGTGGCGGGCGCGCTGGCGCGGGGCGAGCAGGTGATCCTGCTCCTCAACCGCCGGGGGTTCGCCACCTTCCTCCAGTGCCCGCACTGCGGCGACGTGCGGGACTGTCCCCGCTGCGCCATCGCGCTCACGGTACACCAGACGCCGCCCGCCCTCCGCTGCCATTACTGCGGGCACGAGGAGCCGATTCCGGGCTGCTGCGGGCAGTGTGGCCATGAGACCCAGCGCATGCGAGGGCTCGGGACCCAGCAGCTCGAGCACTTCGTGGGCCTACGGTTTCCGGCGGCGCGGGTGGCGCGGATGGACCTCGACACGACGAGCACCAAGTGGGCGCACCACCGCATCCTCGAGCGCGTGGCGCGGGGGGACGTAGACATCCTGCTCGGCACCCAGATGATCGCGAAGGGGCTGGATTTCCCGAACGTCACCGTGGTCGGCGTGGTGGACGCGGACACCGGGCTCCATCTGCCGGACTTTCGGGCCGCCGAGCGCACCTTCCAGCTGGTGGCCCAGGTGGCGGGCCGGGCGGGGCGGGGGCCGAAGGGCGGCCACGTGTTCGCCCAGACGCGCGCGCCCGACCATCACGCCATCCGGGCGGCGGCGGCCCATTCGGTGATCGAGTTCACCGCGGCGGAGCTCCCGCTACGCGCGCCGCCTGGTCCGGCGTACCCGCCGCACGTCGGCCTGGCGCGCTTCGTGGCGAGCGGCACGGACGCCGGGCGCACGCAGCAGACGGCCGAGCGCGTGGCCGCGTGGCTCCGCCGGGCGAACACCGAGCGTTTGGGCGGGGCGCTGACCGTGCTCGGACCCGCGCCCTGTCCGATCGAGCGGCTCAAAGGGCGCTGGCGCTGGCACGTGCTCGTGAAGTCGACCGAGGCGCGGGCGATCGGACGCGTCGTCCGCGCGTGGAGCGCGCGGGCGCGCCGCGCGGTCGTCGTCGATCGCGATCCGGTCTCGCTGTTGTGAGCGGAGCCGTTGCGTGAGGGGATTCGTCCCGCGTATGTTCACCGTCCTGTGAGCCGCCCCCACTTCCAGTATCGACCACCCAACTTCGAGGCGCCGCCGCTCTCGGGGGCTCCCGACGCGCGCTTCGAGCCCGCACCCGCCGACGGGGTTCTTCCCGACGGTTTTTTTTCGACCACGAACCTCCCGACCTACGTCAAGGTGCGCGGTGCATGGCGGCCACCGCGGCTCCCCCGGATGGACTGCGTGATCGTCCTCCACCCGCACGGCGACCTCGTGGTGACCGAGCCGCGCCGGGTGCTGAAGGGCGCGCCGGTCGCCGTCGGCGCGGCGGAGGACGGCAGCCAGGGCATCTACGTACACGTCGAGGGCTTCCTCGGCGGCAGTCACAGCGCCAACGAGTTCCGCTTCATGCAGACGGAAGTGTCCCGCGAGCGGCCGGCGGACTACGGCCTGCTGGCGCAGCTGCTGGGCGAGGAGAAGCAGCGCGGCGGCAAGACTCTGTGGGTCGTGGGACCCGCGCTGGTGCACGCCCGGGCGCGCGAAGACCTGATCTGGTTCATCCGCAACGGCTACGTGAGCGCGCTGCTCGGCGGCAACGCCGTCGCGGTGCACGACCTCGAGGCCGCGATCTTCGGCACCACGCTGGGCATGTCGAGCAGCGGCGAGGGGGTCGAGGGCGGGCACGCGCTCCACATGCGCGCCATCAACACCATCCGTGGGGCCGGTGGCATCGCCCGGGCGGTGGAGCGGGGGATCGTGACGTCGGGGATCATGCACGCCCTCGTGGAGCATCGCGTCCCCTTCGTGCTGGCGGGCTCAATCCGCGACGACGGGCCGCTTCCCGAGGTGTTGAGCGACACGCTCGCCGCACAGGACGCGATGCGGCAGCACACGGCGCAGGCGACGTTCGCAGTGTTCGTCGCGACGGCGCTGCACGCCATCGCGGTCGGCAACATGCTCCCGGCCTTCGTGGACGCCCCCACGCCGGACGGCATCCGCCCGCTCACGACGATCTGCGTGGATCAGACGGAGTTCGTCGTGACGAAGCTCAAGGATCGCGGCACGCACCAGGCGTACGGCGTCGTGACCAACGCCCAGGACTTCATGCACGTGCTGCGCTTCTACGTGGAGCGATGGCAGCAGGCCCAGACTCCCGCCTCCCTGGTCCGCTGACGCCCGGGCAGGGCCCGGGCTGGGCGAAGCTGGCGGAGGCGGTGGCGGCCCGCGTGCCGCCCGCCGAGATCGACACGATCTACCTGTTCCGGCCCCTCAAGCGCGAGGGGCGGGAATGGGGCACTGCGGTGGTCACCCGGCGGCCGACGGAGCCCGGCGGCCGGTTGCGGGTTTACACGGCGCGCTACATGCTGATCGTGCGTGGCAAGGAGCGCGGCCAGTCGAAGGTCGAGGTGGCGGAGACGGCGCTCACGCCGGCCGAGGTGCTGGAGCGCGTCGTGCAGGCGGCGGCCGATCGCACGGGGGATCCCGAGCCGCCCGTCGCCGTGGGGCCATCGGTGTGGTATGAAAGCTCATAGGAGGTGACGGGTTGATCGACTCACGCATGTTCGTGCCGACCAAGGCCTTCCTGACCAAGGGCGTGGGCCGGCACAAGGAGAAGCTCACCAGCTTCGAGATGTCCCTCCGGGACGCCCATCTCGCCAACTTCAACCTCGTGCGGGTGAGCTCGATCTTTCCGCCGCACTGCGAGCTGATGGACCGGGAAGAGGGGCTGTCGCTGCTGAAACCCGGCCAGGTGGTGTTCGCCGTCATCGCCGAGTCGTCGACGAACGAGCCGAGCCGGCTCGTCTCGGCCTCGATCGGCGTCGCCATGCCCGCTGACGCGACCCACCACGGCTATATCTCCGAACACCACAGCTATGGCCAGAACGAGATGGCCGCCGGCGAGTACGCGGAGGACCTCGCCGCGTCCATGCTCGCCACCGTCCTGGGGGTGCCGTTCGACCCGGAGAAGGCGTGGGACGAGCGCCGCGAGCAGTGGCTGCTCTCCGGCGAGATCGTGCGCACGATGAACGTCACCTCCGCCGCCGAATGCGGGGACGACGGGCGCTGGACGACCGTGGTCTCGGCCGTGTGCTTCTGCGGCTGATCGCCGCGACCGGCGCCGCCGGCGGCGTCTCCTTCGGCCTGGCGTTCGCTGCGGGGCTCCTGAGCTTTTTGTCGCCCTGCGTCCTGCCGCTCATCCCGAGCTACGTCGGCTTTCTCACCGGCCTGTCGCTGGAGGAGCTGCAGGCGCGGCGCGGCACGGCGCTGCTGCACGCGCTGTGGTTCGTCGCCGGGTTCTCACTCATCTTCCTGGCCCTCGGCGCCACGGCGTCCGCCCTGGGGCGGCTGCTCCTCCAGTACCAGCTGTGGCTCGGGCGGGTGGGCGGCGTCCTGGTCGTCGCGTTCGGCCTCTACCTGCTGGGAGTGCTGCGGCCGGCCTTCCTGATGCGGGAGCGTCGCCTCCAGCTCGCCCGCAAGCCGCTCGGGTATCTCGGCTCGGGAGTCGTGGGCATCGCCTTCGGCGCGGCCTGGACCCCCTGCGTGGGGCCGATTCTCGGCGCGATCCTCACCCTCGCCGCCGCCCAGGCGAGCGTCGGTCAGGGAGTCGTGCTGCTCGGCGTCTATGCGCTCGGGCTGGCCGTGCCGTTCCTGATCACGGCCTACGCCCTGGACCGCTTCCTCACGTGGTTCCAGCGCTTCCGCCCCTACATCGTGTGGGTGGACCGCACGGCGGGCGCGCTGCTCGTGCTGCTCGGCGTGCTGCTGCTCACGGACCGCTTCACGCTGATCGCGAGCTACCTCCAGGGGCTGACGCCGCAGTTCCTGAAGAGCCGGTTGTGAGGCATGTGGCAGCGCTGCCTAGAGGACAATAGGTGCGTGCGTTAGCGTCGTGCTGCCCCGAGCCCGAGCGCTGCCTGGGAACTCAGGAGGCGTCCCGCCTATATTACGGACCAGCGATCCCCTGACCGAGGTGACAGATGACGACTCTCCAGAAATATTGGTCATATCTCGCCGTCGCTCTCGCCGCCACGGCGTTCGCCTGCGTCAAGGGCGAGCAGTCGGCGCAGCAGGCCGACTCGACGGCGCGCAACCTGACGCTCGCGCCGACCGAATCATCGGCGGCGATGAAGGATGTTCCCGAAAAGAAGGCTGCGGCGCCCCCGGTCAAGGCGCCTGTTCCCAAGCCCGCGGCCCCGACCACCCTGACCCTCGCGGCGGGGACGCGGGTCGGGCTCACCGCGAGCGATTCGATTAGCACGCGGTCGGCCAAGGCCGGCGACGCATTCACCGCCACGGTCGGCCAGGACGTGAAGGACGCCTCCGGGCATGTAGTGATCCCCGCGGGGTCGAGGGTCGAAGGCACGATCACGGCCGCCGACCCGGCGCCCAATCCCAACTCGAGCGGCAAGATCGAGCTCGCCATCAAGAGCGTCACCGTTCGGGGGACGAGCTATCCTGTGGACGCGACCGTTGTCTCGAAGGACACGGTGATGCAGGGCCGCGGCGTGACGGGCGCCGACGCCGCCAAGGTCGCGGGAGGCGCGGCCATCGGCGCCATCGCGGGCCGGCTCCTGGGCAAGAACGCGAAGGGCGCAGTGGTCGGCGGGGCCGCCGGCGCGGCCGCCGGCGCGGTCGCCGCGCGCAAGTCGCGGGACATCGACGTCGTGATTCCCAAGGGTGCCGCGATCACCATCAAGCTGGACAAGTCGCTGACGGTCAAGCGGAGCTAGGGTCATGTTCCGGCGCAGTCCGGTAGAGGCTCGAGCGACCGCATTCCGTCTGGCGGGCCTGTCGTTCTTGATCGGCTGTGGAAGCAACGCTGCGGCACCGCCGGCGACCGGCTGCAGCGACTGCTGGACCACCAAGGCTTCAATGTCGACCGCACGGTGGGGGCTCGCTACCGAGCAGGTCAACGGCATTCTCTACGCCATCGGCGGGCAAAACGGTAGCGGCAGTCTGGCAACTGTTGAGGCCTACGATCCCTCCACCAACACGTGGACCACCAAAGCCGCGATGCCCACGGCGCGAGGCGGCTTGGCCGTGGCGGCGGTGAACGGCATTGTCTACGCCGTCGGTGGGCAAGACGGTACGGGCAGCTTGGCGGCGGTTGAAGCCTACGATCCCGGCACCAACAGTTGGACAACGAAAGCGTCGATGCCCACCGCGCGAGATGGCTTGGCTGCGGCGGCCATCAACGGGATTCTCTACGCCGTCGGAGGGCAAAGCGCGCTGGTCTTGGTAACGGTCGAAGCGTACGATCCCACGACGAACACCTGGACGACGCGAGCTTCGATGCTGACGTCGCGCAGCGGCTTGGGGGTGGCGGCGGTGAATGGCATGCTTTACGCGGTCGGCGGATCCCACGCTGCGGTGGGCGATGAGGCGACGGTCGAAGCGTACGATCCCGGCACCGACACCTGGACGACGAAGAATCCCATGCCGGCCCCGCGAGCCGGCATGGGTGTGACGGCGATCAATGGCCTGCTCTATGCCGTCGGCGGGCGCAGTTTCAGTCTCGGCAACGTCTACGATGTGGCGACGGTCTCAGCGTACGATCCCGGCGCGGACGTTTGGACGCCGAAGGCTTCGCTGCCCGACGCGCGCGCCGACTTGGCCGCGACGGCGACCGACGGCCTTCTCTACGCGGTCGGCGGCGTCAGCACCACCAGCGGTATCGCGGCGACGGTCCTGGCGTATCACCCGTGACGATTGAGGGGACGCGGCTGTAGCCCGTCGCCACATCAGTACCCCGCCGCGCCGCCGCCGCGCCTGGGATCGGCCACACCGACCCAGCCGTCGGCGGTTCGCATGATGGCGTTGACGTCCGACTTGAATCCCCAGGCGCTCACTCGGTGGCCCATCGCCTCGAGCGAATCGATGGACGCCGGCACGAAGCCCGCCCGCTCCACGTGGATCAGATCGGGCAGCCCCTGGTGATGAAGGCGCGGGGCTGCCACCGCGTCGACGAGCGACATCTCCTGATCGATCACGTTGCTGATCACCTGATAGACGGCCGTGGGGATGCGGGAGCCGCCGGGGGAGCCGAGCACGAGGAACAGGCTCGCTTTCGGGTCGAGGACGATCGAGGGCGTCATCGCCGACAGCATGCGTTTCCCCGGCGCGATCGCGTTCGCCTCCCCCTGCACCAGGCCGTACAGGTTGGGCTTCCCCGGCGCGGTCGCGAAATCGTCCATTTCGTCGTTGAGCAGGAACCCCGCGCCGGACACGGTTACCGCGCTCCCGAAGTCATTGTTGAGCGTCGTCGTGCAGGAGACGGCGCCGCCGTCCGCGTCCACGATGGAATAGTGCGTGGTGCTCGTGTCCTCTTCCGCTTCCACCACGGGAGCTGACGTCGTCCCTGTCGCACGGCCCGGATCGATCGCGGCGCGGAGCTCGGCCGCGTAAGACTTGCTCACCAGCCGCTTGAGCGGCAGCGAGACGAAGTCGGGGTCGCCGAGGAAGGCATTACGGTCGGCGTACGCGCGGCGCATCGCCTCCGCCTGGAGGTGCAGCAAGCGCGCGCTGCCGAACGCGGGCAGCGGCCCGAACCCTTCCATGGTGTTGAGGATCTCGGCCAACGTGACGCCGCCGCCGGAGGGGGGCGGCATGGTGTAGATGGTGTAGCCGCGGTAGTCGATCTGGAGCGGGGCGCGCCACTTGGCCCGGTAGCGCGCGAGGTCGTCCCGCGTGATCAGCCCGCCACCCCGCTCCATCTCGCGCACCATCAAACCGGCGATCTGCCCGCGGTAGAAGACCTTGGGCCCGCTGTCGGCGATGAGCTCGAGCGTGTGGGCGAGCTCGGCCTGCACGAAGCGGCTGCCGGGCGGTGGCGCCTCGCCGTTCCGGAGAAACTGGGCGCGCGAGGCGGGGAAGCGGGCGAGCCGGGACGCCTCGCGGCCGATCTGGTGGCTGCGCGGGCCGTCCAGCACGTGCCCGTCGCGGGCCAGGGCGATGGCGGGAGCGACGAGCTCTTTCCACGGCAGCTTGCCGTACTTGCGATGCGCTTCCCACAGTCCCGCCACGCTCCCCGGCACGGCGACGGACAGGTGGCCGGTGAGCGACGACGCGGCGGGCTTCCCGGTCGAATCCACGTACATCCCGGGCGTCGCGCGCCGGGGTGCGGCTTCGCGGTAGTCGAGGGCGCGCACCGTCCCGCCCGGGTCCCGGATCAACATGAACCCGCCGCCGCCGATGTTCCCAGCCACGGGTTCGACGACGGCGAGCGCGAACGCGACCGCGACAGCCGCATCCACGGCGTTGCCGCCGCGCCGCAGGATCTCCACGCCGACGTCGCTCGCGAGCAGATGTCCGGACACGACCATCGCGTGGCGGCTGGCGACCGGCTTCGCGCGCCCGGTGAGCGGCCAGTCGCTCGCGATGAGCGCGCGGCGCGTGGTGCGCTCGCTCGCGGGGCCTGCGGCGGGCGCGACGCCCGGGGCGGGCGTGGCAGGCGCCGCGGCGCCCGACGGCGTGGGCGCGGGCTGCGGCGCCGGTACGCTGGAGCTCGCACAGGCGGCGAGCAGGGCGATGGTGACGAGGAGTGGCATGCGCATGCGTCATATTGTGTACGTTGACCCGAGCCGCGGTCAACGTCTAACTTGGGGGCCACCCGACATCCTTCATGCCCGCGCCCGAGTATCTCGATCCCCGTCTCACCGAGCACCGTAATCCGCGAACCGAGCGCATCGACGTCGCCTCGCCGCTCGAGATCGTGGATCTCATCAACGGCGAAGACGCCACGGTGGCGGCGGCCGTGCACCGGGAACGCGAAGCGGTCGCCCGCGCGATCGAGCT
>WNGR01003740.1_pt1 | contig 16555 bp, 18 predicted proteins | sample 5407581 | NCBI WGS metagenome assembly WNGR01 (sample SAMN13153383, study PRJNA577476) | soil metagenome | isolation source: 80 cm soil or saprolite under Garry oak tree replicate 2 | place: USA:California | collected 2016-06-15 | reverse complement strand
CGCCATGGACCTGTTCGTTGTTCCAACCATCGGTTTCGATCTGCTCTATGCCTTCGTCATCGTCCGGCTCGGCCGCAGAGAGCTCGTCTGGACCAACGTCACAGCAAATCCGACGGCAGAATGGGTTGCACGTCAGATCACCGAGGCATTTCCTTGGGATGGGGCTCCGCGTTATATGATCCGGGACCGCGATCGGATCTACGGCGCCATTGCCACGCGCCGACTTCGCGCCATGGGCATCCGAGATAAGCCAGTTGCACCAGCCTCGCCCTGGCAGAATGGCGTTGTCGAACGGCTGATCGGATCGATCCGGCGTGAGTGTCTCGATCATGTCATCATCCGGAGCGAAGCGCATTTGCGTCGGATTCTAAAATCCTATGCCGACTACTACAACGGCGTCAGAACGCATCGGTCACTGAACAAAGATGCGCCGGTCTCCCGCCCGCTTCAGCTGACTGGAATCATTCCTTCACACCCGATACTCGGCGGGCTTCACCACCATTACGTCCGGGTTTGAGTTTTCGGTACACACAACGGTCGCGCTTTGAGCCGAACGGTGAGGGTGTCGGCCTTGCTGAGACGATCGCGGCGGTCCGTTATAATGCGAGCGATGGTCTCGGTTGACGGCACTTCGTTAACTTGCAAGTCCGAGGCTTGTTCAGCTCGCCGACGCCTAGAGATCTTTTCCTGCTTCGGTCAGCTATAACCCTTTTGCGGCCTACTCGGCCGCCTCGCCCTTCACCTCAATCATCAACACGTCCAGGCTCTCGATCTCCTGCATCGCGCGACCGGCGATGCCCTGCAGATCACCGTATAGGCCGGCGGTGGAATCGAGCACGCCCTTGAGCTGCTCCTCGCGCTTTGCCCACAGCCTCATCATCGTCTTGCGCTCGCGGTCGAGGTCGGCCTGCATATCGGTGAACTTTTCGACGATGGCGTCGATGCGGTGGCGGAAGCGGGGGCCGGTCAGGTAGGCGTACGTCAGCTCCATTTTGGTCTGCTGGCCTTCTTGGGCCTGACGGCTGGAGGCGAGTTCTATCAGCGACTGGCGGAGCGCGATGGCGAGCGGGATCGCAAACCTGGGTTCAGTCACCCAGACGTTGTCAACGAGGTCGAAGCTCTCGACGTCCTTCGGAAGCGTACTGGAAACGATTAGCGCGATCTCCGCTTTCGCGGCGCGCTGATCGTCGCGGAGCTTCGCGAGCCAGGCATCGTTCCAATTACGCGTCCGCTTGGATTCCCAGAGGATGGTGCCGCAGGCCTGTCCGCCGGGACCAAGCACGCGGTGCAGCACATCGCCGCCGAACTCGCCTTTGGCGACGGGCTCGATCAGGTCGCGCGGGAAGCGGCTGCGTAGGAGAGATTCAAGTTCGATCTCGAGCGCTTCACCCTGCAGCTGCTGCGAGCCTTGGTCGGCCTTGCGACGGAGTTCCTCGATCTGGCGCTGCATGCCGGCGATCTGGGCCTCCTTTTCAGTGACCTTGGACTTGAGCGCGTCCTCCGCCTCGAGCCTGGCCTTGTCGCGGACGGCAGCGAGGTTCTCCTGCACCTTTTTCTCGACGGTCAGCTCGACCTCGCGCTTGGCGTCTTCGAGTTCACGCTGCTTGCGCAGCATATCGGTCTGGGCTTGCTGGGCTTCCGCGAGCTTCGCGTTGTTTGTGACGAGTAGCTGCTGCAGGTCTGCAAGCTGCCGGTCGCGCTGGCCGAGATCATCGGCCAACGCCAGGCGGGCTTTCTTTGCCTCGGCTTCGGCGATGGCCGCGCGTTCGGCGCTCACCTTGGTGGCCACCCGTTCGTCGAGGGCCTCGCGGGCCTTGGCGAGGTCATCCTGCGTTTGCCGGAGATGGGCTTCGCGACGGCCGAAGTCGGCTTCCTTGGCCGCAAGCTGCACCTCGAATTGCTTGCGGGACGCAGCAATCATGGGCGCTGCAAGCGATTCCGTCAGCTTGATCTCGGTGCGACAGCTCGGGCAGACGATCTGAGGGTCGGTCACGGTATCGATCCTGTGGTTATTTACGGAGATAGTATCGAGGTTCTGGGATTCGCTTAAGCCGCGCTGGCGGCTTGTCCCCGGTAAAGGCAGCCGTCGCGGCAATGGCCATGATCTGCGCGGTGCCGTCGACTTCGGCATCTTCTCGTTCTCCTCAGCCATGATCAGTTCCTGTTGGCGCGGACGTCGCGGTCGGGCGACTCTCGTCCGCTAGGAACGAGTTTCAGTCTCGATCACGCCGGGCGAGCTGGAGAGATTGCCGCTTGCAACATCAGCAAGGAATTCGCGCATGCTGAGCAACTCGTCAAATATCCCACTCGTTACACAATCAAGTGGGGACCGCCCGGCAAATAGCGTGGCGGCATTCGGCATTCGCAGCCACCGGAGCGCCTGCTGTTCGTCGGAAAAGAGCACGCGCAGGTCTGCGTAGATGCCGAGGATCGCAGATATCCGCATCAGGACGTCGACACTCAGCGTCTGAGATTGCATCTGGACGGCGCGATCGGACCATTCGACGTAAGTCGACGTGGGCGGGTTGCCGAGGGCGAGGCGGCGCTGATCATCAGTAAGAGACCATTGAGCCGCGATCGTCAAAAAGGTCCGCACGGCCGGTCCGCTGAGCCGCTTGCGATTGGCCGCCGTGAACCGGGGGTCGTCAAGCCGGTAGGACGTCAAGCCAATTGAGTCTGGCATTTCATTGCCTTTCTGCGGCACGTTCAGTTCCTGGATGCGCGGACGTCGCGGTCGAGCAGGATTGCCTCGACGATACGACGGAGGCGGCGCACCGAGCCGCCGCGCCAGTTTGCGGCAACGGCAGCGCGTTCGATGCCATCGAGCGGGGTCACCCAACGGGCATCGAGACCGCGTTCCTTCGCGAGACCTGCAATCACCGCCGGCAACAGTGCGTCGAGATCGTCCGAGGTCGGCTTCGGAAAGACCACGATCCGAAAGCGATCACGGATCGGGCTCGGCAGCGGATCCAGACTGTTGGCCGTCGCCACGTAGGAGACCTGGGACAAATTGAGATTGGTCTGCAGCGCGGGATCCGGGTATCTGGCGCTGGTTTCGGGCTCGGCGAAGCCGAGAAGGCAGTCCCAGAGCCGTCCAAAGTCGCTGCGTGTGCCGGCCTTCTCTAATTCGTCGATCAAGACAAGTGGGTTGGCAATTTTACCGGCGGCGACGGCGAGAAACGGATGACAGGGTTCAGCCGAGTACCAGCGCCGGTCGGTACCGGCGAATACCGCGCCGTCGGCGCGGGAGGCGTCCTCACGCCAGACGCTCAGGCCGAGGACTTCGCCGAGGCGGCGGGCAAATCGAGACTTGCCGCCGCCGGGATCGCCGACCAGGAGTAGCGGACGGAGCACGATCGTGGTGCGGCCAACGAGATCGGCCAGGGCGAAGTCGATCACGTCAACGGCATAGGGGAATTCGAAGATCAGCGTATTGCGCACCTGATGCAGCGGCGGCACCTCTACCAGCGGCAGGGCGGCGTTGATGACGCGCTTCAGCGGCCCCAGAATGTCCTTCAGCTTCGGGCTCTTCATCTCCTCATTACTCAGGCGCGCCACCACGAGATGGCGGTCAGGAACGGCTTCCGCCGCTGGAGAGGGGACCGGCTGTTTGGCCTCGGCGGCTTTCTCTTCCTCCTTGTTTCTGCGCTCTTCCTCCTTCTCTGCCCGCCGTCGGTCCGCGGCTTTGGTTGCAGCGATACGGCGCTCGATCATGTTCGCGCCCAAGAGGGCCGCGTTCACCGCGGCCGGGAAATTCTTCGACAGCAGGTCGGTGCAGGCCGGCAGCGCCGCCCAGCCGAAGGCGAAACGCTCAAGGTCGCAGCACAGCTGTTCCTCCGCATCGTCTTCAATTTTGCGAAAGGCCTGGACCAGCGCCTTGCCGACCCTGCGGTGGTCCTCGAAGTAAGCGGCATCGTGCGGCAACGGAAGGCACAGTAGCCGGACGCAGTCAGCCAGGCTCCGCAAGGTCGGTTCATTCTGGGTGACGGCGCGGCGGTCGAGCTCTGCAGCGAGCGCGAGTCCTGTGTCCACGCTCGGCACCGCAGTCCAGACCACGTTGTGGGGGAGTTGCGGGCAAAGCTGGTCAATCTCCGCGATCAGCCGCTGCTCAATATGGTTGGCGTTGTCGCTGACCAGCATGGCGTAGCGCAGCAGCCGAGGCATTCCTTTGAGGCGCTCGTCCCAGTCAGCCGAGTCAGCCGCCGCGCCCGTGGAGACGGCATCGCGCTCAGTTGCCGGCAGGTCGATGTCCTCGCTATCGTCGGTCGCACTCACGCCTCGTCCTCCGAGCCGTCGTCGTTGCCATCGCCGGCGGTCATCACCCGCGTCAGGATGCGACGGATATCGTCGGGATTGGCGGGCGGCCCGAGCCGGTAGAACCGCGACAGGGTGCGGACCCAGCTGCCGCCAGGGTCGGCGAACCAGAGAGGCGTGGTCATCACGATACGATCGCCATGCACCGGATGGCCGCTTGCATGCCCGATCAGCTGTACGCCTTCAGGCGTGATCGCGGGCACCCAATTTTCCAGCAGCGGGGCCTTCTGCAGCAGGATCGGCGAGACTCTACGTTCGAGCTCCAACCGCCCGCAGTCGTCGGCAAGCGCGTGCAGCCGCCGGGCCAAATCGGACGTGATGTGGACGGGATCGAGGAAGGGGAACAGGTGTGTCAGCATGGGCAAACTCTCAAACCGAAGAAAAACCAGAGACGAGCGGGGAAGTGGACACGGGTCGGGGAGTGACGGTCCACTCACTCGCCGACCTCCACGACCAACGCGCCGTCGAAATCCGGGTTCTCGGATCCGTAACCGTGCGGATTGCACACGATCCGGGTCGTTCCCACGCGGTAGTCCGAAGAATTGTGGACGTGCCCGTGCACCCACAGTGTCGGCTGGTGCGCCTCGATCAGCGCGGATTGATCCGACACAAAGGCGGCGGTCACGGGATCGCTCCGGAACCGCGGATGAACTGAGTCCCAATGAACACCGTGGTGACTGATCGCCACGGTGGGACCGGCGAACTCCGTCGCCAGGACCTCAGCGAGATACGTCTTCGACTGATGGTGCAGCAGCGCCGCTTCCTCCGGCCTGAAGCGCAACCAGGGCTGCTTCTGCCACCCGATCAGACGATGATCGTTCATGCCGGTCGCGCAGGCGTTCATCATGCCCGCCACGTTGGATTCGCCGAACGCCCGGTAGTCGGTCCAGAGCGTGGCGCCGACCAGGCGGACACCGCTATTGCCGACGGCGCCGACCAAGCGGACGCCGCCGTTGCCGAGCGTCACCGTATCATTCTCCAACACATGGATATTGAAGGCGGAGGCCTGCGAGCGCGCCAGCGCTAGTTCGTCGGGGATGAATCGGCGGTAGTATTCGTGATTGCCGAGCACCATCACAATCGGGATGTGCAACGGAACAATGCGACGCAGATGCTCGAAGGCGCGCAAGACGCCTTCGCAGGTGTCGCCGGCGACGATCACGAGATCGATGCCGGGCTTGATGGTGATCGGCTTGATCGGATGCACATCGAGATGGAGATCGGAAAAGATCTGGATTTTCATGACGGGCTGTCCGACTTGCCGAGCAGCTGGAAGGCGATCGAGCGCCGGACGAAGAGGAGTTCGCGGGGTGCGGCTTCGTTACGCGGTTGCCTCAAGTTCCGACCAAGCCACGACTTCGCCAGGCGGTTCTTGAGCTCGTGTTCGAGCGGCATCTTGCGTAGCATGTACGCCATGACGAGCGCGGCGCCGGCGCTGCCCCTGAGTGCGTTGTGCAACAGCAGGGTCATCCTGGAATCCGTCGGGTAGTTGATCTCGTCTGGGACTTCCATACGCAGCGCGATCATGGCGGCGCAGGCGGCGTCGCCTGCGATCGCATTCCGATATTCTTTGATCGTGGACATGTACATGCCGATGTGGCAGGCGACCTCGAGCTTGCGGACCTCGTTAAAGTCCGAGGCGGGCAGCGCCCTCCACAGTTCGTGCGGGTGAGGCTTCCTGGCCGCCAGCATCGCTGCCGTCTCGCTAAGCTTTCTCTGTTTAGTGATCTTACTCACGACACATACCTTCTCTGTTCGCGCCGAAGGGCGCGTTGGCATCCGCTCCAGGACACCGGGTTCAGTTGGCTCGATTGATTGCGGTGGGGTTGCTAGGTCATGCGTGCGCGCCACGGCCCGGGCCCGGTCGGCCGAGCATTCAGCACGCGGCCGATCGCGGTTTCGCGGATCTCTGCCTCGGCGGTCTCCACCAAGGGAGGGACCATGATGTCTGCCGCGAGCGGTTTGTCTGCGGAATGAGGCAGCTTCGCCATCGCCGGCATCAGCAGGTTGCGCATTTCGGCATGCAGCGCGCGCTGAAGCTCGGCCGTCATGGCGTCGATGGTGTCCAGCACCGGCACGCCGAAGTGCCCATCGAGCTCGTCCCTCGTCAGCTTCATCTCCTTACTAAAGCCCGAGGCGCCGTAGTAATCGATCACAGCGCTGGTCACGGACCGGATGCCGTCGTAGCCGCACTTGGACAGAAACGATGCCAAAACCAGCCTTCCAGCGCGCAGGTCGAGCTCGATGGGACGCCGCTTGCGGGACTCCGTGGCCCCGTTGCCGCGCTTGACGTCGTAGGCGCCGGCCCAGCCGCTTTCGGTATCGACAACGACCAAATCGATCGTCACCATGCGGAGAGTCTTCGAATCAGCCTTCAACTTGATCTTGACCAGATCACGGTCGGAGTTCTGCGAGGTCAACAGATCGTGCGCGGCTTCAGTGATCGGCAGCGGCACCTCCGTCAGGATCTCGAAGCGACCGCTCGCTGCGAGCGCGTCGCCGAGGCTCCTCTGGATCAACAAGCCATGACGCTTAACGACGCTATTAATGATCGAAAAAGACTTGGACAGATCCGGCCCGATTACCGGGTCGATCGGGAAATCGCCGGCCATGGCGTTGGCGATCACGGCGCGAGAAGCGCGGGCAATCGCGGCAGGAGACACGAGCGGAGCGGTATCGATCGATGTCGGGGGCACAAGAAATTCCTTTCGTTTGACTGTGGAAGGATCATCTCATGTTCTATTCATTTTGTCACGTGAGGTGACAAATTGTGGTTAACGTTTTCCAAATTCGAGCGGCGCGCGCATGGATTGGCCTATCCCAAGAAGAGTTGGCGGACGAAGCGGGCATTACACGGAGAACGCTGATCCGCCTCGAAAACTCGGAGGAGCCTGGCTCGGATCGCACGATGGAAAAGCTGCGGGTCGCCCTCGAGAAGCGTGGCATCGAGTTTTTGTTCGAGGGTCCGCAAGGCGTCGGCATGAGATACCGCGGTCCCAAGAAATGATCCGCAATCGATCCGAGCCTCCCACGCTGTAAAGGAAAGAACCTGCAACATGGCGCAGTTCTCTCCTATGGCGAGGCGACATGCGCGTGCATCAACGCAGCAAAAGCCAATTGCGCGCAGATTCAGCAGGGAGGAGCAGGACGTTTTCGATGACTCGCAAGCGTAACATCACTGATGAGGAGATCGGCCTCATTAAGGCGATGCTCAAGCTCAAGATTCCGAACGACGAGGTACATTTCTATTTCAACCGCGCTGATCGCCTCGTCAGTTCCGGTCGGATCACACAGATCAAACAAGGAAAGTATGGAGGTGATGTAGTCGAGGCTGATCATGCCGCAGTGGACGCATTCATTGCCGAATGGGACAAAAGTCATCGGGTTGGTGGCGTTGGCGCCGCAAGCCGTTCTCCAGTTGACCACGACGTCATTCGATCGCTGTTTGAACCGCGGGGGAAGAAGGGCTGGTTTTTGATTGCGGGGGAAACCGATCGAGCCGAGTGCAAATCAAATTTTTGTCTAAAGCCGCAGGAGCGCTTTGCTGGTCCGCTCCGCTCGATTGCAGGGCTCGCCAACAATAAGGGTGGATATCTTTTCTTCGGAGTAAAAGACAAGACTTACGAGGTGATCGGTCTTCGCGACGACGCATTCAAGAACGCGGATAGTGCTGAATTTAGCCGGATCATCACCACCGCCCTCGATCCGGTGCCAAGGTACGAGATTGCTTGCCTCGAAATCGACGGCAGGCCATTGGCGTCATCTATGTTCCCCCCTGCGACCACCGACCGGTGGTAGCGATCAAAGGGATGAATAAGGACCTCGCGGAAGGAACAATCTACTACCGTTACGTGGGAGAGAGCAAACCGATCAAGCCCGGTGAACTTCGCCAGATTATCAGTTACCGCGAGCAACAGGCGGTCGCCGAGTTCGCACGGAATATGACGCGCGTGGCCAATGGGTCGGTCGCCACGCTCGATCTCGATACCGGAAAGGTTGCAGGTCGATCGGGAGCATTCCTTATCGGCAAGGAGCTTTTACCGGAAATCCAATTCGTCCGCGAAGGGGAATTCAGCGAAACCAAGGGTGCGCCAACGCTAAGGCTGATTGGCGAGGTCAGGCCCGCAGTCGAAGACCAAAGTGCAACGGCCTCGATCGTCCGCAAGAACATTACTGACGACGCGGTGCTTAGAAATTTTCTTCGGCAGTCGCCGGTTACATATCCGATCGACTACTTGCAACGTTCTTGCCACACGCAGCGCCATTGGCTGCCAATCTTTTACTAAATGAAGATGGCGGGGTTGTCTGTTGATCAGACGCTCGCACTATTCGACGCAGAAGAGCCGCCTTATCCGAAGATTTGTAGAGCCGCTGGTGATCGTCTTAAGGGAACTGTGTCCGCTTTCCGGAAGATCACCGGAGCATCGGCCAAGGTGCTCGCCGCAATGCAGGGAGGGGCAATCCCCGATCCGAAGGACGCGAAGGAAGCTGCGACTATCGCTCACGCAATCGGTGGACTTAACGGCGGCGAGACGATCGCCGCGGGAGATTTGGCGTTTTGGAGAAGTGCCTAGCCTTTGGCAAGGGAACATCAGGCGGAAGCCTTCGCAGCCAGGTTTATCGGGCCGCTTGTCGGGTAGATGAATTGATGTTCAAACCGGTTTCATCAAGCCCGGCAACGTGAGTGTTTCTGTGACCTTGGACGAGTATTGGTAAGATCACCGTTGCAGCGGTGTTCGATAACATCTGATCCACGAATGACCGCTTCTGGCGGATATTGTTGATTTAGTCGCCGCTTTTCGGGCTCCTCCGTTTTCAGGGTCATGGTCTATTTTTTGGGGTGTTGTCTTAGGATCGGGCCGGGCATCGGCGCCGATTTCTTTTGAGCCGTCATGTCGGCACGGGGCAAGCGGCTGGCATCGATCGAAGCTTTGCGAGCTTCCTCAGATTCTGGGCGGTGGCCGCTAGTAGGAACTCGTCTCGCGCGCCGCTCGGACCGCGCAGTCTGAGGCGACCGAGTCTGAGGATGCGCTTGAGATGGGCGAACAACATATCGATCTTCTTCCGGCGATGACGCGAACGCTCATAGGCCGGCGTGTTTGCTAGGCTTCGGGCGACATCGCGCGCATCTTCGTCGAGGTCACGCGGCACTTTACGCTGCGGCGTGTTCGGGCAGCACTTCGCCTTGAAGGCGCACCGCTGGCAATCCGACTTGCTCGACCGGTATAGCCGCGTCCCGTCCTTGGTGATGCCCGAGCGCGGCGTCGCGTAGGTCCGCCGGAACTGCACTAGCAGCTTGCCCTGCGGGCAGGTGTAGTGGTTGCGCTCAGCGTCGAACACGAAGTCGGATCGCGAGAAGGTGCCGTCGGTCCGGTTAGACTTGTCGAACACAGGGATGTGCGGCTCGATCTGACGCTCCTTTACCAGCCATGCCAGGTTCGCGGCCGAGCCGTAAGCGCTGTCAGCGGCAAGGTGCCGGGGCGTGATGCCAAAGCGTCTGGTGGTTCGGTCGATCATGGTGCGTGACGCGCCGACTTCAGCCTGGCGGATGGCTCGGCTGGCTTCGACGTCGAGAATGACAGCATTCTCAGTATCGATCAGATAGTTGGTGGCATAGGCGAAGAAGGCGTGCCCCTTGTGTGGCGCCGGTCCACTGCGCCGCCGGATCCGACGGTGAGACGAACTTCGGCTTCACCTCGCTGGCCGCACCGAAGGCGCGTTGCCAGATACTCACGAACGGCTCGTCGGGCATCGGCGTCGAGGCCACTGATCCGCCACTGATCGCCGGGAACAGACCGCTGCTTGTTGGCGTCGGCCGCGATCAGGCTCGCATCCACCGCGAAGCCTTCGCCACCGACAAGACCCTCGCGCAGGCACCGCAGCACCACCGTCTCGAACAAATGCCGCAAGATATCGCTCTGCCGGAACCGGCCATGACGGTTGCGCGAGAAGGTGGAGTGGTCCGGCACCCTGCCGTCAAGTCCCAGGCGACAAAACCAGCGATAGGCCAGATTGAGATGGATTTCATCGCACAGCCGCCGTTCGGATCAGATGCCCATGCAGTACCCGACAATCAGCATCCTTCTCCATTAGGCCATTGCGCCCGCTTGAACGTATGCTGCTCGATGGCGAGCCTGCGTCGCCGGCAGATGATCTGCGTGCCCTTCTGTTCTGTAAGAGCGAGGAGGCGATTGAGAAGTTCATTGCGCACTGCGATGTCGCGGCGCGCGATTTTGCTGATGCCCTAAGGCGATGTCGTGATCGTGCTGTCCACGGTGCTGCGGATCAAGCGGACCCTGGATGGTACCGAGATCGACAAGATCATTTCAGACGTGCAGGCTTGCAAGGCGATGGCCGTCGAGCACCGGCGACGCGCCGATTGGCGTACACGCGAAATGTCTGCCAGCAGTTTCAGGCAAATGTCATTCTTCGGGGGCCGTGTCGTTGCCATATTGTCCCCAAGATCGGCGGACTTAATCAGCGAGACGTTGATCGGAAGGCGCGGCGGAGGTACCCGGCCTGATGATCTCGAATGGCCCCGACGTGTGATATCGTCGGGGCCATTTGTTCAGAGCACAAACCACGAGCGGATGCGATCGACTCAGATCGTGGTCGTAGGATCGGCCTCCGGCATTGCGGGAGGGGGGTGCCCTTGGGGTTCGATCGGCGGCAGTAGCCCCCAACCCGATGCGCGGACGGTCATCAGACTAAGGTCCATTTCAAAATTGGACTTTTCCTGTGGCGTCCAATGCCCGGGTTCGAGTTCGATCATTTCGAATGGTAGGTCGGTCTCGTCGAATTCCCGGTCTGCATCCTTTTCGGCAAGTAACAGAATGATCGCCTTCGTCAGCTCGCTGCTGCAAAGCTCGAGCAAACGTTGTACATTTTGCTCATGATCGGGATTGTCCCTCGACACATGTTCGTGGAGTAATCTATAAGCCAGTCTCGTCCCAGCATTCTTCGTCACGGCGTGACGGACGTTCTCGGCAAAGCCAATCGGCGGGGGCGTTTGCTCCGCCTGGGCCGCGTCAGGTTGTGGAAAGCGATCAAGATCGCCAAGGATCTTGCTGATCACAGCGTCATCGTCACGGCGGATAAACCAATGCGGGAGCACCGGAGTGGCGCCCAATTCCTCCGCTCGAACGCTGCGGCTGTTGGCAGGCGCAATATTGCGGGTCGGAAAGGACAACCGCTGCTTGATGGGCATCACCAAGCGTTGATTGGCCGAAGGTGCTGGTTCGTCATCTGCCCGGGCTACCTCCAGCTCTCGCTCCACTTTCTTGCACTCGGCCTTGAGGCGAGTGATTTCCGCCTTGGCCGTGCGTTCTCGGTCGCGCTTTTCCAGCGCCTCCGTCTTCTGTCCGGTGCGCTTGTAGCGGAGGACATTCCAACGGGGCAGCCTTACCTCGGCTGGAGGCAGCCCTCGCTCCGCATTCGAGCGGTGATCAGCATGGTAGGCGATACCCCGCTGCCGGCAATACTCGTTGAGAATCCTCGCCCAGTCGCGACGTAGAGCGCTTGCTTTGCCGTGAAACAGCCTGTTCCAGTGGCGAGCTTTCAACTTGGCGAAGCCGCTATCGTCGATTTCTCGCATGGTCGCCAAGACGTGCGCGTGCGGATTCGGTAGCCCGTCACAGGCAAGGGGACAGTGGATGTCGATCTGCACGACCATACCGTGCCATATGAGAAGACGCCCCAATCGGTGCGCCAGCTCGATCCAGTCCTGCCTTACCAGCGCTCGCGGAAATGAGATTTCAATTGTACGCGCTTCCTGCGCGTCGGCTCGCTTCTCTGCGGCGGCGGCACGCATCCAAAGTTTTTCGCAATCGGTTGCCCAGGCGGGCGCGTCTTCGGGAGCCAAGACCAAATGGCCGACGTGGTCGTCCCGATCCGAATAGTCAACGACTGAATCATTTCCCAGGCGTGCGGCACCGCGGCGCTGGTAGGCAGAACGCTCAACGGCGGTCTGCCCCTTGCTACGTTGGACCACGCCAAGCCGAAATCCGAAAAAATCGCTCATTTCGCACCCGATGTATCAATGAAGCCGGCCCACTCATAAATTCGGGACCAGCAAGAGGGAAGCTGCCAAAATCTGCCTCCTCCCCTAGAGCCAGTCCTTGGAGCCAGTCTTTGAGGACGGACACCCCCGATCATCAAGGCGTCTCGTCGGTAGACTTGCTGACGCGATAGACCGTGGCGTTGCCAAGATGGATCGGTGGGCGGCTTTGCGGACCGCGCCAGCTTTGGTGGGCCGCGGGGACGTCTTTGGCCGGGAGCGTAGCGGCAATCGGGCAAAGCCGTGCTCACAGACCACGTCCGGCCCATAGCACGGACCATTCTGCGGGATCGGAGGCCAACCTGGGCGGCCCCCGGGTTGCCCAATCAAGAAAGTTCTCGCGCCTTGCAAGGCCGTTCTCATAATGGGGGGCTCCTGCAAACCTTAGTCGATTAGGAGCGCGACCATGTCTGATCTTCCCGATAGCCATCCGTCCGACGGCCCGATGACGAGCGGACCGCAACACGTGCAACGCCGTAGCGCGGTTTCGCGTTCGGAGCAGAAGCTCGCCGCTCTACGCCTCGCGCTCGTTCAGGCGAAGCGGAGTTTCCACGAGGCGTCGGTCCGCGAGCGGTCCATCCGGGAGCGGACGGTGGGGCGCGCCGTATGGGCCTTGATCGAACAGGGTCGGTTAGAGCCTTCCCTCATCGCTCTCATCCGCGACGAGGTGCGCCCTTTCCTGAGCCCTGGCCGGGCTGCGGCCTTCATCGGCACCGTCTTCGAGCTGCCGACCATGCCGGTTGGGTCGGCCCACGAGCCGGTGAAGTCTGCGACGGCGGTCTCGCTCGCCGAGCCGGATATCCCCACCGCTACACAGCTGCCGACCAAGCCGTTTCGCCTGCCGACGCGCCCGGCGCCGACGTAAGTCCCGCTTTCGCCGGAGCTCAAACAGTTTGGCAAGGGACCTCTTTGGATGCGCTTGCAGGATGTCGCACTGAGGTGCTACACACGCATCGTCTCGCTCCGGTTTTGTGAGTGTTTTCAATTGGTTGTGTTCGTCGCGGTTCTGGCTGAGTACCCTCCCGCCCCAGCCAGAAGCTCCGCTCACCCTGAAGGTGCTGACGAAGCCGTAACGTTCGAGGGGATTCTCTCCTCGGTCTGCATTCAATCAATCTCAGCCCCGCACCGGCGCCTGACGACGACCATTCGACGGATGAGGCAGCCGATCGACTGGTGAGTGTGACCAGCCCTCTTGTGCGACACTGCTAAGATATTTGGCCGGTGGCATCCCAAGCGCCTTTTTGAACATTGTGATAAAGGCCGTCACCGATTCATAACCGAGATCGGCCGAAACCTGCTGCACGCTCGCACCCGAGGCCAGCTCCCGGATTGCGACGATCAAGTGCAGTTGTTGACGCCAGCGTCCGAAGGTCAGACCGGTTTCCTTGACCACGAGACGCGCAAGACTGCTTTCGCTGAGCGCGACGCGGTTGGCCCATTCCGCCAATGTGCGACGGTCCGCGGGATTGTCTGCCAACGCTGCGGCGATCCGCTTCACACGCGGCTCGGTCGAGAGCGGCAAATGTAATTGCTGCACAGGCATGCGCGGCAAGTCGCCGAGCAGGACGCGGATCAGGCGCTCCCGCCTCATAGCGTCATGCTGCATGCCGTCGGATAACTCGACGATCAATTCGCGTAGCAATGGCGAGATCGAAATGGTGCAGCACCGATCCGGCAGATCGACCAGCTCCGCTTCGATGTACATGAAGAAAAGCCGCGCATTTGCGGTGGCGCGATTGCTGTGCGCCATGCCGCTGGGAATCCAGACCGCACAATGCGGTGGCACCATCCACAGGCCGCTCGCGACGCGACAGGTGACGCCGCCTCCCAGCGAGACCACGAGTTGTCCCTTGCGATGGCTGTGGTCCGGCACCTCCCCCTTCGTCCCGTCTGCATCAACGCGCACGGCAATGACCGGCGCGGATCGGTCGTCCACATCCAGGTCGAGCCAGGGGTAGCGGAGAGGCTGTCTCATCTTTGACGGTTTTTAGCGATCGATTGAGATAATAAGTAAATTAATCGCGCGCAAAAGTCGATAGATCTCGGCCAACAGGAGATACGACTGTGCATGCCTTGATGACGAAAGCCGTCGAACTGGGCCGACAGGTTCGCACGCAAGCCGGCCAGGTGCTTGGTGAGCGCCGGGATGTCAGCGGCGTGCTGGCGTTCAAGGGCATCCCCTACGCCGCGCCACCGGTCGGGCCGTTGCGCTGGCGCGCACCGCAGCCGCCGACGCCCTGGAGCGGCGTGCGCGATGCGCTGACGTTTGGCGCGGGGTGTCTTTCGGCGCTTGAAAATGATCCTCGGCCGGGGCCGCGCAGTGAGGATTGCCTCACGCTCAATGTCTGGACCGCTGCGAAAGAGGCTGACGAGAAGCGGCCCGTGATGGTGTGGATTCACGGCGGCGGTTTTCAGTTCGGCTCCTCCGCCAATCCCGCCACCAATGGGAGCCCGTTGGCAGCAAAAGGTGTCGTCGTCGTCAGCTTCAACTATCGCCTCGGCATCTTCGGCTTTCTCGCCCATCCCGAACTCGATGCGGAAGCGCCATCAGGCAATTATGGGCTTAGGGATCAACTGGCAGCGCTGCGCTGGGTCAAAGCCAATATCGCCGGGTTTGGCGGCGATCCCGACAACGTCACATTGTTCGGTGAATCCGCCGGTGCCATGGCCACCGGCATTTTGATGGCATCGCCGCTTGCACATGGACTGTTCCATAAAGCCATTGGCGAAAGCGGCGCATTCTGGGATGGCCGACACGGGCAACTCCAGGGTTTCGAAGAAGCTCGCGCGCGCGGCGTGGCTTTCGCGCGTCAGCAAGGCGATGCGTCGATCGCAGCCTTGCGCGCCATGCCGGCCCAACAGTTGAATGCAGCCGCGCCCTGGAGCTTCGAGCACGACCACGTCGTCGCGGCGTTCTCACCAAGTATCGATCATGATGTAGTGCCGGACGTGCCCGCGCGACGCTTCCTGCGCAGCCAGCAGATGCACATCCCCTTGCTGGCCGGTTGGAACAGCGCGGAGGAATTCCCTTTCATGTCGCAGTCACTCCCCGCTCAATCGGCGCAAGCTTTTTGCACCGCGGCTGAGGAGATGTTCGGCAGGGAGCGGCTGGCGGATTTTCTGAAGGTCTACCCCGCCGACACCGACGCACAAGCCAAGGCGTCTGCCGCCGCGCTCACGGGCGACATCGTGGTCGGCGAGCAGTGCTGGCAGTGGCTGCGGCTGCATCGGGCAAGCCGTCGCGCGCCCGTCTACGGCTACCACTTCAATTATACCTCGCCCTACACGCCGATCGCGTCGCACGTCACCGAGGTCCCCTTTGTCTTCGGCACTTTGACACCGCAGCGGGTTATCGGCAGCACCACGCCACCGAATGAGACAGACCGCACTCTGGCGCAGACGATGATGGGCTATTGGGTCAATTTCGCGATGCGTGGGAATCCCAACGGGACCGGTCTGCCGTCCTGGCCGGCTTATGACGAGACAGACGTCGTGCAGATCCTCGGCACGACGATCGAAGCCGGCCCCAATCCGCAAGTCGCCCGCTTCCGTTTCCTCGGAAGCTTCAGAGAGAACGGAATTCTTCCGATGCGGTGGCGCGACGTGCCGTAGACGACAGGAGCCAGTCCGTGTCGGGGCGAGGCAGGCTTTGTCTGCGTCGCCCCCTCAACCTGCGCGCACAAGAGACGGGGCAAGGCCGACATATGTATCCGGCGTGATGTCCTTCATGCGCTGCTTTGTCTCGGCATCGACGAATTCCGGGTCGAGCCCGTCGACGAAAATATGCAGATCGGTGAGCGTAATCTTTGCGCCGCGCGAGAGCGATTTGAGCGCATCATAGGCGTTCGGGTAGCCCTTGCTGCGCAGGATCGTCTGGTACGCCTCGGCGAGCACTTCGGGATGCTCGACCAGCGCGAGGCGGATCTTCTCGGCATTCGGCGAGACCTTCTTCATGCCGGCGCGCAGATTCTCATATCCGACGATGCAGTGCCCGAAGATCGTGCCGAAGACGCGCTCGACGGTCGAGTCCGAGAGATCGCGCTGCATGCGGGACACCGGGAGTTTCCGGCAGCAGCCCTCCATGAGCCAGTTGGCGACCTGAAGATTGCCCTCCGCGTTCTCGAAGTTGATCGGATTGACCTTGTGCGGCATCGCAGACGAGCCGACTTCGCCCGCGACCGGCTT
>WNGR01003736.1_pt1 | contig 16559 bp, 9 predicted proteins | sample 5407581 | NCBI WGS metagenome assembly WNGR01 (sample SAMN13153383, study PRJNA577476) | soil metagenome | isolation source: 80 cm soil or saprolite under Garry oak tree replicate 2 | place: USA:California | collected 2016-06-15 | reverse complement strand
CTTCTTCTTGCCGCCGAGGCCGAAGAGGCGGAAGCCGCTGGGCGGAAGGGGATCGACATTATGCGAGGCGTCCCGATCTGCTTCCGCTTCGGGTTCCGCGTCTGAGCCGGAGTGCTCGGGCTTGTCGGGATCGGTCTTGAGAGGCTGAATCGGGTCGGCGATGACTTCGTTGGAAGGCTCTCCGATGGGCTCGTGGCCGATGTTTTCATCGCCGGCAGGCATGCCCTGAGATTGCCCGGAATGCTCCTCCTGAGCATAGGCGATGGGCTCCTCTTGGACGTTCTCCTGAGAGGGCTCGGCGAAAAACGGATCGGTCGCGAACGGATCGGAGGCGCCGGTTTCAGGAGCCGCGCCGGGTAATTGCTCCTCGGGCTGCTCTTCCCTGACCAATTCCTCAGTATTGAGGCGGTCTTCGGGGGGAGCAATGTCGGAGCCTTCGGCAGGCGCATACTCCATTGTCTCTTCGACAAACGATTCCTGATCGAGACGGGCTGATTCTGCCTCGGCATGGGCGGCGGCTGAGTCAGAGAAAACGCCCTGTGGCTCGCCCGACACTTCAGACGACGGGGTGGCCGGACGGTTGCGGTGCTTTGAGATTGACTCGCCGGGCAAGAGTCCGCTGCCGTCCCACTCGAGTGGCGTCTCAATGAGCGTGGCGGGCTTGTAGGAGCTGGCGGGCCGGACCGGTGGGGCCGATTGAGATGCGGCCCCACCGCTCGATGAAGCGTCGGGCGCGGGCTCTCCGCCGTACTTGGACAATGACTCGCCGGGCAGCACGAAAGGCACGGGAGCGACATCGCTGCGATCGCCTCGATCGGAACGGTCTCCGCGATCTACCCTGTCGGGACGGTTGCCGCGCTCGGAACGACCGCCGCGGTCAGAGCGATCCTGGCGGGGCGGTCGGCCTGACTGGGGTGCGGCAGCCCATTCGGTTTCCGACGATTTATCGCCGGCGGCTGCCTGGATTTCGGGTGCGACCTCGGGTTCGGCCACAGCAGCCGGATCGAGGAAGGTCTCTGCGGATGCTTCAGTTTCGACGGGATCGGTTATGGCCCCGGCTGGACCCCGGCCGCCACGGCGACGGCGGCGTCCTCGCCAGCGTTTGGCGCCGGGTTCTCCAGACGCTTCTTCGGTCTCTTCTGCGTGACCGGGGATTGCGGGAGGCTGCGGTTCTGAGGGCGCGATTTTCTGTATGTCGAGGCCCGGCGAGGGACGCCGATCGCGTCCGCCTTCACGGCTGGGACGATCCTGCTCGGTTCGGGGCTGTCTCTGCTCGGTCTTCTGTTCTGCACGCGGTGCGCGCTCTCCGCTTTGTCCATTGGTATGGCGAACTTCGCGGGGAGCCTGGCTGCCGCCACTGGCCGCGGCCTTCTCCAACTCGTCGCTTTCTTCCTCGTCTTCCAACTCCATGAAGTCGGTTACATAAAGGAAGGCGTCGCGTTCCAGGCCGAGATCGACAAAGGCGGACTGCATGCCGGGGAGGACGCGTGTGACGCGCCCGTTATAGATCGATCCCGCGAGGGTGTACTCGTTTTCGCGCTCGTAATAGATTTCGGCGAGTTGATCGTCTTCAAGAATTGCAAGCCGCGTTTCATGCGGCGTGGAGGAAATACATATCTCTTTTGCCATCGTACCTTTCCGCCCGGTGGCGATAACCAACCGGGGCCTGCGGCAAGGTCTGATGGAGGGGCGCGAAGCCGGACGGGAAGGGGATGGGCGGAAGGGATGACCGGGGAGACGCTGGTATGCCGAAGGCCGCGCGACGACCAGCCCCAGGGGGCGGCGAGCCGCGGCGGTTAACCTTTAAAGCTGGCTGAACGAGCTGTCTGATAGGTTGATCCGATTGCAGAAATTTTGTGGCCAACCATGCGCACATCGACCAGACGATCGATACGAGCGGGGCCGTTCCACCATTGGCGAGCGCATAGACGTACCGCGCGATGGGTGCTGGGCAGGGAATAGCCCTTCCAGACCACCCGAGCGAGGAATACCTGTCGCCGGGGGCGCTGGATACCGACCCCAGCGACGAAGACCTGTCGCCGGGGACCCCGGATACCGACCCCAGCGACGAAGACCTGTCGCCGGGGACCCCGGATACGCCCGCGCGCTCCATGCAAGTTCTACGCTGCCAACGGCTTTCCCGTTTCTGCGTGCTCATGAACCCAATCCTGCCGGGCTCGCGATTCCATCTGGGAACCTGGCCGGCGAAATGATTGAAAACTACCCTGGCGGTCCGGATTCTCCGGGGCCGCAAGGGCTGAACCCTTGAGTGCCAATCAGTTTACAAACCTGCGCATGCGGACATTCATCGCCACACCGAGCGCCAGGAAGGTAAACAAGACCGAAGATCCGCCGTAACTTAATAACGGTAAAGGAATCCCGGTAACCGGCATAAAGCCTATGACCATGCCTACATTGACCGCAATCTGGAAGGTCAACACAGCCACGATTCCCATAATAATCAGAGAGCCGGGCAGGTCAGCGGCCGTTTGAGCGTTTTGAATCAAACGCATCAATATGAAGAAGTATAGCAGCAGCACAAATACCGCGCCGACAAAGCCGTGTTCTTCACTGAGGGCAGCGAAGATGAAGTCAGCATGGGGAATAGGGAGGAAATCTCCCTGGGTCTGGGTGCCCTTTTCGGCGCCTTTACCCAAGATTCCGCCGGATCCGACGGCGATGAGAGATTGCCGGATCTGATACCCACTGCCCTTGGGGTCGTTGTCTGGATCGAGAAAGCTGGTGAGGCGGGCTTTCTGGTAGGGCTTGAGGATTTTGCCGCTGTTCCAGACGCCGACGATCAGAAGTATGCCTGCAGTGGAGAGGATGAGTGCTTGCTTGAGGTTGATTCCGCCTAGAAAAAGCCCCGCAATCAGAATCGGGGAGTAGGTGAGAGCGGTTCCCATATCGGGCTGCAACAGCACCAGAACCATGGGTAAGCCCACGAGGGCGAAGGCTTTGAAGATGTCGCGCCAATCGAGGGTTCGGCCGGCAAGATTTGAAAAGTAGCGGGCCACGGCCAGGATAAGAATCAGTTTCACCCACTCCGACGGCTGAAAGTGCATGGGGCCGATTCTGACCCAGCGTCTCGCACCCAGCACTTTGGTTCCTACCAGGCGAACGGCGATCAGCGCCACCAGGCATGCTCCGTAAGCCCAGGGCACCCAGTCGAGCAGGCGGTGGTAGTCGATTTTTGCAATGATGAACATGGCCACCAGGCCGCCGGCAATCCACAGCATCTGCTTGGAATGAAAGCCGGAATATTTGGTGCGCATGGTGGCGGAGTAGATTTCGAGTACCGAGATGGTGCACAGCCCCAAGACGATCAGCAGAAGACCCCAGTCGAAATCGCGAAAGCTTAGAAAACGGCGCATCAGGGGAGCCTTTGCTGCCGGCGGACAGGCAGGCTGGCGGCAAGCCACGAGGGGAGAGGAGCTAATGCTCCAGCCACTGTCTTGGGAGCTGGGCTGGGATCGATTTTTGTGTTCATGACGAAGTGGCCTGCGTGGAGCGTCTGCTGCTGATCGGAACCGGGCTTGATTGCGGGATTCGCCGGAAGCGGATCGGCCCAGACGGCTCCTACTTCGACCGGCTTGTTGAGGCTTGCCCGGTCGAGAATGTTGTGGTCCTGCTGGCGCTTCTTGTTTACGTACTCGGTGACCATGGCCTGCGCGATGTGGGCTGAATTCGCTCCCCAGTCGCCGTGTTCCTGCAGGACGACGATGGCGAGCTCAGGATTACGGCGGGGAACCATGCCCACGAACCAGGAGTTTGGAGTCTTGGCACCGCCTTTGACGTGGGTGTCGCCGCCACCCACTACCTGGGCAGTGCCGGTTTTCCCGGCGAAATCGACGCCCTCGATGTGCGAAGCTGCGGCCGTGCCGGTGGTAGTTGCGGCGGCCATGCCGTCGGTGATCGTCATCCAGGTGTCTTCGCTGAGTTGGACGTTCTTGTCTCCCGAGCCGGGGAAGGAGTCGAGAATCGCCTGGTGGAACTGGGCCGGCAACTGGCCGAACGCTACCACGTGAGGACGCACCAGGTGTCCGTCGGAGGCGATGCCGCTGAGCGCGCGAACGAGTTGCAGGGGAGTCACCTGGGTTTCACCCTGCCCGATACCTACCGAAATGGTATTGCCGGGATAGTACCGCTGATGGTAATTCCTCATCTCCCATTGGGTGGAGGGCATGATGCCCGCCATCTCGTTGGGCAGGTCGATACCGGTCCGTGTAGACAATCCCAGGCTGGTTGCGTATTTGGCGATCGTATCGATGCCCAGCCGCTGCGCCAGTGCATAGAAGAAGGTGTCACACGACAGCGGGATCGCCTGCTGGATGGCGAGGACGCCGTGGTGCTTGTCGCACTTGAAGAAGCGGCCGTAGAAGCTGCCGCCGCCCACGCAGTTGACACGCATGTTCTGCGCTACGCCCTCTTGCAGGCCGGCCGCCGACATGATGATTTTGAAGGTAGAGCCGGGAGCCAGCTGATCCTGAATGGCCTTGTTCATCAAGGGATGGCGGGGATCGGTGATGAGCTTGTTCCAGTCGGTTCGATTGATGCGGACCGCGAAGGCGTTGGGGTCATAGGTGGGGTGCGAAACGAGGGCCAGGATCTCGCCGTTGCGAGGGTCCATGGCGATAACCGCGCCGCTGGCGTCGCCCAATGCCACCTCAGCGGTGCGTTGCAGATCGATGTCGATCGTCAGCTTCAGGTCCTGGCCGGGGACGGCATGCTGGGTGCGAAGGTAGCCGACTTCGCGGCCATGGCTATCGACGATCACGTCACGGGAGCCGTCCTGGCCGCGCAGTAGTTGGTCGTAAGTGGCCTCGACGCCTGCTTTTCCAACCACATCGCCGGGTTGGTAATAGGCGTAGCGGCTCTGATTGAGATCTTCTTCGCTTACTTCTCCCACATAACCGATCAGGTGAGCGGCGAACCCGTCGCGGGGATAGAGGCGGCGTTCTTCGTCGATGGTTTCGAGCTCAGGCAGTTCGTTGCGATGAGCTTCGATGAAGGCCTGCTCGTCGGCTGTAATGTCCTGCTTGATGGGAATCGGCTGGTAACCAGGCGAAAGGCGATAGTGGCGCAGGGTGGCGCGCAACTGCTCGAGGTCAACATGAAGGCCCTGCGCGATCAAAGGCAGGTCGGCGTCAACGTTGCGGTTTTGTTCGCGGACAAGGAAGCATGAGACCGAGGGGTAGTTGTCTACGACGAGGCGGTTTTCGCGATCGAAGAGCTTGCCGCGGGCGGCGAGGATGGGAACCTTGCGGATGCGGTTCTGTTCAGCCAGCGAGCGGAAATTGGCCGCGCCGAGAACCTGGAGGCGCCATAGGCCCGCTGCGAGTGCCAGCATCATGAGAAGAATGCCGTACTGTACCACCGTGGATTTAATGGTGGAGAGTTTTTCGCCGCGGTTCACAAAGTCGGAATACATGGTTCTCTATCTAGGATACAGCCAGTTGAGTTATTCCAGTGGGACGGGTGTTATCTACAAAAGCCCCTTGGCGGCTCGGCCCAGGTCTGAGTCAGAATCGGCTGGCGAAGCGGCTCGGATGTTGTCACGGAGCCACTCGCCTTCGGCTTAATCTCTCATCTGGAATCTGTCGAGCAGCGGAAACAGGAGCAGAGCAACGATGGAGTTGCCTACGGCTTTGAAAAGCTCTGTCATCCAGTTCCACTCGAATTCCATACCAAGCAGGACGCGATAGATAAAGAGATAAATCCCGCTGCAGAGCATGGAGAGGACGAAATTCAGCATCACGCGGATGGCGTTGTTTTCGACGTCGATACGGATGCCGACGGATGCCGCGAGGTAGCCCGCGACGGTTTTCGCGATGCCGTTGATGCCGATGGCGTGGTGGGTGAGAGCGTCTTCAAAGATGCCGACGAATCCACCGATGAACATGCCCTGAATGGGGCTGCGGCGGCCGAGGGCGAAATAAATCGTGATAACGAGGGGAAGATCGAACAAGGCGAAGCGGCCCATGAAGCGCGGCAGCAGGGCCTGGAGCACGAGCGCGACGATGGGTACGACAAGGTAAAGGGGTGCCGGATAGCGGTGAATCTCCATATCCCGGCGGGAACGAGCGGTCAGGACTGACATGACTACGGGTTCCTCCGAGGCTGGTCGCTGGGCTTGGCGGGTTTTGCAGGCGCAGGTTGCGAGGTGTCGCCGGGAGTGGCCTGTTTCTTCTGAGGAGGCTTGGTTCCGGGCGTTTTGCTGGTCGGCGGTTTGGGAGATGCCGGGCTGGTCTCGGCGGGAGCGGTGTCAGGGGTAGCATTCGGCTGCGCGGCGCTTCCGGGGGTGAAGCGGTCGGGATGCTGCGGCGGCAGGATCTTGGGCACAGGCGGGGCGGCAGGTGCGGCACCGGCCGGCGTGGCACCCTTCGCAGGCGTGGCGGCCGCGGCCGGAGCATTTGGATCGGAAAGGCCGGGAAGGCGCTCGGCCATGATCTCTGAGGCTTTCTTCTGCTCGTTGATGGCCGCGGCCTCGGCACCCTTGAGCGATTCGCTGGTGGCGATGTCTTTCTGCTGCTGGGGCGAGAAACGCGAATCCGTCGCTGTGATGACCAGTACCTCGTCGAGACGGTCGAGATGGGCTGCCGGCTTGACGATGACATTAATGAAGGCGTCGCGATCGGGATCGGGCACTACTTTCTCGACGACTCCGACGGGAAGGCCGCGAGGAAAGATCTCATCGCCACCGGCGGTGAGAACCTTCTCTCCTGGCTGGATGCGCTGGTCGGCAAGAATGCCTACGATCTGCGGCCGGCCGTCTGCGTTGCCGCGAAGAATTCCGCGAATGCGGGTGGTTTCAAGGATTACCCCGGCGCCGCTGGTCTGATCGTTGATGGCCAGCACCTGCGCGGAGTGGGGAAATACATCGCGGACCTTTCCCACAATGCCATCTGCCGTAATTACCGCCATGTCGCGAGCGATGCCGTCGTTCTTGCCCTTGTCGAGACTAAAGACGCGCGACTGGTCGGACCCACTGGTTCCGATTACCTGGGCGGGAAGGGTCTTGTAGAGGTATTTTTGCTGGAAGTTGAGGATCGCCTGGAGGCGCTGGCCTTGGCGTGCATCTTCGAGCAGCGTCGCCTGTTCAAGTCGCAGCCGGTCTACTGTCTGTTGCAGGTCCTTGTTCTGCTGGCGCACGTGGCGCAGGTCGATGTAGTTCTGCCACAGTCCGCCGACGCCGGTCTTGGAGGTTTGGACGGCGCGCTCGGGGGGGGAAACGATCGAGTTGGCCCAGTAGCGGATGAGCCGGACTCCGGAACCGTCGCTGGAGTCGAGACTAACGCGTCCCTGATCTGTCCGGTGCACCTGGACGGCAAGACCGATGATCTGTGCTACCAGCAATGCCAGCAGCACGAGAATATTTCGATAGCGGACGAAGAAGGATTCCATGAAAGTCAGTGATCAGTGGACAGTGAACAGTGGACAGGGGCCTGCCCGATCCAGACTGGTCACTGTCTACTGTTTCAGTCGATTTTGATCTTACGCAGCAGGCGGAAGTCGGAGAGCATTTTGCCCGTGCCGAGAACCACTGATGCCAACGGATCGTCGGCAACCGAAACCGGCAGGCCGGTTTCCTCACGGATGCGCTTGTCGAGATTCTTGATGAGCGCTCCCCCGCCGGTGAGGACAATGCCGCGGTCGCTGATGTCGGCGGACAACTCGGGCGGTGTGCGCTCGAGCGCGACACGAATGGCGTTCATGATGACGGCGATGCACTCGCCCAGAGCTTCGCGGATTTCGCTGTCATCGATTGCGATTGTCTTGGGTACGCCCTCAATGAGGTTGCGGCCCTTGATTTCGAGGGTGATGGGCTTGTCGAGCGGGAAGGCCGAGCCGATCTCCATCTTGATGTGCTCGGCGGTGCGCTCGCCGATGAGCAGGTTGTACTTGCGTTTGAGGTAGTTGGTAATGGCCTCGTCCATCTGATTGCCGGCCATGCGCACGGAGCGCGAATAGACGATGCCGGAGAGGGAAATGACAGCGATATCGGTGGTGCCGCCGCCGATGTCAACGACCATGTTGCCGGAGGGCTCGGTGATGGGAAGGCCGGCACCGATGGCGGCGACCATGGCCTGCTCCACGAGATAGACTTCGCTGGCTTTGGCGCGATAGGCGGAGTCTTCAACCGCGCGTTTTTCAACCTGGGTGATCTCGGAAGGCACGCCGATCACGATGCGGGGATGCACGAGCATCTTGCGGTTATGGGCCTTCTGGATGAAGTAGTTCAACATTTTTTCTGTGACTTTGAAGTCGGCGATCACGCCATCTTTCATTGGCTTGATGGCCACGATGTTGCCGGGCGTGCGGCCCAGCATCTCCTTGGCCTCTTTACCCACGGCTTCGACTTCGCCGGTATTTTTGTTAATGGCGACAATCGAGGGCTCGTTGACAACAATGCCCTTGCCGGCCGCATAGACCAGCGTGTTGGCGGTGCCGAGATCGATCGCCAGGTCGCTCGAAAACATGCTGAAGAGCGAACGCAGGCCGTGCGAGCGCGATGAGCGCGAAGGATAGCCATTGGATGACATTGGGAGCTTGACTCTACCTCATTAGCTAATTGTACGGCCCGTGAGCGAGAGCCGCACTTCAGCTCCCGTCCTTGCGGCGAAGGGCGCAGTCGTTGCGGTAAACTCTAGTGTTTGCCGTAGTGTCAGGATACGCTTACTGAAGCGCGCGTGAGCGTCGTTTACTGCAATTCTCAGTCTTTTTTGAAGTTCGCGACGCGAGTTTCTAACCCATCTCGAGGTTTCTATGTCTCACCGCACGTATTTGAACCTGATTGGCGGGGAATGGCTCCCAGCCAGGACCGGCAAGACGTTTCGGAATCTGAACCCGGCGAACCGTGAGGACGTGGTGGGGGAGTTTCCTGCCTCGGGGGCTGAAGACGTGGCACGGGCGGTGGCGGCTGCTAAAAAAGCATTCGCGACATGGCGGCTGGTTCCGGCTCCCAAGCGAGCGGAGATTCTTTACCGTTGCGGTCAATTGCTGCAGGAGCGCAAAGAGCAGTATGCGCGCGAGATGACCCGCGAAATGGGGAAGGTGCTGGCGGAGACGCGCGGAGACGTGCAGGAAGCCATCGATGAGGCCTTTTACGTGGCCGGTGAGGGGCGCCGCCTTTTTGGTAAGACAACGCCGAGCGAATTGCAGAATAAGTTCGCCATGAGCGTACGCATGCCTCTGGGCGTGGTGGGCATGATCACCCCATGGAATTTTCCGATGGCGATTCCGAGCTGGAAGCTGTTTCCGGCGCTGGTGTCGGGGAATACCTGCATTATCAAGCCGGCGGAGGATACGCCGCTTTCGACGTACAACCTGGTGCAGACGCTGGTGGACGCGGGCCTGCCCCCGGGCGTGGTGAATATTGTTGCGGGGTTCGGGCCTGACGCCGGCGCTCCGCTGGTAGAGCACCCCGATGTGCGTGCGATCAGCTTTACGGGCTCGAGCGAAGTTGGTTCGCTGGTCGCGCAGCGGGCGGCAGCCAACTTCAAGCCGATTTCGCTTGAGATGGGCGGAAAGAATGCACAGATCGTGCTCGACGACGCCAATCTTGAGTTGGCTCTCGATGGCGCGCTTTGGGGTGCGTTCGGCACCACCGGGCAGCGCTGCACGGCGACCAGCAGAATCCTGGTGCAAAAGGGGATTGCGGCGGAGTTCACGGCGAGACTTGTTGAGCGGGCGAAGAAGCTCAAGGTGGGCAATGGGGTTGACGATGGAGTCGAGGTTGGGCCGCAGGTGAACGAGCAGCAGATCGAGACTTCAAAGAAGTATGTCGAGATAGCGCAGGCGGAAGGTGCGAAGTTACTGACTGGCGGGCAGACACTGACTGAAGACGCATGCAGCAAAGGGACTTTCTTTGCGCCCACGGTGTTTGGTGGAGTTACACCGGCAATGCGCATCGCGCGCGAAGAAGTTTTTGGGCCGGTCGTGAGTCTGATCGAATTCGACACCTTCGAGAAGGCCATCGAGATTGCCAATTCGATCGACTACGGCCTTTCGACAGCGCTCTATACCAAGGATGTGAATCGTGCGTTCACGGCGATACGCGACCTGGAAGCGGGCATCACGTATATCAACGCGCCGACCATCGGAGCGGAGGTTCACATGCCGTTTGGTGGCGTGAAACATACCGGCAATGGGCATCGCGAAGGTTCGGAGGCTATCGACTTTTTCACCACGTGGAAGGCGGTGTATGTCGATTACTCGGATAAGTTGCAGAGGGCGCAGATCGACAATGCGGAGTAGTCAATCGAACTTGACGGGGACGCTTGAGCGCCTTCCACACTTATCGTTTGATTTCAGGTACCGGTAGTCTCCACGTTCGCAGCAAATGGGAACGTTCTGTCGAGCGCGCCGTAGCGTGTCATGGAGAATCCCGGCACGGTCGAGAGCGCCTTGCCGATCCACCTGCGATCGAGGTTATCGCCAACGCTCCAATGGTGAGCAGCAAATGGAGGGTTCAATGAGAAATACGGTTAAGATGAGCCGTTAGAGTTTCTCTGCCACGCTTTTGGCCTGAGTGAAGAGATATAGGTAGTCTGGGCCGCCTGCCTTGGAGTCGGTTCCACTCATATTGAAGCCGCCGAAGGGGTGCGCTCCGACCATGGCTCCGGTGCACTTGCGATTGAAGTAGAGATTGCCGACGTGGAACTCGCCGCGGGCTTGGTCGAGGCGGTTGCGGTCGCCGGTGTAGAGAGCGCCTGTGAGGCCGTATTCGGTGTTGTTGACAACCTTGAGCCCTTCTTCAAAGCTGTCGACCTTGATGATCGCCAGGACAGGGCCAAAGATTTCTTCCCGCGCGATGATCGCGTCAGGAGCCACATCGGCGAACACCGTAGGTTCAAGGAAGTAGCCACCATCTGGTGTTGCGACGGGCTTTCCGCCTGCCACAAGGCGGCTTTCGTTCTTGCCCGCTTCGATGTAGCGGAGCATGGAGTCGAGTGCGGCCTCGTTCACCACAGGTCCCATCGAAGGGTTCTCCACCGGGTCGCCCAGGGTCCACTCCTCTAACCGTTCCCGCACGCGTTCGACAAAGGTGTCGTAGATGGGAGCTTCGATGATTGCGCGGGAGCAAGCCGAACATTTTTGGCCGCTGAAGCCGAAGGCTGACGCTACGACGCCATCGACGGCGGCGTCAAGATCAGCATCCGCGCATACCAGGATGGAATCCTTGCCGCCCATTTCAAGGATGGTCCGTTTGATCCAGATCTGACCGGGCCTGGCTTTGGCGGCGCGTTCGTGAATGTCAAGGCCAACGGCTTTGGAGCCGGTGAAGGCGATGAAGCGGGTTTTTGGGTGTTCCACGATGGCGTTGCCAAAGGTGGCGCCGGAGCCGGGGCAGAAGTTCACAACGCCGCCGGGGAGGCCGGCTTCTTCGAGCACTTCGACAAACTTGGCGGCGATGGTGGGCGAGTCGCTCGAGGGCTTGAGAATGACGGTGTTACCGGTGACGATGGACGCCGCGGTCATGCCTGCCATGATGGCGAAAGGGAAGTTCCACGGGGAAATGACGGCTCCCACGCCGAGCGGGATGTAGAGCAGTTCATTGCGCTCGCCGGGATGCTGGATTGGAGGCGTAACCTTGTCGAGACGTAGCGCCTCACGGGCGTAGAACTCCAGAAAGTCGATGGTTTCCCCTACGTCGGCGTCAGCTTCGGCCCAGTTCTTGCCCACCTCGTAAGTGAGCCAGGCACAAAACTCGAAATGGCGTTGGCGGATAATTTCGGCCGCTCCGAGCAGCAGGGAAACGCGGTCGGCGGTTGAAACCTTGCTCCAAACCTCAAAGGCGCGCAAGGCCGCCTGCATTGCCTGCTCGGCATGTTCCGCGCCGGCCTTCTGATGTACTCCCACAACCTGCGCAGGATGCGCGGGATTCACCGAGAGGATCTTTCCCTCTGTCTTGAGCCGCTCACCGCCGATGATGAGGTGGTATTCGCGACCGAGCTGGCGGGATACCAAATCGAATACTGACTTCATCTTGCGGGCGTTTTCAGGCGTTTTGAAGTTTGTGAACGGTTCGTTTTTGAACCCGCCCTGCGGCGAACGAGGCTGAATGGAGGTGGTAAGGGTCGCGGTTGCCATGACGAAGTAGATTGTAGTCGAGGCGTGGGGAAATCACTGCGCCTGGGAAATTAGACGGTGATATGCGGCTGGCAGATTACACAACGACAGACAATTTCAGATTTTCTTGCGTAAGCCGCGAAACTAATAGATGAGAGCCGGGTCTAAGCCCGTTGACCGTCTACTCGCCTTGCGGACCGACCATGCTCTGGCGCCGGATGCAACGAGGGGCGGCAAGGCGCAAAAAGCTGATTGGCCGCGGTTCGATGGAGCCTGGGTCGATCCGCACCGTACGCTTCGCGGCGGCGGTCTCGGACGGAAGCCGATCCCGATCCAGCCGGTCTGTGAGGGAAGATGGATTTCGGAGTGAATCTGCGCGAATTCTCATTGAAGGGTCGTGCGTGTCAGCCGAGATTTTCAGCCTTCCATCACCGCCTGTTTGCAGTCGCTGAAATGCGCTCGGCAGCATTTCGACTTGCGCTGTCGGCTGTAATGATTTTTTTGCTTATGGTCAGCCAGCGCGTCTGGTCGCAGCAGCCGATGCAGTGGCCGACCGACGACGCTTCCACCGACCAGTACGTTCCGGATCAGCAGCAGGGCTACGGGCAAGCGCAGTATCAGCAGCCGCAGCAATATGGGCAGCAGAACGGCTATCCGCAACAGAACTATCCCCAGCAGGGCTACGGGCAGCAGATCCGGCCGCTGAATCCCGAAGAACTGGAACAACTGGTGGCGCCGATCGCGCTTTATCCTGACGCGGTGCTGGCGCAGATTCTGGCTGCTTCTACTTATCCCGCGCAGGTGGCTTCGGCTGATCAGTGGCTTCGCAGCATGGGGAACGCTTCTCCTGAGATGGTGGCCGCCTGAGCGAGCGCCCAGGCTTCTTGGGATCCAAGCGTCAAGGCGCTCACGGCATTTCCGCAGGTGCTCGAGATGCTCGACCGCAACCTGCAATGGACTACCAACATGGGAAATGCTTATTACAACCAGCCGCAGGACGTGTTGCAGACGGTGCAGGTGATGCGCGGACGCGCCCAACAGGCTGGTAATCTGCAGAGCACACCCCAGGAACAAGTGAGCTATAACCAAGGCAACATTGAACTGGCCCCGGCCAATCCGCAGGTGGTCTACGTCCCCAACTACAATCCCTGGGCTGTCTACGGCCAGCCGGTGTCTCCCTATCCTGATTTTTCGCCGGTCGATACCGTCGGCGCAGTCGTGGGGACGGCGGTGCAGTACGGGCTGGGATTCGCGATGTCGGCTTTTTTGGGCGCTCCTTTTGGCTTGCTGAGTTGGGGGCTCGACTGGCTGGCAAATGCCGTTTTGTTTGACCACGAAGCGTACTGCTCGCACAGTTTTGAGGTGCGGGATTGGGGCTTCCCGTATGGCGGACCGCGTGCGTTTGGCGGCTGGGGAGACCGCGGATGGCAGGGAGGCGACCGCGGATTTGGGCGCGGAGATATGGGCTACAATCGCGGATCGAATTACCCATACGCACGACCAGCCAGAGCGTTTGGGAATGGGATGCAGGGCGGCTACAACCGGGGTTCCGGTTTCCCGCCGGCTCGCGCCGAGCGATCGTTTGGAAATCAGCAGCAGGGGTTCAATCGCGGGTCGCAATTTCCCACGGTGCGGCCGGAACGGTCGTTTGGCAATCAAGGGCAGGGCTTTGCTGGTGGATTGCAAAGATATGGCAGCGGGTACGGTTCCGGTTATGGCGGTCGGTACGGGGCCGGGTACGGGCAGCAAGGTCTGCAGGCATACAACCACATGCCTTCGGCAATCGGCCGGCCACAGCCCTATGGAAACAGCCCGCAAGGCTTTGCCGGCAGACAACCGCAGCAATTCGAGAATCGCGGATACGGATACAGCTTGAATCAGCGGCCCATGCAGAACTTTGGCGGCAGGCAGGGAATGGGCTACGCTGCTCCGTCTCAGAACTATCGTGCTTACGGATCAGGGGGATCGGGCTACAGTGGTGGAGGTTTTGGAAGAGGTTCCTCCAAGTCTTTTGCGGGCTCATATGGGGGTTCGCAGCACTCAGGCGGCTTCCACCCCTTCGGCGGCGGTCATAACTCGCAGAGCTTCGGTGGTGGGGGAGGCCATGCGCCGAGAAGCTTCAGCTTTGGTGGCGGCGGTCATAGTTCAGGTGGTTTCGGAGGCCATTCGGGTGGAGGATTCTTTGGTGGTCATTCGAGCGGCGGCGGTCATTCCGGGGGCGGCCATTTCGGTGGAGGCCACTCAGGTGGAGGACACTCGGGTGTCGGTGGTCATTCCGGCGGGCACGGGCATTCCCGCTAAATTAAAAAATCGCGTTTGAAGCGCGGATTGTTGAAGACGGCGGCCTCGAGCCGCCGTCTTCGTTTCGCAGCTGCCTGCGAAAGATCAGGTGGAACATGAGGCCGCAGCGTCGGGCGCTGCGGATGTGCAGTTTCGTCGCTCGTGTTGTGACTTTAGTCGCTGTGGTTATTTTGTGTGGGTCGTAGTGTGATTTGTGTAATCCACTTCACACGGAAAGGTCCACGCTATGTTTTGCTATCAATGCGAACAAACTTCGAAGGGCGAAGGCTGCCAGACGATCGGAGTCTGCGGCAAAGACGACGCAACTGCAACACTGCAGGATTTGTTGATTCACGCGGTCAAGGGCATCTCGATGTATGCGTATCGGGCACGCCAACTGGGCTCCGCCGACGCGGAGATTGACTCCTTCACGATTCAAGCGATCTTTGCCACGTTGACGAATGTGAACTTCGATCCGGAACGGCTGGTTGAACTTATTCACCGGGCAGTTTCGATCCGCGACCAGGCTCGGTCATTGTATGAGCGGGCAAGTGCGGGGATAGGCGTCGTGGCGGCTGAGTTGGACGGTCCGGCGGTATGGACTCCGGCGCCCACGCTCGAGGGGTTGTTGGCGCAGGGCCAGCCGGTCGTGTTGCCTGCAAGATTTCTCACCGAGGGCAAGGAGATAGCGGATCTGCGGGAACTGGTGCTGTATGGCATCAAGGGTGTTGCGGCGTATGCGGTGCACGCGTTGGCACTGGGTGCGGGCGACCCGATTTCATTTGCAAAGATTCACGAGGTTCTCGATTTTCTTACCCATGAGTCGGCTACCGCAGAAGAGCTTGTTGGTGTGGCATTGTCTGTGGGCGAGCTGAATTATCGGGTGATGGAGATATTGGACGCCGCTCATACGGAGACATTCGGACATCCACAGCCATCCAAGGTGAGGCTCAATGCGCGCAAGGGGAAAGCAATCCTCGTGTCAGGGCACGATCTTCACGACTTGTATGCGCTGCTCGAGCAGACAAAGGGGCTGGGCATTCAGGTCTACACGCATGGCGAGATGCTTCCTGCGCATGGCTATCCGAAGTTGAAGGCGTTTGAACACCTGGCGGGAAACTATGGAGGCGCATGGGTGGACCAGGCTGAAGAGTTCAACGAATTTCCCGGCGCAATTCTGATGACTTCGAACTGCATTCAGGAGCCGAAGCTCGCGTATAAGCAGCGCATCTTCACATCAGGCTCGGTGGCATGGCCGGGAGTGCAACACATCGCAGACCAGGACTTCAGTGCGGTGATTGCCGCGGCGTTGAGCGCGCCGGGTTTTGCAGAAGATGGAACCGGCGAAGAGATCACGGTCGGGTTTGGGCACAATGCGGTGCTAAGCGTGGCCGGAAAAGTTATCGATGCGGTGAAGACGGGGGCGATTCGGCACTTCTTTCTTATCGGCGGTTGCGATGGAGCGCGCTCGGGGCGCAGCTATTACACCGAACTCGCGGAATCGATTCCGAACGACTGCCTGATTCTCACGCTGGCATGCGGAAAGTATCGATTCAACAAGCTTGAATTCGGTGAAATTGGAGGTCTGCCGCGCTTGCTCGACATCGGGCAGTGCAACGACACTTACTCCGCGTTGCAGATCGCACTGGCGCTGGCCAAGGCGTTTGAATGCGGCGTGAACGACCTGCCGCTCTCGCTGGTGCTGTCGTGGTATGAACAGAAAGCGGTTGCAGTGTTGCTGACACTGCTGCATCTGGGCGTGCGCAACATACGTATCGGGCCGTCACTGCCGGCGTTTCTCTCGCCTGCAGTGCTGGACCTGCTGCACGAGAAGTTCAACCTGATGGCAATCACCAGTCCGGAAAATGATCTGGCTGCAATGCTGGGATGACGTTGAAGCCCCGGAAGAGCAATGCTTATTCCGGGGGTTCAAATTGGGTTGTCGGCTTGATGAGTGGCCCAGGACTGTATGCCGAGTTGCCGGCACGATCGAGTTGCAATCTCTGAAGCAAGCCTGAGGGACGGCTGAAATTCGCGGGTGCGAGCAAAGTGATAGCAGAATGCGCCGTGCAGTACATCGCCTGCGCCCAAGGTGTCGGCGGCGGCGATGTTGCGCACGTCAATTTCCAACCGTCGTCCCTGATCCAGGCCCAGAATTGATTGTGCGCCTCGAGTGATGGCAGCGTGGCTTACTTCCTTTTTTGCAA
>WNGR01005109.1_pt1 | contig 16562 bp, 10 predicted proteins | sample 5407581 | NCBI WGS metagenome assembly WNGR01 (sample SAMN13153383, study PRJNA577476) | soil metagenome | isolation source: 80 cm soil or saprolite under Garry oak tree replicate 2 | place: USA:California | collected 2016-06-15 | reverse complement strand
CAGCGGCATTAGTCGGTGTTGCTGGCAATGAGCTGCTGGCACAATACAAGATATCGGTGGGCAAGCGAATCAATAGCGTTTCACTCATTGCAGACGGACATCATTCACGCATTGATGGCCTCACTTCCCTGGCGGCATTTATCGGACTGGTTGGTGTACAAATTGGATTTCCAAAAGCCGACCCGATCGCGGGTATTGTAATCACAATTGTGATTGTTACCGTCGTTTTTTCAACTGCACGCAGTGTTCTGCAACGCTTGCTTGATGCAGTCGATCCACACGTCGTTCCCTCGATAATCGCAATCGCAAGTGCAGTCCCTGGTGTGGAACAAGTTACAGATGTGCGTGCTCGCTGGGTAGGGCATACACTGCATGTTGTCATGAATATAGAAGTGGATGCAGAATTAACCTTATCAAAAGCCCATGCTATAGCAGAAGAAGTGCGCCACCAACTTTTCCATGATATCAAAGGTATTTCAGAGGTGCTTATACATACCGATCCTAGCAGCGCAAGTGGTGATTTTCACGCGGAATTGGCGCATCATATCCAGGAGGCGCAACGACCAATCGTTGAACGTTGATGATCAGTTATTCCTTCCTCTGCAGCGATTCCAGGACGGCTGCAATTTCGCGACGGACGTTGTCATTATTTGCAACTTGTCCCTGAATTTTTTCCCATCCATGCATAACTGTTGTGTGATCACGCCCACCGAGTTCCATACCAATTTGAAGCAAAGAAGCTGAGGTTTCCTGGCGCATTAAATACATAGCAATCTGGCGAGGCCAAACGATTTCACGATCGCGCTGTTTACCACGAATACGTTCAATATCAACATTGTAATAGCGGCAAACGCCTTCCAAAACTTCTGTCGGCGTCAGATTTGAGGGAATTCTGCTCTCGCTATAGATATGTTCAAGCGCCTGGGCGGCCAGACTCACCGAGAGAGCAGCGTCGTGCAATGTGGCATAGGCGATCACACGGTTTAGAGCGCCTTCAAGCTCTCGCACACTACTGCATTCAGGACGAGCTACAAATTCGATAACCGAAGCTGGTACTGCAAAGCGTAAGGACTCAGCTTTGGAACGCAGAATAGCCAGGCGGTGTTCATACTCAGGCGGCTGGATATCAGCTAGAAGTCCCCATTCAAAACGTGATCTCAGGCGATCCTGTAGACTATGAATCGCCTTTGGAGGTCGATCACTCGAGACAACAATCTGTTTATTGGCGTCATGCAATGTATTAAAGGTGTGAAAAAATTCTTCTTCGGTCGACTCTTTTCCAGCAATAAACTGTATATCATCAACAAGCAGAATATCTATCTGCCGGTACTTTGCACGGAATTCTTCAGTTTGCTGAAATCGAATTGCATTAATAATTTCGTTTGTAAACTTTTCAGATGTTACATATAGTACGTTCAGCCCAGCAGATTCACCGACATGCCCGATAGCATGCAGCAAATGGGTTTTGCCAAGGCCAACACCACCATAAAAAAAGAGCGGATTATAGACGCTGCCAGGATTCTCGGCAACTGCAAGGGAAGCAGCATGGGCTAACTGATTTGATTTGCCCATGATGAATGTGCTGAAGGTATAGCGAGGATTTAATAAGCCCTCTCCACCTAGTGGCAGCAATCCAGGCTGTGCATTCCTGGTAACGTTGGATGGTTTTCTCTTATCGGCGTAGCGATCGTATTCTCCTAATGAGGATTCATTGATTTCGATACGTCGACGCGCAGCAGAATGAGGTGTGACGGAGACACTTGAATTGGTTGATGCCAGCGTGGCATCTAACCTGGATTTTTCACGTTGCAAAGGTGTCAGTCGACTTTTTGGAAGACGGTATCCTCGCTTAGGCGAAGCAAGGGGCGCTTCTCCAGAAGGATCGCTCTCCTGGTCAGGATTCTCCCTGGCTACGACAAAACGCACCTCCACTGGCCTCGCTGTAACTTCTGACAAGATTGAGCAAATCAAATCAATAAAACGTCCTTCCAGATGAGCCTTAGCAAAGGTCGTTGGGACACGTACAACGAAGACGCCGTCTTGAAAGGAGATAGCTGCAGTACCTTGAAACCAGGTTGTAAAGACGGCTGGCGAAACTCTTGATTGCACTTTTTCTATTGTTGTTTGCCAGATTTGCTTTGCATTCAAATGCTATTACCTCTCAGGTAACGTTCATATCTATAAATATCGATAAGTTCAAGTGTTTTAAAGAAAAGGATATTGGGCACCGTACTCTTTAAGACGGATATCATACACAAAAATAGGTATAATAGACTAATTTCTTATACTGATTAATACTGAACGGACTGGCCATCCGTTTAAATTTCAATGATGTAGTGGGTAATAGTAGCATTAAATCAAAACGCTGTAAAGTCCTTTTTTGGTTGAAAAGTGAGAGCTATTTCATTGGAAAATCTTTTCATTTGCTATATACTAAGCGAAAAGAGCATTCGAGTATAGTAGATTAACGTGCTTACTTCTAGCTACTTTTCTTTTACTATCAAATTTATTTCTGGCTGCATGTACAACTTCATTTTCATTTGGTGGCAGCCAAGGCTCTTCTACAGCGACGGCAACTCCATCTGAACTGGCGATCGCGCAACTTCATTGGTGTGGGAAGCCATCAATGCTGTTTCGCGACGAAGGGGCTGTAACAGTGGCAGTGACTTCTAGCGCCACTCCAGGAATAACCTCAACAGCCACATCGACAACTACTATAACTCCGGGCATAACTGCTACAACAGCGGTGGGGGGTACTGTAACTCCAACAGCAACTGTAGCTCCAGGAACACCCAGGACAATAACAGATTGGTCTGAGGTCGAAGCAGGTCTTGGCTTTACCGTCTACTTGCCTTCAACACTTCCAAGAGAAACCTGTCTCGTCAATGCCCAAGCGACTATTCATGATCCTATCATCGGGGGGAGTTTTACAATTGGCTATTTGCTACCTGATCATAGCGCGCTCTCGCTTTCCGAAGCGCCATTAATCTCACAAAATACGGCATTTCAGTGTAACCCATCGAATGGTGCAACGCCTCAAGCGAACAATACGCCTAAAGCTGGAATACCCATAGTCTCTCCCAGCGCAACACAGGAGGAAGCCTTTCTATTATGTTCCGGAGCAAAAGACACGACGAATGTTGTCATGTCTGCACGAGGTAGTTCAGATCGCTTGCAGCAGTTCTTTCATAATTTACAGCCGAATGTATCCTGGATACCCGCCTCTTAATTGTGAGGCTGAGGGATGAATGTATTAGTAGGAGGTACTTTAGTACTTATGGGTTCAAGGTGGCTCAAATTCTATGTTCATGAAGCGTTTTCCTGGACATAGCCCTGTTGTCACCTGAAAACATGGTTCTTTCATGAATACATATGTAGTTTTGTACGTTATATTGTTGTTCGTTCGATGTGATTCACTCGACGCTTAACATCTGGTTCTGATATAATGGCATAAGTTTGCGAGTAGTACGCATTTCAATTTAACATGCCAGCAAAGGGAGGAATATCAATTATGGATAAATGCCCCTACTGTAGCGCTGAGACTCGGCCTGGAGATAACTTTTGCTTGAACTGTGGCAACCGTCTAGTTCCATCAACTCCCTCGCCGCAGCAGGCTCAACCAGTCGTTGGAGACGCTACGCTTCCAGCTTCTGAGGATTGGTTACCACCAGGCCCAGAGGCTTCACCATCTCATCAGGATAGTGAGTGGAAAGAAGATGAAAATCTATTGACCATCGCCAATACAAGCATGGAACCGGCTGCAGCACCTGTAGATACTTCAGCCGCTTCCGCTTCAGTTGCTCCCGTAGCACAGGCCATCTTGGATAAAGTTGAACACCCAGCACTTCTGATCTTACGAACTGACACAGGTGAGGTTCTGAAGGAGTATTCCCTTGAGAAGCTCGAAACCAGCATTGGCCGTGCTCCCACCAGCGACATATTACTCTCTAAAGACAAACTTACATCGCGTCGTCATGCGACTGTTAGTTACGAAAATGGTAATTACGTTATTGTTGATGAGCGTAGCGCCAATGGAACGTTTGTGAATGGACAGCAGCTTGAGGAGATGACACCTCGTACTCTTCAGGATGGGGATCATATAGGCATCGGTGAGCATGAACTGGTTTTTCAGGCTTACAAGTCTTCATCACCTGGCGTAGATATAGAAAGTATGCCAACTATAACGGTTGGTCCCTCTGCTATGGCCGATATCACATATCGGACGCGTGAAGATGAGTTATTAACTGCTTCCCCTATTGATGATTTTAGCACACGCTCCATGAATGGCGGTGATTCAACCAGCAGTTCTGATGTTTTACCAGAACCTGTAACTCCGTCGACTTCGAACGATATTGCACCAGCAAGTGTTACTAAAGTGGAAGAATCTATAGAACCAGTAGAACCAGTAGTTTCGGATACAAGTACGGGAGTTACTTTCAGGCGTCTCACAAATCTGCCTCAACCTACACTTCCAGATGTAGCTCCATTGATAGCTGCTCTCGCAACGTTGGATGGACAGGTATCATCTCTGCAAGAGCAATTGAATGCTACGCAAGAAGCCGTGCGCAATCACGAAGCAGACATTGCTCAAACTAGCAATCAGCTTCGTGCGGGAGTGAGACGAGTATCAGAACGCATGGATAGCACCATCGCCGATGTAGCACGAAATCGTGAGCAATTGGCGTGGACTGAATTGATACAATTAATGGAAGATGTCATGAATAACCCTCGTGATATCGAGTATGTTACCAAACTTGCTCGTAAAGCTCGAGAGTTAAACAAAGTATTCCAGATTCATCAGAATGTACTGAACACTCTGGCAGAATGCACAAGTCTCTTGCGCAGTCTACTCGGAGAGGATAAATAACTTGTGGGTCACCACTACAAATCCCCGTCTCTTGCAGGGATATCCCTTGAGATTACCCTGCAAGGGTTACACCGGACAATTGCATGCATGAACAACACTTTGATGTGATCATCATTGGGGCAGGGTTGGGAGGTCTGCTTAGCGCAGCACAGTTATTACAGCGTGGCAAGCGGGTAGCAATTGTAGAGCGACTACCACATAGTGGTGGGCGATTCACGGCAAAAACTTTTCAGAGTACCCAAATTAGCACGGGCGCTGTACATATGGTCCCTTTCGGAAGTAGCGGTGTTCTAGCACGTATGCTACGTCGTCTGCGCGTACCACACCGCTTTTTTGATGCCGATGTGTTCGGTTCATTCCATGTCCATGGTAAGCAGATTCGCTCGCGCGGCTTGCTGGGGCTTTGCAAAGTTTTTGGCCCTCGCCAGTTCTTCTGGTTCACCCGCATTGGCTATTTCATGTTCTTTCGCCATCTTCCGAAAGAGCAACGTAGCTTACCTTTTGACCAATGGCTGGAGCGCCACATTGATGTAAAACGAAATCGTGAACTCGCTGCTTTCTTCGCATGTATCTCTCGCTTTGCCTTGAGTTTGGAACTTCGTCAGGTGAGTACAGAAGAAGTCATTAAAACAACGAAGAACATGTTGCGTTTTGGCGCTCCCGCTATAGTAGAGGGTGGTTGTGGCGCTCTGACGAAAGAATTAGAGCATTGTGTTCTTGAATGCGGAGGTGATCTACGTCTGCATTACGATGTATTGCAAATTTTACAAGAAGACAACCAGGTGATTGGCGTGCGTGCCCGTGATAAGGCGAAGAACGAGGAATCGCTGTTTCTCGCGCCACTTGTAGTCAGCGACATTGGTCCGCGCTCCACATTTGCTTTGCTCAACAATCGGCAGATAACACAGTCCGAGGTGTTGAATAAACAAGGAAAGCACTCGATTGATTCAAAATCTGCTCATGAAGCAATTGGACTTAAAGTACACGTGCTATGTGATGTCTCTCTAATTCCCCATAAAGGCATTATGTATTGCCTGGATACACAGCGTATTGCTGGTATAGTGCAGCCAACAAACTTTGATCCGAGCCTGGCTCCGGCTGGAAAGCATTTACTTATCAGCCACCAGGTCATTCAGAGCGAAAACATCGAAGAGGAGAAGCGCCTGGCGCTCGCCGACTTACGGATGATGTTTGGAGAAACATTTGAGAAGCGTTGTCGTATTCTTACCATGAGTGCCTATCGCGGAGAATGGCCAGTCAATCGTATAGCACAGGGCGCTGATGTGCCTTCTAGTACACCAGTACAAGGTCTTTATTTGGTAGGGGATGCTGTGAAACCCTCTGGCTATCTTATGGTGGAAGGTGTTGCACAAAGCGTTAATCATTTTCTTGACCTGCTCGATATAACCGAGAATGTAGGGACCAGATTTCTCGCGCCCCAATATATTGCACCCAACAATGTTATTTCGCCGCCCTCGCGCCTGAATGCGCTGCGTTGGTTATGGGAGGCGCCCGGAAATGCTAGAAACTCCTAAGGATATTCATGAATACATCTGCTCCTTATTATTTAATTGAGGGTGGTACCCCTCTCTTTGGGCAAGTTCGTATTAGCGGTGCTAAAAACGCTGTTACCAAATTGATTATTTCAACACTTCTGACCGATGATCCCTGTGTCTTGCGTAATGTGCCTCTACTTGGTGATATGCATTTGACCCTGGCGCTCTGTCTTGATATCGGTTCGCGGGTGAAACTGGTAGATCATACACTCTCCATAAGCACTCCTGCAGTTCATTGTCCTATCGTCTCACCAGAGGTAGGTGGCTTGAATCGTATGGCGATCATTTCAGTAGGACCACTTTTACATCGTTGTGGTGAGGCTGATATTCCTATGCCTGGTGGTGATCGTATTGGTGCAAGGCCAATCGATTTTCACATCAACGGTCTGAAGTTGATGGGGGCAAAAGTCGAAGAGCAGGAAGGACGTTACCTCTTTAGCTCGCCTGCTGGTTTGCACGGGGCAACAATTCATCTACCATTCCCTAGCGTTATGGCTACTGAGAATTTTCTGATCACTGCCTCCCTGGCCAAAGGTGTCACAATTATTGAAAATGCGGCGTTGGAGCCGGAAATCATCGACTTAATCAAATTTCTGCAAAAAATGGGCGCCATCATCGAAATTAAAGTTGATCGGAGAATCGTAATTGAAGGTGTTGATCGCTTACATGGAGCTATTCATACACTCTTGAGCGACCGTAATGAGGCTGTTTCCTTAGCGATTGCAGCTTATTTGACGAAAGGCAATGTGTATCTTGAGGGGGCTCAACAAGAAACATTGCTGACATTCTTGAATACATTGTCAAAGATGCAACTACGGTTCGACATAGACGATGAGGGTATCCGTTTTATTGGGGATGACCGTCCTCCTCCCCCTTTGGCGCTGGAAACCGATGTTCATCCAGGCTTTATGACTGACTGGCAACAGCCTTTTACAGTGTTATTAACACAAGCAGACGGCTTATCAGTCATACATGAAACAATTTATGAGGATCGCTTTGGTTACACAACAGCGCTTGCAGAGATGGGGGCGCACCTTGAGCAGTATACCAAGTGTTTGGGCGAAGTATCCTGTCGCTTCCGTGAGAAGCAGTACTATCATAGCTGCTTAGTTCGAGGCCCAACTCCCCTGAGCGCCACAGAATTGGACATTCCTGACATTCGAGCTGGATGTTCCTACATTCTGGCTGCGCTCAGTGCTAATGGTACTTCGCAAGTGTATGGCATCGAACATATCGAGCGTGGTTACGAGGGTCTTCATCTTAAATTGCAAGATCTAGGAGCAAAAATTGAACGGATAGCTGGTAATGCAGACTGATCTACATTCTCAGCCTATCCAACTTGCACGCACCTCACGTAGCTGTTCGGGTGTGAGGATGCGGAAGAGTACCAGCAGACTCTCCAGATCATATTCCAATCCAATGGAGTGCAGTTCCTGTCGGATTCGACCAAGAGCACTGATCTGTGCTGTGGAGATTAAACCATAGCTAACGAGACTTGCAGCTAACAATTGATCAGGGGTTAGAAGCTTAAACATAAGTAAGATTTCACCAAGCTGATAATTCATATCTACTCCACGTAACATACGCTGAACGTGCTGTGCAACCTCCAGGCGGTGTTGTGGGACAAGATGGCCCTCAAGTAATACACTGCCTAATGAACGAGTAGCTCGTCCGCTAAGCACAGGTGTACCAGGTTGAGTTTGTGGTGTTGGCAAAGAGGACATGGGAGGAAGACTTTGTACAATATTTAGCAGAGTATCATCAGATGTGGCGTCTGCTGATGGTGACTGGTTTTGTGCTTTCTTTGGACTCAATCCAGGTATTTCAGCAAGGGCACTTGCAATAGCATCTTCCTCTCTAGCCTTAGTAATGTAATCTCCTTCCTCGCCATTCTGCAAATCAGTCATACCTGGCGACATTTCTTCTTGTGGTGTAGCAATCGTTCTTGGCGCTGTAAGCGAAACAGGCGACGAAGGAGAAACTGTTGAAGCTCCTGACACTACATTTTCTGGTTGGAGTGATTGCTTTCCAACATATGTGTTTCGATACTCTTGCTCTCGTTCGATAGGTATGTCCTCAATAGGTGAGGCGCGTAAGGGAAGCGCACTTATAGAAGTGGCATCGGTCAGTCGAGTTTGCTGCAGCATCGCATTTTGTGTATTTGCATTGACTTCATTGTTGTGAATTTGATCTATCTGGGATTGAGCTTGTTGCTCTACTGGTTCAGCAAGTGGAGAGGTGGGACGCTTTGGAATGTTCAAATCAGTGGAATCATCAGTTTCAGTGAAAAGACTCTCGTGTACCATTCGTGATAATTGAGCCAATCCTGACTCTTGCTCTTGTTGTGCTGTCGTTCTTGAAGTATCCTCAGGTGTAGGAGGTATATTCTGAGGGGATTGCCTTTGTGTTCCTACCTCATTATTGAGCAATGGTGAGGCATTTTCTCTAGAACTTTGCATTTCCTGCGGTCTGATCGGCTTACTCTGGGTAACAATAGCCTGTTGAGTCGAAACCGGATTCTGGGGATTATTCGATACTCGGTTTGTTTCAGGAGTTGGTGAAAAATTTCTACTGCTCGGATAAATGACAGCTCGGATTTTGTCTGTAAAACTGGATGCAGGATTACCTGTCCTATTCGTCTCGGCGGGTTTAACGGTTCCCAATGAAGTTGAATTCGAAGCAGAAGGTGTCGCTAAAGAGGGATTGGTTGACCGCATCGAAAAAGATGCTGTAGCCTGGGACGTAGCCTGTGTTGTCCTGGATGGCTCCATTCCCCCAGTCAGTTTATTTTGTGTTGACGTGTCATGTGCACTTGCTCCAGCGGCAGCAGCTATTTGCGAGAATGAGCCTGTTATTGGTCCTGGGATGCGCGATCGAACTGCATCAACCAGGTTTATAATTCCCACCATGCCATCTACTTCTATATCGGTGAGTACTATACGGGAGGTGTCTTCAGAATCATCGGAACCATATCCGGCAATATTCATACTACGGAATGTTAGTACTTGTACTCCGCGACCTCTTCTCTGAGTATCCAGTGCCACCCAGAACTCACGCCGGCTTGCTGCTGGCTGCGCTAAATTTACCAGTACTAACCGTATAGGATTGCGCGCGATTGCATCGAAAACTTCGACTGCCGTACGTGCTGGATGACAATCGTAGCCAGCAAGCTGAAACTCACTGGCGAGTAATGTTGTAAGTTGTTGATCTCGTTCGAAAAGGAGAATATGAGGTCCGCCACTATTTATGTTCATAACAGCACTACCTCCACTTTTTGCTCGCATTCTAACCGAATTTGTAAGTGTAGCCTGCAAGTCTCTTTGATGTGCTTATGTCGCAACGTGATGATACTCCGCTTTATCAAAGTCCGTGAAATATTGACACCCTGAAGTATAGAATACTTTCATGAATTACTACAGTTGACATTTTCGCTAGTATAGCACACAAATGTATCAAGGCATAGCAGATAAGACTATTTGATACATAATGAGACTCGTAAGTCTCATTGAGAAAGGTAGTATAAATGTAGTATGACTCAACAAAATTTCTCCAATTCGCGTCCAGTTATCGCTCTTATGACCGACTTTGGCATTGGCGATGGAGATGTAGGTGTAATGAAAGCCGTCATAGCAGGTATTACTCCTGATGCACAAATCATTGATATAACACATAATGTAGCACCACAAAACGTCTCATCAGGAGCATGGATATTGGCTGCCAGTTACCATTACTTTCCCAAAAACACAGTGTTTATCTGTGTCATTGACCCGGGTGTTGGCAGTACTCGCGAGGCCTTAGCATTGCATGCCGGAGATTGGTATTTTGTTGGACCTGACAATGGGCTTTTCAGTTATATCCTGTCGGAGCAGCCTATACACGCAGCTGTTCTTCTTACAAACTCATCGTATCATCTTTCAACTGTTAGTTCTACCTTTCATGGGCGCGATATTTTCGCGCCGGTAGGCGCCTATCTTGCACGTGGTTTGACTGACATTTTCTACGAACTTGGACCATCTGTAGATCCAGATCTACTGAGACGTCTCGAAGTTGGGGGAGCTGTTCGTGATGGAACTACTATCAATGCTCGCATCGTTCATGTTGATAACTTTGGAAACCTGATCACTAGTATTCCACTCACCTTAGTGCCTGAACTTTATACCGTTTCACAGGTACAAATCATTTTCAAGAATATTGGTATAACTGTGGAAAAGCTTCGGCAATATTTTGCCGAAGGGCCCGATGACGGACAGGCGTTTATCTATGGCGATAGTTCTGGCTATGTTGGAATTGCAGTGCGCAACGGCAATGCTGCCAAAGCACTCGGGGTAGGATTTAGCGCACCTATTGCTTTGATCACATCAGAAAGGTAAGCCATTTTAGAACTAATTTCCTCTTCATTCGTATACATATTAAAGCGCATATACCAGCATTTCAGGCCTTGATTGCTCTTGACACAGAACTATCTGTGCTGTATGCTACGATTACCAGCACGTTTTATGTATATACTTGTAGGTTTCGTCTCTCGTCTAGATTGAGGAATGGGACCGAAATTGAAACAAAAAAAACGCCAGGGAGTTCATCTCCTGTGCGGTGTTGTTAAAAAAAGGGCTGGTTCACAACCTCGATTCGTCGAGAAGTTCACCTCCCGTTTGGAAATAAATGGTAAGGGCTGGTTTTCCGCCTCGCTTGTCGAGCAAGAAACCAGCCCTTTTGATCAATGCATCTTCGCGTTCGAGAGAACCATGCATAGTCGTCTTTTTTATCTACTCATCATTTCAAGTGTATTATCCCAGCAGTTAGCAAAATCAGTCTAACGGCATAGAACAGAGAGGGTGACCCATGGATCTGGTAAAGCGGTTAGAGGAATATAGAGATCGGGAACGTGAATTACAATGGGAAGGTACTTTCGCCCAGTATTTTGAAATTGCCACCAAAAAGCCAGAAGTAATTCGTCTTGCCCATGAGCGCATTTATCGTATGATTATGGATGCAGGCGTTGGGACAAGTCGAACGGGCGAACCGCTTTTTAACTTTTTCAGTGATGAAATTTTTGGCATCGAGAGGCCTCTGCAACAGATTGTCGAGTATTTCCACTCCGCTGCTCAGCGTCTGGAAGTGCGTAAACGCATACTGTTGCTTATGGGACCCGTCGGCGGCGGTAAGTCAACCATTGTGTACTTGATCAAACGCGGATTGGAAACATATAGCCGCATTAATGAGGGTGCACTTTACGCCATCAGAGATTGTCCCATGCATGAAGAGCCACTTCACCTGATCCCGAATGATTTGCGCGCGGATGTCGAGAAAGAGTTCGGTCTGTATATTGAAGGTGATCTCTGTCCACATTGTCGCTATATGGTGGACACTCAATTCACTGGACATATAGAAGATGTACCTGTTAAACGACTGGCTTTCAGCGAGAAATATCGTGTTGGCGTTGGTACCTTTACTCCGTCAGACCCCAAAAGTCAGGATATCAGCGAACTTGTGGGCGGTATAGATCTCTCTACCATCGGTGAAGTTGGGGTTGAAAGCGATCCGCGAGCCTATCGCTTTGATGGGGAGCTTAATATCGCAAATCGAGGCATCATGGAATTTGTAGAAATGCTGAAAACCGATGAGAAGTTCCTCTATGTGTTGCTAACACTCAGCCAGGAACAGAATATCAAAACCGGCCGTTTTAGTATGATCTACGCCGATGAAGTTGTTGTCAGCCACACAAATGAACATGAGTACCAGTCGTTCGTTGGCAATAAAAAATCGGAAGCTTTGCAAGACCGCATCATTCTTGTCAAAGTACCCTATAACCTGCGTGCCTCCGACGAGGTGAAAATCTATGAGAAACTACTCAAGCAGAGCGCATTACAGAACGTGCATATTGCCCCTTATACACTACGCATAGCAAGCATTTTTGCTATTCTTACACGCCTCGAACCATCAAAGAAGGCGGGTATGAGCCCGATGAAGAAGCTGAAGCTATATGATGGAGAAGATATCGAAGACTTCAAGCAGAAAGATATCAAAGAATTGCAGGAGGAAGCAATACGCGAAGGCATGGATGGCATTTCTCCACGTTATGTCATCAATCGCCTATCAAGTGCGCTCGTCAAGCAGAATACGACCTGCATCAATCCGATAGATGCACTCCGTGCATTGCGTGATGGACTCGATCAACACACCAGTATCACGCGTGAAGAACGCGAACGCTATCTGAACTTCATCCAGGAAGCGCGTAAAGAATACGATGAGATGGCAAAGAAAGAGGTTCAACGTGCCTTTGTCTACTCATACGAAGAGTCAGCGCGCACATTGCTGAACAATTATCTGGATAATGTTGAAGCCTACTGTAATAAAACAAAGTTGCGTGACCCCATAACTGACGAAGAGATGGAACCTGACGAGCAATTAATGCGTTCGATCGAAGAGCAAATTGGCATCACCGAAAATGCTAAGAAATCTTTTCGCGAGGAAATTCTGATTCGCATCTCATCGCTGGCACGTAGAGGGCAGACCTTTGAGTACACCAGTCACGAGCGCCTCAAGGAAGCAATCGAGAAAAAGCTCTTCGCCGACCTGCGCGACGTTGTAAAAATCACTACTTCAGCTCGCACTCCTGACAAAGAGCAACTTCGTAAGATAAACGATGTTGTGAACCGCTTAATGGCGGAACATGGATATTGCCATGTTTGTGCAAACGAGATCTTACGCTATACAGGTAGCTTGTTGAATCGATAATGGTTGGAGTGCAATGTACTGCCTCTCTCGTTGGCCTCAGGGTATGTCTAGACTGATGGAAATAACGAGCGGGCGCCATGGTCGCAACGGATAGTGTTCCAGCCATTTCTCAACTAGAAGGAGGTTGTTCCATGTCGGTCTCCCAACATGACTGGTCATTGCATCGCAAAGGCCAGGTCGATCAAGAGCGCCATAAAGAAAAAATTCGCGAAGCCATAAAGAAAAATTTAGGTGATATTGTCAGCGAGGAAAGCATTATACTCTCCGATGGTAAGAAGGTAGTCAAGGTGCCAATTCGTTCCCTTGATGAGTATCGTTTCCGCTATGATCCTGGTCGCCAGGAGCATGCCGGTGAAGGCAATGGGAAGAGTAAAGTCGGAGATGTAATAGCTCAGGAACCCAGACCTGGTAGAGGCAAAAAGGGCGATGCGGGTAAAGAAGCGGGCTACGACTACTATGAAGCAGAAATCACTATGGAGGAACTCGCAGAACTGATCTTTGAAGATCTTGGTCTCCCAAATCTTGAAGAGAAACGCCAGCAAGAACTCCAGACTGATTCAGTGCGCTTCACCGATGTGCGCAAAAAAGGACCCCTGACAAACCTTGACAAAAAACGCACTATTATGGAAAACATGAAGCGAAATGCATCCAAAGGCGAGGCAAAGTTCAAAAACATCAAGTCAGATGACCTGCGCTTTAAGGTTTGGGAACCCACCATACGTTATCAGTCAAATGCGGTTGTCATCGCTATGATGGACGTCAGCGGCAGTATGGGCGAATTCGAGAAGTATATCGCACGCAGCTTCTACTTCTGGATGGTGCGTTTTCTGCGAACAAAATACAACAACGTGCAGATTGTCTTTATCAGTCACCACACAGAAGCTAAAGAGGTTACTGAAGAAGAGTTCTTCCATAAAGGTGAAAGCGGGGGCACACAGGTCTCCTCAGCTTACGAACTTGCTCTGGAGATTATCAGAGAGCGATATAACCCTGATGATTGGAACATCTATCCTTTCCACTTTTCCGATGGAGATAATTTGCCCTGGGACAATGATCGCTGCGTACAATTAGTTACCAGACTCATGGAGCTTTGTAACATCTTTGGCTATGGCGAAATTCGCGAGGGGCATTATCGTTCGCCCAGCACGTTAATGTCAGCTTATAATAAAATTTCCGACAGAAAATTTACTGCTGTGACTATCTCAGATAAGAAAGAAGTCTATCCTGCCCTGCGGAAATTTTTCGCTGAACGCGATCCTATTTCCGCGATGTAACTGTCTAGATAGAGGGAGCTTCCTGATGGCAGATAGTGATATTGAACGTTTACGTGATGCGATTGATCATGCCTGGGACGAAGCGCTAAATTTTGGCCTGGATCCATTCCCTACACACTTCGAGTTAGTGCCTGCTGCCATAATGTACGAATTCGCTTCGTATAGCCTTCCCGGCCGCTTTAGCCACTGGACTCATGGAAAAGCATATCATCGTCAGAAGATGCAATATGACTTTGGGTTGAGCAAAATCTATGAAATGGTCGTTAACACCAATCCTAGTTATGCCTTCCTGATGGAAATGAATGATTTGCTACAAAATACATTTGTAGCAGCGCACGTCTTCGGACATACCGACTTTTTCAAGAACAATGCCTACTTCCAACATACTTCGCGACGCATGATCGACAAGGTCAGTATTCATGCCGAGCGTATAGCCAAGTACGAGTTCGATCATGGCAAAGCAGAAGTTGAGCGTTTCCTGGATGCTGTCCTTTCGATTCAAGAGCATGTAGACTATAACCTGTTTATTCGTGATGAACCTGACGAGAAGGAAGAAAAATCTGTTGCGCAGGTTACAAGCGAGTATGATGATCTCTGGGGGCTGGAAAGGAAAGCGAAAAAGGCAGAAGAGGAACGCGAGAAACGATTGCGCAAACCACCCAAATTTCCGGAGAAGCCAGAAAAAGATATCTTACAGTTTTTGATGCTCCATGCTCCACATCTTGAACCCTGGCAGCGTGACATCATCGAAATCGTCCATACGGAGATGCTTTACTTCGTGCCTCAGATGCAGACTAAAGTGATGAACGAGGGGTGGGCCAGCCTATGGCACTCTAGAATCATGCGAAGGTTAGGTGATGCTGAAGTAATCTCCGACTCTGAAACCGTCGAGTTCGCCCAACTGCACTCAAGCGTACTCTCCCCCTCACCCACCTCACTTAACCCATACTACCTGGGCTTCAAGATGTTCGAAGACATTGAGAAACGCTGGAATAATCCAACGAAAGAGGAGCAGGAGCGATTAGGTCGTCGACCGGACATGGGACGTCAGAAGATCTTCGAAATACGCGAGCTAGATAATGATGTCTCCTTCTTGCGTAATTACCTGACCGAAGACCTTGTGAAAGAACTTGACCTCTACCTCTATAGAAAAGAAGGGGATGAATGGGTTATCGTGGAAAAAGATTGGGAAAAGGTGCGTGATGGGATTGTAGCCAGCCTGACCAATTTCGGTTATCCATACCTGGTTATTGACAACGGCGACTATCGTGGGAACAGTGAGCTGTATATCAAGCATCTCTTCGAGGGTCAGGAACTCGATCTGGTCTACGCCGAGAAGACGCTTCAGTATGTGTACCAGTTGTGGGGTCGCCCCGTTCATCTAGAGACAGTCTACGAGGATAAGCGTATTCTCGTCAGCTACGATGGTGAGCGGAATTCGAAAAGCACCTTGGAAAAATGACCAAAAAGTGATTCAGAACAAAACATAGGCAGAGCCTCAACATGAATATGTGTTGAGGCTTTGCCTATAAATCAATGCTTTGAAAAGTTATTCAGCCTGTGATGGTTCTATAGGCGGGATCTGGCTTGTAGGTGCCTCCGTACTAACTACTGGTGCCGCATTGCTCAATGCATTTTCACTATTTTCGATCAACCTCTTGGCAGCATCACGCCCTCCGAGTCCGAACGCAAGTCCGAATGCCAGCGCAGCACCGAAGACAATGGCCCCAAAGAGTTCGACGACTAGCGCTGTTGCAATATCAAGCTGTGTCAACGCCATCAAAGTCGCAAAAAGGATAATCGCCCAACGAGAAATCTCAGCAAACACATTTGGATTACCAATGCCAGCAGTAGCTATTGCGCCACGTACGATATCAGCGACAACAGTCGCAAGCAATGTGCCCAGGAAAAGGATAAGAATTGCCACGAACACATTGGGAATGTACGAGATAAGTTCGTTTAAGATAAGTGTAATTGAGGTGAGACCGAGAGATTCCAATGCGGGCACCAGGAAAACAAGAATGATAAACCAGAACACGATTCGGCCCAGGAAATCAGCCGGATCCAACCGTATCCCCATACGCTGCTCAAAACGTGTGAGTCCAATTCGATTTGAAAAGTTATCAAATC
>WNGR01007005.1_pt1 | contig 16563 bp, 10 predicted proteins | sample 5407581 | NCBI WGS metagenome assembly WNGR01 (sample SAMN13153383, study PRJNA577476) | soil metagenome | isolation source: 80 cm soil or saprolite under Garry oak tree replicate 2 | place: USA:California | collected 2016-06-15 | reverse complement strand
CCCTACGGCGCGGTCGCCGACTCCGCCCACCTGTACGTCAGCGATTGGGGCGACTCGACGGTGAGCGTGTTCGATCTGTCCACCAGTCCGCCCGTCCGCCAGACCGCTATCCACGTCGGCCCGCATCCCTCTGCGCTCGCGCTGCGCGGCGCGGACCTGTACGTCGCGCTGGCGGGGGCAAACGCCGTCGCCCGCGTCGATCTGCGCACGGGCAGCGTCGTCGAGCAGCTCGCGGTGGCCCTGTCGCCCCACGCACCGACCGGCAGCGATCCCAACGCGCTGGCGCTCTCGCCCGACGGTCGCACACTGTACGTGGCCATGGCCGGGAATAACGCCGTCGCCGTTGTCCGGATCAGCCGGACCGGAATGCGCGTCGCGGGGCTCGTCCCCGTCGGCTGGTACCCGACCGCGGTCGCGACGTCGGCGGACGGCCGCACGCTGTTCGTCGCCAACGGCAAGGGGAACGGCTCGGGCGCCAATCGCGACGGGACCTACATCGGCAACGTGATCACCGGCTCGGTGTCGATCGTGCCCGTGCCCGACGACGCGACGCTCGCCCGCTACACGCGTGACGTGTACGCGTTGAGCCCCTACTCGAATGCGCGACTGCGCAACGTCGCCGCTGACCGCCCGTCCGCCCGTCCGCCCGTCCGCCACGTCGTCTACATCATCCGCGAAAACCGCACCTACGACCAGGTGCTGGGCGACGTGGCGGGGGGCGCCAACGGCGATCCCGAGCTCGCCATCTTCAACGACTCGATCACGCCCAATGCGCACGCCATTGCGCGCCGCTGGGTGGTGTTCGACAACTTTTACGTGGACGGCGAAGTCTCGGCGGACGGGCACGAGTGGTCCGACCGCGCGTTCGCCGGCGATTACAACGAAAAGACCTGGCCCCAGATCTACGGGCACGGACGCAACTGGGACCTGGACGACGGCGACGACCTGGTCAACCCGCACGGCGCCTATCTGTGGGACGCGGCCCGGCGCAAGGGGCTGTGGGTGGTGAACTTTGGCGAGCGGTCCGAAACCGACTCCGGGCCCGGGGGCTCGACCCATACGAAGCTCTCCGGGCTCGACAGTATCACCGTGCCGAGCTATCCCGCGTTCCGGCTCGAGATCCGCGACACCACGCGGGCGCGCTTGTTCGCCGACTCGGTGACGAGCTGGGACCGGCAGGGACGCTTTCCCGACCTCGTGTTCCTGTGGCTGCCGCGGGACCACACCTACGGTCGTGCCGGGGGGCAGCCGACGCCCCGCTCGATGGTGGCCGACAACGACCTCGCCCTCGGGCAGGTCATCGAGCGACTCTCCTCGTCCGCCGCGTGGTCATCGCTCGCCGTGTTCGTGCTGGAGGATGACGCACAGAATGGACCGGACCACGTCGACGCGCATCGCTCGGTGCTGCTCGTCGCCTCGCCCTACGCGAAGAGCGGGGTAGTGGACAGCACGTTCTACACGACCAGCTCCGTGGTGCGCTCGATCGAGCTGATCTTGGGGTTGTCGCCGCTCAGCCAGTACGACTCCGCGGCTACGCCTCTGTGGAACGCCTTTGCGAGACGCTTAGACTCGATGCCGTTCGCCGTTCTACCGAACACGTGGTCGCTCGACGAGATGAATCCCCAAGCGTACCGCTCGCCGATTCCGCCCGGCGATTTCGCGGTCGCCGATCGGGCGGACGAAGTCCTCTTGAATCGCGAGATCTGGGAGAGCGTGCATCCGCGCTCGGCGGCGCCGCCGGTGCGACGGGCCTGGGTGCTGGGCGAACGACCACCCGCCCGGTGACGAGGGTCACGCGAGGACGCGCGGCGTGCTGCGCGTCCGCACGTGCGCGCTCTCGACACTTGCAGCAGGCCTGTGCCGAATTCTGCCCACCAGTCCCCCGTTCCATCACGAACGATCCGCCTCGATGACCGCTTGCCGACACGCGCGTTAACGAATTGATGCCGTAGCGTGCCGGGATCGTGATCATCGCTGGCACGGCCATTGCCCGTCGGCGCGCGACCGCCGTCGCCGGCGCGGGTGCCCAAGGTCACCTGCGTCACACTTTGGATCATGGTCCGCGCGCCCGTGCGAGCCGCTGGGCCCTTCTCACATCACTCTATGCGGAGTAATCGGACATCATGACCGCGACAGCGCACGCCGTCCTCTGGGGCAGGCTCGCCTGGCATCCGGCCGTGGAGGCCTGGAACGGCTTCTCCGATGGCCCGGTCGAGCCACCCGAGCACATCGAGATCCTCCAACAGAGCAGTACGTCGGCTACGTATCGACTGGTCGCGGACGGAGGCGGACGCTCCATCGTCGCGCGGCGATCGCTCACGCCGGGCGCGTCGATCGAGCGGACCGTGCACGAGCGGATCCTGCCGTCACTCCCCGTCACGTCACCGCGCTATTGCGGATTCCGGGCGGACGGCACCGGGCGCGCGTGGATCTTCCTCGAGGCCGCGGGCGACGAGCGGTATGCGGCGAGCGACCCGACCCATCGGTCAGTCGCGGGACGCTGGGCAGGCATGATGCACAGCGCGGGCGCGCGGCTTTCCACGGCAGCTTCGCTCCCCGACGCCGGGCCGTCGCGCTACCTGGGCCTGCTGCGAAGCGCCCGCGAGATCATCCGCACCCACATGACGAACCGGGTGCTCAGCACGCGCGACGTGAGCGCGCTCGAGCGACTCGCCACGGACCTCGACGCCCTCGACGACGGGTGGGCCCGCCTCGAGGTGGCCTGCGCGGGCGTCCCGGCGACGATCACGCACGGCGACTATCGGCTGCGACACGCCTACGTCCGCCGTCGTGCCACCGGGCTCGAGCTCCTCCTCCTCAACTGGGAGATGGCGGGATGGGGCGTGCCGACCGTCGATCTGACCCACGTCGACCTGGACGCGTACCTGGCGGTCATCCAACCCACCTGGCCCGGTCTGGAGCTGGAAGACCTGCAGCGCCTCGTGACGGTAGGCCACGTTTTCGGTCACCTGGCGGCGATCCGGGCCGTGAGCCCGCGGCTCGGCGCCCAGACAACCCACGAGCTGCGCCCCACGCTCGACACGCTGGAGTCGCTGCACGCGCAGTTGACCCGGGCCAGCCAGACGACGTGATGCTCGACGGGGTCTCGGTGCCTTGTGACGCCGCGCGTTTGGGCAAAACAATAAAGAGCGTCCGCTGCCGGTCGCGGTAACGCGGGGCGTCGCTCTCAGTTAGGCGGTGCCGCGTCGGCGCAACGGCTGTCGCCCCACTGTTGTGACGCCGCACACACGCCGGGTCGCAGGGCGAACGGTTGCCGGACGCGGCTGTTGCGACCCTAGCCGTTGCGCGAGAACCCGTTGACGTCCAACGCGGGCGGCCGCGCAGTTTGATCATCTCGTTGTCACGTTTTGGTCACGACTTGGCACGTGTGTTGCGCTGCCTCTTCTCGATCGACTTCGATCCCCCGCGCTGCGTGCAGCTCGCAGTGGGGCCGAGGGCCCGACACTGGCCCGCCGAACACCCGGTGAGGGGAGGGCCACCTGGATCGCACGCACCGGCCGAGCGCTGGCAGCGCGCCCCCGACGACAGCCCCCAGTCAACACGCGTCTGCTCCAGCGGTAGGCACGCAGCGCGTCAGTCCCGTTTCGACACCGCAGCCCGTCGCCAGCCCCCTGGCCCCGGCCCCGCGGCCGTGCGTACGCGGCAAGTTCCTCTTCGTCGGCGACACCAAGCTGCGCATCCGCGGCGTCACGTATGGCGCCTTCGCGCCTGACGCCCAGGGTCGTGAGTATCACGACCTCGGGGTGATCGAGCGCGACTTCGCCCTGATGGCCGCCGCCGGGATCAACGCGGTCCGGATTCCGCACACGATGCCGCCGCGGGCGCTGCTCGACCTGGCGGCCGCTTGCGGGCTGCACGTGATGGTCGGGCTCAGCGCCGAGCAGTACATCGGGTTCCTGATCGACCGTCGCCGCGACGCCCCCGACATCGCCGATCTGGTTCGCGCGAAGGTGCGCTCCTGCGCTGGCCATCCGGCACTCCTGTGTTACGCGCTCGGCAATGAGATCCCGGCTCCGATGGCACGCTGGCTGGGCCGTCGGAAGGTGGAGCGCTATCTCGAGCGGCTGTATCGCGTGGTGAAGGAGGCTGACCCGGACGGGCTGGTCACCTACGTGAATTACCCCACCACGGAATACCTCCGGCTGCCGTTCCTGGATCTGCTGTGCTTCAACGTCTATCTCGAGTCGCAGGAGCGCTTCGACGCCTATCTCGCCCGGTTGCAGAACCTCGCCGGCGACCGCCCGCTCGTGATGAGCGAGCTCGGGCTTGACAGCCTGCGCAACGGCGAAGACATCCAGGCCCGGTCCCTCGACTGGCAGGTGCGCACGACCTTCGCGGCCGGGTGCGCCGGCGTGTTCGTGTTCTCCTGGACGGATGAGTGGTACCGGCATGAGAACGACGTTCCCGATTGGTTGTTCGGGCTCACCCGTGCCGACCGCTTGCCCAAGCCGGCCCTGGCGGCGGTGCGCGAGGCGTTCGCCGAAGCTCCGTTTGCGCCGGGCCTGCCCTGGCCGCGCGTGTCCGTGGTGGTGTGCACCTACAATGGGGCCCGGGGTGATCGCGCGCCAGTACGATTGCCGCCTGATTCAGACGGAGAACCAGGGACTCGCCAACGCGCGCAATACCGGTCTCGCCGCGGCCACCGGGGAGATCATCGCGTACCTGGACGACGACGCCTACCCCGACCCGGACTGGCTCACGTACCTCGCGGCCACGTTCCTGCGGACTCCGTACGCGGGCGTGGGCGGGCCGAACATCGCCCCCCCGGGCGACGGTCCGATCGCGGAATGCGTGGCGCGCGCGCCCGGTGGGCCGGTGCACGTACTCGTGACGGATCGCGAGGCCGAGCACATCCCCGGCTGCAACATGGCCTTCCGGAAGTCGTGCCTCGAGGCGATCGGCGGCTTCGACCCGCAGTTCCGCACCGCGGGCGACGACGTGGACGTGTGCTGGCGGCTGCAGGAGCGGGGCTGGACGCTGGGATTCCATCCCGCCGCCATGGTCTGGCACCACCGCCGCAACTCGCTGCGCACCTATTGGCGCCAGCAGATCGGCTACGGCCGGGCCGAGGCGATGCTCGAGCGCAAGTGGCCCGAGAAGTACAACGGCCCGGGGCACGTGCGCTGGGTGGGCCGCATTTACGGCAGCGGGCTGACCCACGCGCTCGGCTGGCGCCGGCCGCGCGTGTACCACGGTGTGTGGGGCGGCGCCCCCTTCCAGTCGCTGTACCAACCCGCGCCCAGCCTGCTCGGCTCGCTCCCGCAAATGCCGGAATGGTATCTGATGATCGCGAGCCTCGTCACGATCGCCGCGTTCAGCGCCGTATGGCGACCGTTCCAGCTTGCGGTGCCGCTCCTCGCCGTGGCGATCGTGCCGCCGCTTGCCCAGGCGTGGCTCAGCGCCATGCGCGCTTCGTTCCCCGAGATGCGCGCCGCCCCTTGGCCGACGCGCGTGCGCCGCCGTCTCCTCACGGCGCTGCTCCATCTGGCCCAGCCCCTGGCCCGGCTGCGCGGCCGCCTCAAAGAAGGCCTCACGCCCTGGCGACGGCACGGCACGCCCGCGTTGGCCCCACTCTGGCCGGTCACGACATCGATCTGGACCGAGCACCGCCAAGAGCTCGACCAGCGACTCAAGGAGATGGAGGAGGGGCTCCGGGCCGAGGGCGCGTGCGTGTTGCGCGGCGGCCGGCACGATCGCTGGGATTTGGAGGTCCGCGGCGGGTTTTTCGGAGCGGCCCGGCTGCTGCTGGGCGTCGAGGAGCACCCGGGTGGCCACCAGATGCTCCGGCTCCGCTGGTGGCCCGATGTACCGGCGCGCGGGCCGCTCCTGACGCTCGCGTTCGCGCTGCTCACGCGCAGTGCGCTCCACGACCGGGCGTGGGTGGCCGCAGGGGTCCTCGGCGCCGGCGCGCTCTTCTTCCTCTGGCGCACGCTCGAGCAATGCACGGCCGCGATGGCGACGGTGCGGGACGCCGTTGCGCGGCTGCGCGGTGTCGCAGCCCAATGAACGGCCTGATGCTCCGCCGGCAACCGGGCAGTGGTCTGGGGTCTCGTGGGCGCGGCCGCCTCATACGAGCGGAGTCGTCAACGCTTCGATACGCTCTTGTTATGGGAACGTTGCAGAACCTGGCCGCACTCGCCGACTGGGAGGCCCGTTGCCCGCCGCGGGTACCTCAATTGAGAGCACGGTTTAGGCCGCACCGTCGTGCCACGCCGGCCGGTCGGCATCATATGTGCGACACTAGCCCGTTTGGCCCTAGCACCTGCTGTGAAACACACGCGGAGAGCGAGCCCAGCGCCCGGCCCGGGTCCGCCACCCCACAGGTGAACGACGGAGAACTCGGTCATCCTCCCAAGCTGCGCCGGCCTTGGAGGCCTGGAGCTGGCACCGCAGACGGTGCCAGCGCCGTTGGCCGTGCGCCCGCACGCCATCCAGCGCCGATCACCGCGTCCTTCCGGCCGCAGGTGCGCGGCAGGTTTCTTTTCGTAGGGGACGAAAAGTTCTACGCCAAAGGCGTGACGTACGGCGCGTTTCAGCCCGACGCGCACGGCCGTGAGTATCAGGACCTGGCCGCCCTGGAGCGCGACTTCGCGCAGATGGCTGCCGCCGGGATCAACGCTGTCCGCATCCCCCACACCGTGGCTCCCCGAACGCTGCTCGACGCGGCCGCTCGCCACGGCCTTCGCGTGATGGTCGGGCTCTCGGCCGAGCAGTTGGTCGGGGCTCTCATCGAAGGTCGTGGCGGGCGGGACCTCGAGGCGTCGATTCGTACCAAGGTGCGCACGTGCGCCGGTCATCCGGCCTTGTTGTGTTACGCGCTGGGCAACGAGATTCCTGCCCCGATCGCGCGTTGGCTGGGCCGCCGTCGGGTCGAGCGCTACCTCGAGCGCCTGTACGGCGCCGTCAAAGCGGAAGATCCGCGCGGGCTCGTGACGTACGTCAATTACCCCACCACCGAGTACCTCCGGCTGCCGTTCCTCGACCTGCTGTGCTTCAACGTCTACCTCGAGTCCCAGGAGCGGTTCGACGCCTACCTCGCCCGCCTCCAGAACCTCGCGGGCGACCGACCGCTCGTGATGAGCGAGCTCGGGCTCGACAGCTTGCGCAACGGCGAGGACGTCCAGGCGCGGTCGCTCGACTGGCAGGTCCGGACGTCGTTCGCGGGGGGTTGTGCCGGGGTGTTCGTGTTTTCGTGGACGGACGAGTGGTACCGGCATGGGCAGGGGGTGGGAGACTGGGCGTTCGGGCTCACGCGCGCCGACCGCTCGCCCAAGCCGGCGCTCGACATAGTGCGCGATGCCTTCGCCGAGGTTCCGTTCTCCCCCACGCTGCCCCAACCCCGTGTGTCGGTCGTGGTCTGCAGCTACAACGGCGCGCGTACCCTCCGCGACTGCCTCGAGGGGTTGAGCCGCCTCGCCTACCCCAACTACGAAGTGATCGTCGTGGACGATGGCTCGTGCGACGCAAGCGCCGTGATCGCGCGGCAATACGACTGCCGCCTGATCCAGACGGAGAATCGCGGGCTCGCCAACGCGCGGAACCTGGGGCTCACTGCGGCCAGCGGCGAAATCGTCGCCTACCTCGACGACGACGCCTACCCCGATGCCGACTGGCTCACGTACCTCGCGGCCACGTTCCTGCGGACTCCGTACGCCGGCGTGGGCGGGCCGAACATCGCCCCCCCGGGCGACGGTCCGATCGCGGAATGCGTGGCGCGCGCGCCCGGTGGGCCGGTGCACGTGCTCGTGACGGATCGCGAGGCCGAACATATCCCGGGCTGCAACATGGCGTTCCGGAAGTCCTGCCTCGACGCGATTGGCGGGTTCGACGCCCAGTTCCGCATCGCTGGCGACGACGTGGACGTGTGCTGGCGGCTGCAGGAGCGGGGCTGGAAGCTGGGCTTCCACCCGGCCGCCGTGGTCTGGCACCACCGCCGCAACTCGGTGCGCACGTATTGGCGCCAGCAGATCGGCTACGGCCGGGCCGAAGCCATGCTCGAACGCAAGTGGCCCGAGAAGTACAACGGACCGGGGCACGTGCGCTGGGTGGGCCGCCTCTATGGCGACGGACTCACCCACGCGCTCGGCTGGCGCCGGCCGCGCGTGTACCACGGGGTGTGGGGCGGCGCGCCTTTCCAATCGTTGTACCAGCCGGCGCCCAGCCTACTCGGATCGCTCCCCCAGATGCCCGAGTGGCATCTCATGACGGTCAGCCTCGCCGCCGTCGCGGGGCTCAGTGTTGTCTGGGAGCCCTTCAAGCTCGCGCTGCCGCTGTTGGGCGTGACCATCGTGGCCACGCTCGCACAAGCGTGGCTCAGCGCCGCCCGCGCCACGTTTCCCGACATGCCCGCCGTCGGCTGGCCGGCGCGTCTCCGCCGCCGGCTACTGACGGCGCTGCTTCATCTGGTCCAGCCTGTCGCCCGGCTGCGCGGCCGGCTCCAGGAAGGCCTCACGCCCTGGCGGCGGCACGGCACACCCGCGCTGGCCCCGCTCTGGCGGGTCACGACCTCGATCTGGACCGAGCAGCGCGACGAGCCGGACCAGCGACTCAAGTCGATGGAGGAAGGACTCCGGGCCGAGGGCGCGTGCGTGTTGCGCGGCGGCCGGCACGATCGCTGGGATCTGGAAGTCCGCGGCGGGTTTTTCGGAGCGGCCCGCTTCATTCTGGGCGTGGAAGACCATCCCGGCGACCACCAGATGCTGCGGCTGCGCTGGTGGCCGGTCGTGCCCGTGCGAGGGCCAATCCTCACGCTCGGGTTCGCGGCGCTCACCTACGTCGCCGTCCTCGACCGTGCGTGGGTCGCCGCGGCCGTGTTGGGGCTGGGCGCCGGGTTCTTCGCCTGGCGCGTGCTCGAGCAGTCCACGGCGGCCATGGCGACCGTCCGAGACGCCGTCGCGCGGCTGCGTGTCGCAGACACCCGATGCACGACCTGACGCTGTACCGGCGCGTACTGCGCCAGACGCGACCCTACTGGTGGCACATCGCGGGGCTGCTGGGGCTCGGCGTCCTCGCGAGTCCGATCGCCATCTTGAACCCGGTGCCCTTGAAGATCGTGGTCGACTCCGTCCTGGGGAGCCGGCCGCTGCCGCCGGTGTTGCAAGCGCTGCTGCCGAGCACACCGGGCCCGAGTCCGGCCGCCGTGCTCGCGATCGCCATCGGGTTACTGCTCGGCGTCACCGCGTTGGGCCAGCTCCAGGGCCTCGCGACGACGCTGGTGCGGACCTACATCGGGGAGCGGCTCGTGCTCGACTTCCGCTCCCAGCTCGTCCAACAAGTGCAGCGGCTGTCGCTCTCATATCATGACTCGCGCGGCACCGCCGACTCCGTCTACCGCATCCAGTACGACGCCTCCGCGCTCCAGAACATCTTGGTCGACGGGGCGATTCCGTTCGTGTCGGCGGCGGTCACCCTGGTAACGATGTGGATCGTGACCGCCCGGCTGGACCGCTCGCTCGCGCTGGTGGCGCTCGCGGTCTCTCCTCCGCTCTTCTTCCTTGCGCGCGCCTATCGCCCGCGCATGCGGCGCCAGTCGCGCCAGGTGAAGAAGCTCGAGAGCTCCGCGCTCGCGGTCGTCCAGGAGACGCTCGGGGCGCTGCGCGTGGTCAAGGCGTTCGGCCAGGAGGCCCGGGAGACGGGCCGCTTCGTGCACCGCTCCCAGGAAGGAGTGACCGCGCGGATCCGTCTGGCCGTCCTGGAGGGCGGCTACGGCGTCCTCATCGGGCTGGTCACGGCCGTGGGCATGGCCGCCGTGTTGTTCATCGGCGTCGGCCACGTGCGGTCCGGCGCGCTCACCCTCGGGCAGTTGCTGCTGGTGCTGGGGTACCTGGGACAGCTGTACGACCCCTTGAAGACCATGAGCCGCAAGGCCACGGGGCTGCAAGGCTACCTCGCGAGCGCCGAGCGGGCGTTTGCGCTGCTGGACGAGCAACCCGAGGTGCCGGAGCGACCGCACGCCCAGCCCATCGCACGCGCCACCGGCGCCGTCGCCTTCGAGGGTGTCTCCTTCGCCTATGGGCCGGACCGGCCCGTCTTGAACGACGTCTCCTTCGTGATCGCGCCGGGGACGCGCCTCGGCGTGGTCGGGGCGACGGGAGCCGGCAAGACCACACTGATCAGCCTGCTCTCGCGCTTCTACGACCCGACCGCGGGACAGATCCTGTTGGACGGCGTTGATCTGCGCGACTACAAGCTCGCCGACCTGCGCCGCCAGTTTGCCGTCGTGCTGCAGGAAACGGTCCTGTTTTCGGCCAGCATCGCGGAGAACATCGCGTACGCCGCCCCGGGCGCCACGCGGCAGCAGATCGTCGCCGCTGCGCACGCCGCCAACGCCCACGAGTTCATCGTGCGCTTGCCGCGCGGCTACGACACCCAGGTCGGTGAGCGCGGTGCACAACTCTCCGGAGGCCAGCGGCAGCGCATCGCGCTGGCCCGCGCCTTCTTGAAGGACAGTCCCGTTCTCATCCTCGACGAGCCCACGAGCGCCGTCGACGCCGAAACCGAGGCGAAGATCCTCGGCGCGATGCGGCACCTGATGCGCGGCCGAACCGTGGTCTTGATCTCGCATCGGCCCAGCACGCTGGAGCGCTGCGAGGCCCTGCTGGTACTCGACGGCGGCCGGGTCGTGACGGACACGTCGCGCCCCATCGAGGTTACCCCGCCCTTGGCCGCCCGCGCCGTTGCCACGGAGCGTCGGTCGGCGCTGAAGGGTCATCCAGCCGTGCAGGCGTGGTGTCAACTGTACCCGGACGCCGAGCCCGTGCAGCTCACGCCGCTGCGGGTCCGCAAGCGCAAGAGCAACGTCTACCGCCTCGAGGGCGTCGGCCGGGCCGGCACGGCGGTGATCGCGAAGCGGTGCTCGAAGGCCACCGCTCGCGTCGAGCGCGCCGTGTACGAGGACCTGCTCCCCGGCCTCCCGGTTCCGTCCCTCCACTATTACGGGTTCGTCGAAGAGTCAGCCGCCGACGGCTGCTGGCTCTTCATGGAGCAGGCCACCGGCGCCGACTACTCGAACCTCCTGCCGGAGCACCGCGACCGGGCCGGTGGCTGGCTCGCCCTGCTGCATACCACGGCTGCCGCGGCGCAGACGGGGCAGCACCTGCCTGACGGCGGGCCGGGCCGCTCCCTGCAACGGCTCGGCGCGCTGCGGGAAACCATGCGGCAGCATCTCGATAATCCGGTCCTGTCGCCGGACGACGTCGCCTTCCTCGAAAGGATCCTGGCCCGCCTCGACCACCTGGCGGCGCACTGGGACCGGCTGGAGGAGATTTGCCGGAGTGTGCCACCTACGCTGGTCCACGGTGACTTCAACGGCAGAAACATTCGCCTGGCAACGGCCAGTGACCACCCCACCATCGTGGTCTTCGACTGGGAGGAGGCCGGGTGGGGCGTCCCCGCCGTCGACCTGGCCCAGCAGATGGTGCCGTCCGGACAACTGTCCGCCAACCCAGACATTCCGGCCTACTGGGCCACGGCCCGCGAGCGCTGGCCGGCGCTGAACCTCGACGCGTGCTGGCGGCTCGCCTACTGCGGAACCGTGTTTCGGGCGCTGGCTGCCATCTCGTGGATCGCCGGCAATCTGGCGAACGACGGGGCGCACGCATGCCTCAGCGACATGCAGTTCTACGCCGCCGAGCTCGACGGCGCCCTCAGGCAGCTCGACTGGCCCGGTCTCGTGTCACCGCCGTCGCGAGTGGTGGCCGCGACATGACGCCACTCCGGATCGGCTTCCTGGTCTCGTCCCGCTACGCACAGAGCACGAGCCACGTGCCGGCGGTGATGCGGGCGCTCGCGGAGGCCGGAGTGGTGGTGGACGTCATCCACCCCGTCACACAGGCGCTCGAGCTGTCACAAGTGCGCGCCGAATGCGACCTCTACGTCCTGAAGAAGATCAGCCGTCTCTCGCTGAGTCTCGCTGGAGCGCTACACGCCCGGGGAGCGGTCATCGTCAATCCCTATCCGGTGACGGTAACGCTGCGCGACAAGATCGTCACCGCCAAGATTCTGCAATCGGCCGGAGTGCCCACGCCGGCTGCCTACGTCGCCGCGCATCCGCACGAGCTGGCGCCGTTCCTCGACGGAGGACCGCTCGTCGTCAAGCCGTACCAGGGCTCGGACGGCGTCGGCGTGCGTGTGGTCCGCAGTCTGGCCGAGCTCGCGTCCGTGCGCGACGGTCGGGACCCGGTGTTCGCCCAGCGCTACCACCAGCCCGAGGGCCGCGACCGGAAGATCTACGTGGTCGGTGACCAGCTGTTCGGCGTGAAGAAGCCGTTTCCGGCGAAAACAGAAGCGGAACAACGCGGAGAGCCTTTCACGCCGTCGCCTGAGCTGTGTGACATCGCGCGGCGCTGCGGCCAGGCCTTCGGCATCGACTTCTACAGCGTCGACATCATCGAGAGCGAGGGAAAGCCCTACGTCGTTGATATGAGCAGCATCCCGGGCTGCGGTGGCGTCCCGGACGCGCCCCAGCATCTCGCCTCGTACCTGATCGCCGCCGCCGAGCGCGCCGCCCGGGGACTCGAGCGGCAGATGGCCGGAGCCCGAGCGTGACCGCGAATCCCGTGAGCGCGGGCAGCCCGCTGCGCGACCGAGTAGCGCGCTCGCTGGACGAGCGGCGCGAGCCCGGCGTCGCCGAGCTGTGCGACGCCCTCGAGCGACTGCTCGACGGGGCCACGACCCCGGATGACGCGATCGCCGTGGACCGTTTGCAAAAGGGCGTCTACAGACTCCGCGTCGGCGGCGCCTGCGGCCGCACGCTCGTAATCAAGCGTCATACGCCGGCCATGGCGCACACCGACCGCCTCGTCGCGGAGCGCTGGCTGCCGGCGCTCGGTCTCGGCGACGGCTACCCGCAGCTCCTCGCAGCGGCCGCGCAACGCGAAGGGCGCTGGGTGTGGCATGTCTACGAGGACCTGCGTTCCGAAGCGCTCGCCACTCGGTGGGAGCATCCCCGCGTCGAGGCGGCGATCGATCTTATCGCCCGGCTCCACACCCGCGGCGTGGGCCACCCCCTGTTGCCCGAGGTCCGCTGGCACGGCCGCGATCACGGCGCACGGTCGTCGATCGCGAGCCTGCGCGACGGCATCGCCGTGCTCGAGGCGCTGGCGACCGTGCGCACGCCCGCCACGTTTGCCGCGGCCCGCTGCCGGCTGCTCGAGCGACTGTACTGGCTGCTCGACGCGGCGCCCGGTCAGGTCCGCCTCATGGAGGAAGCCGGAGGCCCCGAGACGCTGCTGCACGGCGATCTCGGGCGGAAGAACATCTTCGTCGCCAGCGACGGCGACCGCCCCTGTGCCCGGCTCATCGATTGGGACCACGTGGGCGTGGGCCCGGCGAGCTACGACGTTTCGACGCTCCTCTACCAGTCGCCGCTCGACGATCGACCGTGGATGTTGTGCCGGTATCGCGAGGCGCTCGAGCGCGCGGGCCATCGCCTGCCGGGGGATCGGGAGCTGAACGCTCTGTTTCACGCCGCCGAGACTGCACGCGGCGTGAGCAGCATCATCTGGCCCGCCATGGCACTGCTGAACGATGGCGCCGAGTGGGGTCGGGGCGGACTCGTGGACATCGATGATTGGTTCGAGCGGCTGCGCCCGCCGCTGCCGGATTCGGTCGGGGGTGCCACGTGAGCCTCACGGTCTGCCTCGCGCCGGCCAACACCATCGGCTATCCCCAGGGAGGCGGACACCTCTGGGTGTACCTGAATTGGGCGCTGGCCTTGCGCGCTGCGGGCTGCCGCGTGATCTGGCTCGAGGGCGTGGACGGCGCTGTGGACGACGGGTCGGTTGCGCGGCGTCGTCGGTGGCGGGGTCGCGACGTGGGCGAGTGCGTCGCCGCCCTCAAGGCGCACCTTGCACGCTTCGGGCTGGCCGACGCGCTGGCGCTCTACTCGATCGACGGCGCGCCGCTTCGTGGCGACCTGGCGGCGGCAGGCCTGGACCTGGACGCCGCGGCCGACGCCGATCTGCTCCTGAACCTGGCGCCCGCCCTGCCGACGGCGGTGGTGCGACGGTTTCGCCGCTCCGCCTTCGTCGACACCGATCCCGGGCTGCTCCAAGTCTGGATGACCACGGGCGACATCTGCGTGGCGCCGCACGACAGCTACTTCACCATCGGCGAGACCGTCGGTACGCCCGCGGCCCGCTTCCCCGACTGCGGCCTGCGCTGGCATTACACGCCACCGCCGGTCTTCCTCCCCGAGTGGCCTCTGACCGAGCCCGACGCCGGCGCGCCCTACACCACCGTCACGCACTGGTGGGGAGGGACGTTCGAGTTCCGCGGGACGACGTTCTCGAACGACAAGGGGGCCGCATTCCTCGAGTACGTGGGGCTGCCATCCCGCACCCCCGCCAAACTCGAGCTGGCGGTGAGCCTCGGCGAGCACAGCGAGGAATGGCGGGCGCGTCTCGAGCCTCAGGGCTGGAACATCCGCGATGCCTGGGGGGTGAGCGCGACGCCCGAGGAATACCGCGGCTACATCCAGCGCTCGCGAGGGGAGTTCAGCTGCGTCAAGCCGTGCTACGTGCAATTTGCGACCGCGTGGGTCAGCGACCGTACGATCTGCTATCTGGCCAGCGGCAGGCCTGCCGTGGTGCAGTACACCGGACCCAGCCGCTTTCTGCCGGATGCCGCCGGGGTGTTCCGGTTCCGGTCGATGGACGAGGCGGTACGCGCGTTGGCCGCGGCCGAAGCCGACTACGCGGGGCACTGCCGGCTCGCCCGTGCCCTGGTCGAGGAGTACTTCGACGGCTGCCGCGTGGTCACACGAGTTTTGGAGCGGGCCCTGGATTGAGAGAGGTGAGGATGGCGATTCGGACGAGCGGTACCGTCGATCTGCGAGGGCTGGAGCGCTGTCTGGAGCAGTGGCAGGAGCCTGGTGGGGCGAACCTGTGCGAGCTCCTGCAGGGGATGGTCGGCGACGGCGTCGGCGCAGGCTCGGAGCGGACGATGCAGCTGGAGCGACTCAAGCAAGCCGTGTACCGCTTGCGCATCGGCAGCGCAAGCGACCGGACGCTCGTGCTGAAACGGCACGCGCCGTCGGTCGCACAAGCGGACCGCCTCCTCGCAGAGCGCTGGCTGCCCGCCCTCGGTCTCGGCGACGGCTGCCCGCGGCTGGTGGCAGCCGCAGCAGAGCGGGAAGGGCGTTGGGTCTGGCACGTCTACGAAGACCTCGGCGACGAGAGTCTCACTGGCCAGCGCGTGCCGCAACGCCTGGCGGCGGCGGTCGATTTCATCGCCGAGCTCCATACCCGTGCCGCCGGACACCCGCTCCTGCCGGAAGTCCGCTGGCGTGCCCGCGACCATGGCGCGCACTTCTTCACGGCGAACCTCGGGGATGCCATCGCCGCGCTCGAGGCCCTCGCGACCCCGCCGCTCGAGGTGCCGCGAGAGTTCGCCGGCTCCCGGGAGCGCCTGCTTTGCCGACTGCAGCGGCTCCGTGAGGATGTGCCGCGGCGCGTCCGCATCATGCAGGAGGCCGGAGGGCCCGACACGCTGCTGCACGGCGACCTCTGGCCCAAGAATGTCTTCGTGTCCATGGCCGACACCAGCCCGCGGGCGCGGCTCATCGACTGGGACCACGTCGGCGCGGGCCCATTCAGTTACGATCTCTCCACCTTCCTGTACCAGTCTCCGGCCGAGGAGCGGCCGTGGATCGTACAGCGCTATCGCGACGCCGTGGATCGCGCCGGTGGGTGCTTCCCTGGCACCGAAGAGCTGAACCTGCTCTGCCACACCGCAGAGAGCGCTCGCTACGCCCACTGCATCCTGTTTGACGCAATCGCCGCCCTCCATGACGGCGCCGCGTGGGGAATCGCGGAGCTCATCGATTACGAGCGCTGGTTCGAGGCGCTCCGACCGCCGCTTCCGGAGTGACAGCGCCCGTGACCGTGCTCATCGTCACCGCCGACGATTTCGGCATCAGCCGCGGGGTCAACCGCGGGATCGTCGAGGCGCATCGCCAAGGGATCCTCACGAGCACGAGCCTGATGGTGTACCGGCCGGCGGCAGTCGAGGCGGCCGTCCTCGGTCGCGACTGCCCCGCCCTGAGCGTGGGCTTGCATTTGGAGCTCGACCCCGACGGCACGGCGGACGTCCCCGCCGAGCTCGAGCGTCAGCTCGGCCGTTTCACGGAGCTCGTCGGTGCACCGCCGACGCACGTGGACTCGCACCACGACGTGCACCGCGATCCGCGCGTCCTGCCCTACGTGCGGGTCTGGGCCGAGCGCATTGGGGCCCCGGTGCGGGGGTACTCCCGCGTGCGCCATCTCTCGAAGTTCTACGGCCAGTGGGGCGGCGAGACCCATCTGGAGCAGATCAGTGTCGACGGCCTGCTCCGCCTGTTGGATAGCGAGCTGGGCCCGGGCGTGACCGAGCTGACCTGTCATGCCGGCTACGTGGACGAGGGACTCGTCTCGAGCTACGCCAAGGAGCGCGAAGCCGAGCTGCGCACCCTGTGCGATCCCCGCGCGCGGCAGGCGCTGGCCGAGCGGAGCATTCGGCTGGTCGGGTTCCGCAACCTGCTGGAGGCCGCAGCATGATCGCCGT
>WNGR01004016.1_pt1 | contig 16563 bp, 24 predicted proteins | sample 5407581 | NCBI WGS metagenome assembly WNGR01 (sample SAMN13153383, study PRJNA577476) | soil metagenome | isolation source: 80 cm soil or saprolite under Garry oak tree replicate 2 | place: USA:California | collected 2016-06-15 | reverse complement strand
ATTCCAGGAGGTGTGAGCTTCGGACTGGTGTGCAGAGAAGAAGGCACTTGTTGATGTGGCAGAAGTGGAGGGTGTATGATGCATGTTTTTGAGTGATTAGAATGGGTAGAAATGGATTTGGGAGTGACTGGAATGAGTGGAATGAGGGTGTTGAGAGCTGAGACAGAGCAGAGCAAAGACAGCAGCAGGGAGGACAGCAAGAGTTAGTTAAGTCGCAAGGCAGGGCCCATAACCTGTTAGAATGCAAGCTATAGATGGCCCTTGAGTCACAGAGGACACAAGGGGACTGCAGAGGAGGATATAAGACTATATTGATTAAAGTAAGAGAGTGCTACTCACCTGCAGAGGAGGATATAAGACTAAGGGTCATTTTTCCATCCTCTGCAGGATATACCAACCTGACTAAGCTATCCGAACAAATAAGGTAAGATGACTTGGAGCATTGTACAGACACACAAATGAGCAATAGAGTGAAATCTAGCTACAAATAACACTCCCCCATGTCTGTGCAGGGCTGCAAGCTCTTAATCAAATAAACCAAGCATTGTAGCACATTTCTGAACCTTGAACCAGTCAAGTGCCTTTGTGAAGATGTCAGCAGCCATCTCCTGCATTGTCACAAAGCTAAGGCGCTAAGGCAGAAGAAGTCAGGAACCGGCACCCCTTACATAAGCCCTGATATTATGTAAGCATGAGACAAATCCTTGGGGGTGAGCACGAAAATGTGAAAATGTGAGGGTCCCACTTCATGTGCATGACTGCCAAGGGAGTCCTGTGTGTTCAAAGCACAACAGCATTGTGGTGTCAATCTGGGTTGTCACTACACTGAGGGAAACTGTCCAAACAACCTAGCTCAAGTCTCAGATTCAGGGAGGTGCAAAGCATTGCAACCAGTCGTGCAGGCCACTGCACAGTACAAAACCTCACACAAATGTCCACTAGATTTGGGGAGGCATTTCTATAGAGTTTCTAATGCTGTGCAAGAGTGCAACACACTTGAGAATGTGAAAGGTGAGCCACTCTGCTTTGACAGCAATCAGCAGTGCAAAGTGTTGTGCATGTTTCTGCACAGTGCGAAACCTTGTGGATCTAATTTCCTCTGTTGGAAGTGCATTATTCTTGAGTTTCTAAGGGTGTGTGCAAGTGCTGCACATTCAAGAACACAAAGGGTGAACTGCTCTGGCTCAACAGCAATTGATGGCACAAGGGGTCATACATGTTTTTGTGTGATGCGAAACTTTATAGATCTAATCTCCTCTGTTGGCAATGCATTCCTCTCAAGTCACTAAGGATGCACACGAATGCAGCACACTTGAGAGTGTGAAGGGTGAGCTGTTCTGATTCAACAGCAATCAGTGGCACAAGGGATCGTGCATGTTTCTGCATGGTGTGAAACTTCACAGACTTAATTATCTTTGTTGGATGTGCATTCAACTTGAGTTGCTAAGGGTGTGTGCAAGTGCAGAGTACTGGAAGACAAAGGGAATGGGCTGCACTGAGTCTTGCTGAAGCCAGGGAACTCTACTCGATTTTGTTTGGTGCAGGAAAGTACCAAAACAACAAAATAAGTGTTTTATCTAGCCAGCTGCATAGCAGGCATGGGTCTGTTTTATGCAGGACTTTTGGAGTATTTTCTGGGGCTATGCTCCTCTGTAGACAGGATTCACGCTCAAGGCACCTGTAGGATTACATCATATATTTAGGTCATGTGATTAGACAAATCCGTCAGACCCAACTGTTGAACATTGTTTCCTTTGACTTGGAAACACTAAAAAATGCCTTTTACAATTAATAGTTTCTGAACCCTACTATGTTACGTATCGACGCAAAGACACTTACTCATAGGTTGTGACTACATGAGTAAGCGGTAATTAGTCACGGACTTACGCATCAGTCAGCCAAAGTATCACATGTATGATAGTATGACTCGATCCTAGGATAGCGATACTTGGTTTCAGGTTCAAGAGGCGCTTTAAAGCCCTCTTCTTGTAGTACTTAAGATGTTGTTGTTGAAGACCAAGACTCCAGCTTGGTCTTCTTGAATCGCCACCCATCTTCTCTTCTCTTGCGAGACATAAGGGCTCTATCCCTTTCTCTACCTGCGAATCACCGATCTATAAAGACCTCGTGTCCAAGTGCACTCCAGCCTTGTGACCTATAATAGCACGTGACTTGGGAAATCCGTGTCTATCTTCGCTAAGTCGTGTTGTGCCCTACGTTGGGAGCCTACGTCCAGGCTAACGTTCAGTGGCAACATAACATTAAGACCAAGCTATTTTCATCGTGGCGCGCATCACTACCAAAGAACGTTGGGTCTTCGCACCCTACCACATTCAAGAAAGAGGAGAACGAGACATACCTCTTATATATCTCAAAACAGCACGGTGGAGAACCGTTCGAGGAAGTACCGGATATTTTGTCAACATCCCCACAAGACCTGCGCAATATTACCCAGTTGAGTTCAATCACAACTTCGTGTGTTGGACGGAAATTACTTGGGACGCACCTCAAAATAGGTGGAACGTCGAAAGACCAACGGGACCAGACTATCAGTGCGATATTTTCGAAGATGAAGTACGAACAGCAGGACAAGTAGGGTTGATTGATGGACAAAACGCCCCAACTCCTTGAACCCTGGCACCATCCACTGAAGATGAAGAAGAAGAAAGAGAAAGTGAAGGTTCCAGAAACTTGGACGAAACAGGAATACCAGGAAACACAACCGAAGAAGAGGGACTAGCTGAATTAGCTGAGTCAATTCATATCAATCCACCAGAAATGGCCACTATGACAGAACCGGTAGAAATAACAACCGAAGGAGCCACTTACCTCAGACGAGAAGTAGTAGGGGAAATCGACCAACAAACCAGACACAGAATACGTACAACCGATGACGAAGCAGCTCTACAATGAGCACAAGAGCCGGACAGGCCTGACCCACCAAGCGGAGGACCAGAACGGCTACCAGAACTGCCACCCATTCAACTCCCACAAGACGATCAACCTAGGAGAAGATTCCCCAGAGGAGGAGGATTCCCCGGAGGAGGAGGATTCCCAGGAGGAGGAGGATTCCCTGGAGGAGGAGGATACCTGGGAGGAGGAGGAGTACCACCTGGAGGGCCACCAGGAGGCGGTTGGGGACCACCACCGCTACCTATGCCACAAGCTCATCAAGGGAAATTAGTGGGAGAACCTCCCACGATCTACGATGGCGACAGGAAAAAGACAACCCTGTTCATCAACAAATGGGAACTATACTGGGCAGTCAACAATGACAACACCCTCATGATCAACCCATACCGACGAGCTATGTTCTTCCTCACTTATATAAAAGGAACGTGAGTTAACGAATGGGTAATGGCAGTCAATCGATGGCTGGCTCGACAAATACAAGGAGGAATCAATACCGCAGATGAACGACTCTGGAATGAAGTAGCCGCCTCCTTTACATGACGTTTTGTGGACAGTCTAGCCAAAGAAAACGCACAGTCGATACTCCAAGCAGGAGTAAAGATGAAAGGAGAAGATATCGATGCCTACATCGTCGAAATCAAGGAACTCATTCGATTAGCTGAGTATCGATTTGACGTACCACAAACTATCGAGGTATTCACCGACAGGTTACCAACGGGGTTATACCAAAAGATCCTAGAACTCGATAGACCAGCCACCTACGAACAGTGGAAACAAGTGGCTATCAATCGTCAACAAGATTACATCCATATGAAGGCACGACTGAAGGCACACCGTGGAGGCATAACTACTTCCCGTCCAAGGGGATGGATGCCTCGACAAATGTTGAACGACCCAAACACAATGGATACATCGGCAGGACGAACAAGAGGACGCGTCGCCGGAAGTGAAGAAATGAACCCTGCAACCATGCCCCAAGGAGGGTATACGCCACGAGGAGGATACATGCAAAGGGGACGAGGAGGAGGAAGAATGAGAGATCTCTGTGAAGTTGAGTGTTACACATGCCATAAAAAGGGACACTTGAGTCGCAATTGTCCTCAGCACACGTGGAACAGATCCAATGAATCGCGCAATTGGGTTCCACGCCCCAGTCAAGGACGCAAGGCAATAGTAGACGACAGGAGTATATGCGACGAAGAACAACCCTCGATCGCATGATCAAGTACTCAAACCCCGCAACAACAAGCCGACACGTGGCTCCGAGGAGTAGCCACGGCAGGAGAAGATGTACAAGAATTGGTAATGAGAGATCTTGTAGGGAGAGAGGGTTTTCAACACGCCTGAACCCATCGGCCTGGGTGAGGGCAGTTCATAAGTTTAATTCTGTAATAGTGACTACGTGATTTCGATCCATGCATATCCCCGTCTCTATCAGAACTAGCAACACAATGGCCGACATCAAAGCACTTGTGGACTCTGGAGCAACCAACTGCTTCATGAGCGAAGGCTTCATACGACGAATGAAGTTAGGAAAACAACCCCTACAAAGACCACGAAAGATTTGGAACATTGATAATATGGCAAATCAAGCCGGAGAAATCACGCACTACATCACCCTCAACATACAAACCCGGGGAACTCAGAAAACGATACAATTCCTTGTCACAAACATCGGAAACGAGGACATCATACTAGGGTACCCATGGATGGCCACCTTCAAACCTCAATTCACATGGAAGAACAGAGTCATCAACAAGAAAGAATTACCCATTATCCTCCAGTCTGTAAACCCCTTTATCCCTGGAAAAGATCCAATAATCGCACGAATCAAGGGAACAAAGGATAATAGTCGACTGGCAGCCACAACCTCGACCGAACTTGCAATCCAAGCGCAGCAATACACAAAAAAGGTGGAAATCCCGACAGAATACCAACAGTTTGCCAAGGTATTCAGCGAACAAGAATCAAAGCGGTTCCCACCAAAATGAGCCTGGGATCACGCGATCGAGTTCAAAAAAGATGCACCTGAAGCAGTAGACTGCAAAGTCTACCCAATGAACCGAATAGAAGACGAAGCAGTACAAAAGTTCCTTCACGACGAATTAGAGAAAGGCTACATCCGTGAGTCGAAATCCCCATACGCATCATCATTCTTCTTCGTCCACAAAAAAGACGGCAAGTTGCGACCAGTACAAGATTATCGCAAGATCAATGCCATTACTATCCGAAACCAGTACCCTCTTCCCCTGATTGCAGATCTTATCCGCGATCTTAGTAATGCACATATCTACACAAAGCTCGACGTCCGATGGGGGTACAACAACGTATGCATCCGTGAAGGAGACGAGAAGAAGGCAGCGTTTAAAACCAGATATGGACTTTTTGAACCAACCATCATGTACTTCGGACTCACCAATTTGCCAGCGACCTTTCAAACCATGATGAACTACATCTATCGCGACATCATTCTCAAGCATGAACCCCTCGGCACGACCATCCGAATCTACATGGACGACATTGGGATCGCCACCTGCACAAATATGCACAATCATCAACGCGCTGTCCACGACGTCCTCAAAATCGCCCAACTCCACAACCTCTATTTCAAACCGGAGAAGTGCCTTTTCCATTCATCCTCCATGGATTACCTGGGGGTAATCCTTGAAAAGGGGGTGACACGAATGGACCCCGCAAAAATCGCAGGTGTCGACACATGGCCGATACCCAAAAATGCCACGGAAGTACGAAAGGTCCTTGGATTTTTCAATTTTTATCGCCCCTTTATCGAGGGCTTCGCATTCATCGCACGACCACTACACAAACTCACACGAAAAGACCAAGAATGGCACTGGGGACCAGAAGAACAAAAAGCCTTCGACGCGCTGAAGAAGCACGTCACCTCAGAACCGGTACTAGCGCATGCCAAACTAGATGATCAGTTTGAGTTGGAGGTAGATGCCTCAGGATACGCAGTAGGAGCGGTACTCCTACAACGAAAAGAGGACGGTAAAAAGCACCCCATAGGATATTACTCCGCAACGCTCAATGAGGCCCAACGAAACTACGACATCTACGACCTCGAGCTTCTAGCCATCGTAATGGCACTCAAGAACTGGAGACCTTTGCTTGCGGGATCTCCTCATAAAATCATCATATATTCCGACCACCTCAACCTACAATATTGGAGGCTACCACAACGAATATCCAGAAGAGTGGCACGAGAAGTATTGGAATTATCAGAATACGACTTTGAGATACATCATCTCCCCAGTAGACTGAACGGAAGAGCTGACGCACTATCAAGACGCCCAGGATACGACCAAGGCGAGAACGACAACAAAGACGTGGTTGTACTACCGGATCGTGTTTTCGTAAGGGCAACAGCGACACAACACGCTCCACCCATGCGAAGAGTTATAGCTCAAGAAGAGATGGAAGCCACAGACCCAGTATACACCCAGGACGAAGAACTACTCAAACCATGGGTTAATGCTCACCATCTAAAGAAAGTCGAAGGGGTATGGTACAAGGAAGGACGCTGCGTGGTAACAGGCGGGATGGGACACAAAAGAACCTTCATACAGGCTCACCACAACGCACCGGTATATGGACACCCCGGAATCAACAAGACGTATCAGTTAGCGAGCCGCAGATACTGGTGGCCGAACATGCAGCAAGACGTACGGGACTACGTGCAGGGATGCACGGAATGCCAAAGGAACAAGATCAACATGCGACCCACCAAGGCCCCGCTATCACCCATATTTCCCACGCATGAAGCTATGCCATTCGAAACTGTGGCCCTAGACTTCATCACTAAATTGCCGGTTTCACAGGGGTACGATTTGATACTCACCGTGACTGATCACGACTGTACCAAGGCAGCGGTGTTCATCCCCTGTAAGGAAAGTATGACCGCCGAAGAAACCGCAGGATTGATAGTCCAGCACATATTCCCACGATTTGGACTCCCGCTAAAGTTTATCAGCGACAGAGACCCAAAGTTCGCCTCAAGATTCATACGGGAGCTATGCAAAGGAACAGGAACAACACAAAACATTTCAACGGCATACCACCCCTGAACGGATGGACAGTCGGAACGTACGAATCAATGGCTAGAACAATACCTACGATTCTGGGTCAACGAGCGCCAAGATAACTGGCACGCTTACCTACCACTGGCAGAATTCGCGCACAACAATTGGCCAAATGAGACCACCAGAGAGTCCCCTTTCTTTGTTCTATACGGGTTTAATCCACAAGCTGATTGGACGGATAAGCCATCACCGATACCACAGGTGGCGCTACGACTAGATCAATTTAAAAGGGCCAGACAACGCGCCCAGGAACTGATGATCAAGGTGCAAAAGTCATGGGTCAAGAACAAAGATACACCCAAGTATCAGGAGGGAGACCTCGTGTGGCTGGAAGGACGCCACCTACGTACCAATCAACCAACCGCCAAGCTTGCGCCCAAGAGACACGGCCCCTTTTCGATTGTCCAGGTGATGTCCCCCGTCAACTATTGACTAAAGCTTCCCATGCAGTGGAGCATTCACGACGTGTTTCATATCGATCTTCTCACACCCTACCGAGAAACCGATATCCACGGATCAAACTATTCGAGACCAACCCCAGACCTCGTTGATAACGAGGAAGAATACGAGGTCGAGAAAATTCTAGACACTCGGCAATTCGGCAGAGGACGAAAGAAACAATACCTCATCAAATGGAAGGGTTACCCGGACTCGGATAACGAGTGGGTCAATCACAAGGACATACACGCCCCTGAAGCGATAAGGGAGTTCAAAAGTTCAAGGACCGCTCCGAACGAACATATAAGAAGAGGTACAACGGGCAAGTATCCGACCATCCCTCTCACAACTACAACAACTACTCATCCATCTCCCATGTCCAATGCCACCAACAACTACTACCTCAGATCGCTGGAGCGAATCTTCGGGGCCGAGCTCGACTCTCAACTCGTCACCTATAGCGAGGCACAAGAACTTTGTGCCAAGAAGTACATACGACCCCACATCACGGATGAGAATGAGCTTGCCACTCCCCTCACCGAAGAAGAGCTGGCTCGAGTACAAGAGGTCTTCCCAGACCTCCAGACGGCACCGCTGCCCCCGCATACACTATCACCCATACTGCGAGAAATGTCAGACCCTGGTGGGATGGGAGCCACACCAACTCACCAAGCCGACACCCAAGCGCTTGATCATGAGCTTTGGGAGGCTGAAGGAGTACTGTGAATCCCTCCCCGCGTGGAGGGAGCTGCAGCCACAATCGCCAAAGAAGATCAGCATACAGTGGAGGGAGGAGCAGTTTGCACAAGCTGTATACAAGAGAAACACCGCGAAGGCAGCCCGGGAAGCACTGCGCCGCCAAGTACGCCAGCAATGAGAGGACCCTGGAGTCGCACTACCAGTATCAGGGACTGGTACCCAGATGAGCATCCCTTCATAAAGAACTATCGCGACTCTGATGACCCAAATGAGACCCCATACACACTTACGACCAGCGGGTACCCGCTGTATAAGAAGTCGTACATGCCTGCCGCAATGCAGAGGCAGGACCCCATCGGATTCTACCCCAATAGAGGGGTCCATTATATTGATTATCCCATCCGTCTACCCAGTGAGCCGACCATGCAACAGGCTCACTACATGCAGGCCATCATGGCCCCCAACCTGCTCGTCATAGCGCTCCGCAAAGACTCGGACAAGGTGTTTGGCAAACCCTTGTACGCCTCGCCAGTGTATGCCTTTGACGGCAAACCCACCTATGCAACGGGAGAGTTGGACTATCTCAAGGCAGACGCGCAAGGGCGGGAGTTCACGGACCAACTGATAGATCGAGAGGGCGATCTATCACTCAAGGCAGAGGTCCATCGATTCCGTATGGTGACAAATGAGTTGGAAAGGATGGAGACCATCCTGGTGGAGAATGAAGAGGCATGGGGACAGCTGGCCGCAGCTAAGTTGGGAATCATTCGATGGTTGGAGATGGCTGACGTGAACCAAAGGATCAACGCGAACAATCAAGGGTTCGTGGATGATGCACTTTGCGTCAATGAGGAGATCTTGCATGGGCGCAAAGGCTGAAAAGGGGGTGATGTTACGTATCGACGCAAAGACACTTACTCATAGGTTGTGACTACATGAGTAAGCGGTAATTAGTCACGGACTTACGCATCAGTCAGCCAAAGTATCACATGTACAATAGTATGACTCGATCCTAGGATAGTGATACTTGGTTTCAGGTTCAAGAGGCGCTTTAAAGCCCTCTTCTTGTAGTACTTAAGATGTTGTTGTTGAAGACCAAGACTCCAGCTTGGTCTTCTTGAATCGCCACCCATCTTCTCTTCTCTTGCAAGACATAAGGGCTCTATCCCTTTCTCTACCTGCGAATCACCAATCTATAAAGACCTTGTGTCCAAGTGCACTCCGGCCTTGTGACCTATCATAGCACGTGACTTGGGAAATCCGTGTCTATCTTCGCTAAGTCGTGTTGCGCCCTACGTCGGGAGCCTACGTCCAGGCTAATGTTCAGTGGCAACGTAACATACTGTACCATCAATTTTGAGAAAATTAAAAAACCCTTTTTACAAACAAGAGTTAAGTAGGTCTCCTAAACTTCTAATAGAACAAAATCCCGAAAACTGGGGTTGTGTAGGAGGAGTAAGCTAAGTGGTGGTGGATGTTAAATGGCTTAGATAAGGGGTGCTGGTTCCTGACTTCTTCTGCCTTAGGAGTGATCAGGCCATCTTGAACAGCATCCCTAAGCCAAAATAGGTGAAGGGAGAGGTGCTTCATCTTGCTGTGGTGCTCTGGGTTCTTGCTCACTGCAATGGCCAATTGATTGTCCATTCTGAGCAGTGATGGTCCAGTGATGCTGTAGCCAAGCTCCCCCATGAACTGATGCATCCAGAGGATCTCCTTGTTAGAATGGAAGCTATAGATGGCCCTTGAGTCACAGAGGACACAAGGGGACTGCAGAGGAGGATATAAGACTAAGGCATATTTTTCTGTCCTCTGCAGGATATATCAACCTGACTAAGCTATCCTAATAAGGTAACACGACTTGGAGTGTTGTGCAGCCACACAAATGAGCAATAGAGTGAAATCTAGCTACAAATAACACTCCCCCATATCTATGCAGGGCTCCAAAATCCTAAATGAATAAACCAAGCATTCCAGCACATTTCTGAACCTTGAATCAGTCAAGTGCCTTTGTGAAGATGTCAGCTGTTAGAATGCGAGCTATAGATGGCCCTTGAGTCACAGAGGACACAAGGGGACTGCAGAGGAGGATATAAGACTAAGGCATATTTTTCCATCCTCTGCAGGATATATCAACCTGACTAAGCTATCCAAATAAGGTAAGATGACTTGGAGTGTTGTACAGATACACAAATGAGCAATAGAGCGAAATCTAGCTGCAAATAACACTTACCCCTCATCCCTGAAATCAACAAAGTACACAACACTAGACTATTTACCAAGCTGGATGTACAATGGGGGTACAACAACGTCCACATCAAAGAAGGAGATGAATGGAAGGCATCATTCAAGATGAACCAAGGGCTATACAAACCAAGAGTCATGTTCTTTGGACTTACAAACTCCCCCAGTACCTTTCAAACAATGATGGATACCATAATTCATGATCTAATCCTCACAAACGAAGTTATTGTCTATATGGATGACATACTCATTGCCATGTCCTCCAACATAACCCATCATCAAGAAATGGTTCACCAAATACTCTATCAACTTGAAGAACATGATCTATATCTCAATCCTGAAAAATTGTTATTTGCAGCTAGATTTTGCCCTATTGCTCATTTATGTGTCTATACAATGCTCCAAGTCATCTTACCTTATTTGGATAGCTTAGTCAGGTTGATATATCCTGCAGAGGACGGAAAATTATCCCTTAGTCTTATATCCTCCTCTGTAGGTGAGTAGCACTCTCTTACTTTAATCAATATAGTCTTATATCCTCCTCTGCAGTCCCCTTGTGTCCTCTGTGACTCGAGGGCCATCTATAGCTCACATTCTAACAAAAAGGTACCTTTGAAGCTTCAGAAGTGGAATATTTAGGTGTTATAATTAGGTATGGGAAGATATGGATGGAATTGGTCAAGGTGCAAGGAGTGGTCACTTGGGAAGCTCTGAAGAGCCTCATGGAGTGCAGAGGATTTGTTGGTTCTCTAAATTTTTATCAATGTTTCATCAAAGGATTCTCCAAGCTGGCACAACCACTTCATGACCTTACAAAAAAGGGAACAATATGGCAATGGACAGCAAAAGTGCAATAAGTGTTCAATGAACTCAAAGCCAAAGTAGCCAAAGAATCAGTACTCTTATTCCCTCAAATGATGGAACTATTCAAAATGGAAGTAGATGGGTCCACCATAGCAATAGGAGTAGTTCTAAACCAAAAAGGACCCAACAACAAGCTCCATCTGGTAGCCTACTACTCTGAATCATTCACAGCAACAGAACAAAACTATGATGTCTATGATAGGGAGCTATTGGCCATTGTCAAAGCACTATGATAATGGAGAACATACTTACTAGGTTCCCCCACTCGATTCTCATCCATATGGATCACTCCAACCTGCAATATTGGTAGGAACCATGCAAAATCAACTGAAGAGAGGCATGGGAATTCCAAGAACTCTCCAAATATGACTTTATGCTTAAACACATCCCCAGCAATACAAACACCCAGGAAGATGCCCTATCAAGAAGAACAAAGGGAACACAGGGCAAGGAGGACAATAATGACATCATAGTCCTCCCTACAGAAGTATTTGTGAAGGCAACCAGTGTCTCCCTTGATAACATTGACTTGACATGCTGACAAATGCAAGTCACTCACCAAGACACAACATCATCATGGATAGATCATCACAGTCTACAACAACACAACCAGGTTTGGTGGAAGGATGATGCCCTCATTGTTGTGGGAAACAACAATCTGAAATGGGGGGTAATTCAATCTTTTCACAATCCATCAAGCATGGGCCACCCTGGAATTGCAAATACCTATGCCCTTACAAGAAGAGATTACTGGTGGCCCAACATGAAGAATGACATAGAAGAAGTTGTCAAGGGATGTGTATCTTGTCAAGAGAACAAAATCAATATGCATTGTCAAAAGCCACATCTGTACCCCATCACCATGAACCCTGACACAGAACCATTCAAAGTGATAGCAATGGACTTTATCACCAAACTACCCAAGTCCAATGGATATGACTCAATATTGACCATCACAGATCATGACTGTAGCAAAGCGGCAATCTTTATCCCCTGCAATGAAACAACAATGGCAGAAGGAGTCACCAACTTACTTATCAAACATGTATTTCCACACTACAGTTTCCCACAACAAGTCATCTTGGATCATGACACTCAGTTCATGTCACTTTTCATAAAACACTTCTATCACAAAACAGGAACAAAGCAGAATGTGTCAACAGCTTATCATCTGCAAATAGATGGACAGTCCAAATGATCAAATCAATGGGTAGAACAATTTCTAAGGCACTGGAGTAACCTACAACAAGACAATTGGGCTGACACACTCCCACTAGCTCAATTTGCTTATAACTCATGGCCTAATGCAACAACAAAAGAAACCCCATTCTCACTAATCATGGGATGGATGCCAAGAGTCACATGGATGAATAAACTATCCACAACACCATCAGCAGATCAGCAAATGGAAGAATTGATCATTAGAAGACAACATGTGCAAGACTGTATCAAACACACACAATAATTGATGGCCCAAAGGGGAAAGACAAAGTTCATACCTTACCAAGAAGGCACGAGTGTATGGCTGGAAGGAGTAAACCTATGAACACTTTACCCTACATTAAAACTTGCCCCAAAATGATATGGACCATTCTGTATCAAGAAGGTTCTATCAGAAGTCACATATGAACTGAAACTTCCACCACAATGGAAGATCCACCCAGTGTTTCATGCTAACCTCCTAACACCATATAAGGTGCTGACTCCTTTTCCTCTTACCACCACCATCCCTGCAAAATGGATACAACCCCCGCTGGTCCCCATCCCTTTGTCCCCTTCCTCACCACTCTTGCTGCACAAATTCAAGCCTGGGTAGACAATGGTCTGGATCCTCATTGGATCTGCTTGCTGACTGCCACCTACCTCACCCAGCTGGTACCTGACTGGGGCAACAAATTGTTGTTTAGCTCCCTCAACATCTCCCCCTCCCCTGCTGTTCATCCTGCCCCCTCTCCCAGCGAGGAGCTCCGGCTCCTTCGCACCTCCTTTGACTTGGCCTTCACCTCACTGGCGGGCCAAGTCAAGGAGCTTGTGACTAAGGTCAACGGCTCCGGCCCCCCCCAAGGCAGCTGCTGCAAAGAAACCCTCTGCCCAACCCACCCCTAAACCCTGTGCCCAGCCTCCCACTGCCCCTGCTCCCACCCCTGCCTCCTGCCCTGCACCCCCCTCCTTTGCCTCTGTGGCAAAGACTCCTGCATGGCCTTCTTTGGTCATGGCTCTCTGCCCCTCTGCCCCTGGTGCTGATGTTCCCCTGGTGATCCACCGATCCCCTTAGGAGGTAGTCACCCACCTCAACACTGAACTCCTGGACAATAACCACCTGGTTACCCTGTCTGCCGCACAGTGGACAGCGAAGCACAACCTCATGGTCATGGCTGGCCCCGACACCTCGGTGTATCAACTCACGCAAGCCTCCCACTTCATCTCCGACACCCTATTGGTCTTCCTCTCCCACGACTCATCACCCCTCCCCATCACCATGCGTGAAAATGTCAAGTGGTCCTGCCTCCTTATCAATGGCATCCCCACCGGAGTTTCTTCTACCTGTGGGCCTTACTCCCCTTCTGAGTGCCTACAGGCACTTGTGGCAGATAACCCTGCCTTTTGCACCCTCCATCCCATGCAGCCCCCATCTTGGGTGAGGGAACCAGCATCCTACGGCTCTGGTTCCATCTTGTCACTCATGGTTGCATTCAAGGATACCTCTGGGGAATCTCTGCAGTCACTTTTGGCAGGGAAAACCATATTCACCTTTGGGCACTCTGGGGAGACGCAATGTTGGAAGCAGAAGCCATGTGGCAAGGCTATGGCTCCTGCATCTGACTGATCCTCCCCACTTTGGCTTCCTATCTGTTCGCCCTTTTTCCCTTTAGGCATTCCCATGGTTCCTACTTAAACCAGCGTCCACTGGTGTGGTGGCCCTTCTGGTGTTCTGGTTGGGCTTGCGGCTTTACTGCCCTGGGCCCTATGCACTCCTTACATTCCCTTTTTGGTCTTGCCCCATCATATCTGTTCCTTTCCTTACCACCACAGCCTATTCATTCTCGTCCCCCACATACTTCCTTACCTATTTGTGTACACCCCCTCACAGACTCAGTCGCTCACATGGCCTCTGTCATTATCTTTGAAGAGTAGGGTGGGCCTCATGGCCCTGTCTGGTTATCATTGAGGGTCTGTGAAGGGTGGAGCTGGGGTGGCCAGCATCTGGTGACCTGATCTGCAGGTAAGCCGACTTCTAAGTCGCAATTGTAGTGGTGTTGTTATTGGTGAGCCCCCTATGGGTTTCCATACAGAATAGTTGGCCCAGTAATGGGTCCAGTTTTGTAGCTATGACCTAGTTACTGCCCCGGAATAGAAATTGATCAAATAAAAAATAAAAAATAACACCATATAAGGAGACAGAACTGCATGGAACCAACTTCACCTGACCACCACCTGATCTAATCAATGGAGAAGTGGAATAAAAAGTAGAAAAAATTCTAGATGCTCACCAAAGAGGCTGAGGGTGCAAGGTGCAATATTATGTCAAATGGAAGGGGTTTCCCATGAGTGACAATATGTGGGAACCACTGGAACATCTTAAGAATGCCCTAGACCTTATTACTGGCTTCTATTGCCTACACCCTATAGCTGAAGGAGCACCAAAAGAAGTATAAAGGAACAAATGAAACAGCAATAACACCCCAACACTCCTTCCTTCATTACTACCATGACCACTCCCACTTCCCCCACTGTCACTGCTGTTGAAATCATTGAAGAGGTGATAACCAACCACCTCACAATAACTACACCACCCCCATCTCCACAACCAATGATGCCACTGCCCACATTTCCCCTTACCATTGCTATACCCTCTCCCCAAGATTCTGCCATTCATGTTGACAACAGAGACCCATCTCCATTTGCTCTCTGACAACCCCTTCCTGACAACACCCTTGACTCCCACATTGACTATGACCAAATGGAGGAAGACAAGGAGAATGAGGACCCAAATGACCCCAGACTCCCATTCTTCCCCAACAACCTAACATCCTCTCAATTCCACCCACTATACATTCAGCTTGACAATCCCACCCCTGATGGTCCCACCAGAGTATTAGCCAAACATATCTTTTATTGCAAACAGGGACAAGAAGTCATTGGGTGTATGGGTAAGAGGGAGCTGTGGTACAGTGACTCAGTGTATCTTGTGGCCCACAAACCCACAAGGCTGGCTGTACCCATGACCACCACCCAACTGCAGATGTTCCACCCCAATGACAGCCACACTTATGCCATAGATGAAGTGTTGCTATGACTGGACCAACCTTGCCTTATAGCTGAGGTCTCTCACCTGCAAAATGGGCTTGTGAGAATTGACCAGCTCAAGAAGCAACTCTGCAACTTACAACAACAAGAGCAGTTGTTGTCATGGGCAGTGTTTGCAGTGGACATGGAAGTAGAAGGGGTACAGAGATGGATGAAACAAGTCCAGGTGTTGGAACAGCTGAGTAATGTTCACATTGCACACACTCCCATGGTGACCACCACCAAAGACTGAATGCCACTCACCCCATGTCACAGCAGCCCTGTCAAGTGCCCCCTTCTTCAAGGCAGAGGTTGCAACTGCCTCTGCTACAACTGCCAAGAGCAGGGACACATTGCTAAAACGTGTCCCAAGAAGAAGGCTGTCAAGAAGTATTGTCACCACTGCAACAGCCACCTACATTTCCCCAATGAATGCATCTTCAAGCAGTTCAATGTGCTTGGGGAAGCTATGGTCACCAAAAATGTGGCCCACATCAATCAAGCAGAGCATGTCTCCAACTGGTGCAGCAAGTGCCTTTGTGACATGCTGGGACACAATGAGATTGACTGTCCCACATATGAAGGCTGTGGGAAGTGTTGGGTACATGGTCCTGTGGGCTTTCTCAAGACTCATCACTGTACATCAGTGTTTTGACGGGTTGCTTGACCCACCTTGGACCAGCTGGGGCCAGCTGGGGCCAGCTGGTGTGTCATGATCCCATGACATACTGTACGATCTCTTTTTCTCATATGACTCATACTGTGACTCGTACCTATGACTCATTTCGTTGATGACTCACCTAGCTTGTATGGTGACTCATCTTTACTTATCTTCGCTGACTCCGTATGACTCATCTAGCTTGTACGATGACTCATTACGAGTATCAGTACTATCAGTTGTGGCTGCACCCTTCTCCTATAAAAACCCCTATAACTCCAGTAGTATTTTCCTTAGACTTGTCTTCGTTTATCTACTAGCGAATACCATTGTCTTGTCTCCTCATCTTTGTGTGATCCTCTT
>WNGR01004511.1_pt1 | contig 16572 bp, 12 predicted proteins | sample 5407581 | NCBI WGS metagenome assembly WNGR01 (sample SAMN13153383, study PRJNA577476) | soil metagenome | isolation source: 80 cm soil or saprolite under Garry oak tree replicate 2 | place: USA:California | collected 2016-06-15 | reverse complement strand
CCGCCGCCACCCCAGTGCCCTGGTGGGACAACCGGACTCTGCGCTACGAGCTCGTCTGAACCTTGCGTCGAACCTGTTGCGTGGAAATCCGCGCTAACCGGATCGTACGGTGCCGAACCAGGCGGTGCACGTGACGAGTCGGACTCACGCTCAGCCCCGCCCCGGGTAGCGACCGTCGCACCCGGCCGGGGCATGTCGTCAGTGCAGGCCGGAACCGGATTCCGGTGCCGGCCCGGATGCCCGCGCTCCTGGTTCGTGCCTACGGTGCCGCAACCGCGCCGGACCGGGTTCCCTCCCATCGTTTCGTCGCGCTTGTGGGGGTGGATTCCCGGCGTCGTCCCACAACAGGTCAGGCACCACACCATGCTGCCCGTCAACCGATCACCGCGCACCCGGGTTACGCCTTTGACAAGCCCATGGGGACACCTCCGGTTCGAACGCTTCACGGACATGTAAACGCCGGAGCGGACCCCGGCGTCGTAACGGTGCGGCCCGTCCGGCCGCGATCCGCCACGACCAAGGGGTACCGACATGTGGACTGCACCGCTTCGGGTCGGGGTGCTCGCCCTGACCGCGATGGTCGGACTGGCCCTGACCGCGACCACGGCCTCCGCCATCTCGACCGACCTTCCCGCACCGACGCAGACGGGGCCGGTGACGGCTACCGGTACCGGCTACGGTCAGCTCGTCAACGTGCGTACCGGCCGGCACCCCGGGTACGACCGGGTGGTCTTCGACTTCACCGGCGGTACCCCCGGCTACCGGGTCGAGTACGGAACGCTGACCGAACAGGCAAGGGGCACCCCGGTCCCGCTGGCCGGCCGGGCCGCGCTGGTCATCGTGTTCAACCCGGCCGCCGCGCACGACCTCAACACCGGCGCGCCGACCTACGACATCTCCCAGACGCTCAACCCCAGCCTGCCGACATTGCGGCAGATCAGGTTCGGCGGGGATTTCGAGGGGTACGTCGCCGCCGGGCTGGGCCTGGCCGACCGGGTCGGCTTCCGGGTGTTCCAGCTGCACTCCCCGGACCGGGTCGTCATCGACGTCGCGCACCAACCGACTCAGCCGTTCGGCACGGACACCGTGTGGCTCGGCAACGCCGGCCACAACACCATCGTCAACGGGGTCCGGTCGGGCCAGCACCCCGGGTACGACCGGCTCGTCTTCGACCTGGCCACCGCCGAGCCGTCACTGGTCTTCGTCGGGTACCGGCAGAACACCTCGACGATCGTGGTCGGGTTCTCGGGGCGCAACGTGCCGGCCGTGGTGAACGGGTCGCGCCAGGTCCACGTCGGCCTACCGGCCCTACGTGGCCTGTCCTGGTCGGTGTACGCCAACGGGAGGCGAGCGCCTTCGTCAGCACCGCACAGCGGCACGGGTTCCGGGTGATGGTGCTGCACCAGCCGACCCGGCTGGTCGTCGATATCGCGTACTGACGGCCTACCGGTAGGTTTGACGGTGAAGGTGTAGTTCGTGGCGGCGGCGGCGCACCAGCCCGCTGACCCCGCCGGCGGCGCCGGATGCCACCTGGGGGACGAACTGGCTCGCCGGGGTCGACCCGAAGTCCACGCTGTCGTAGCGAGGCCAGTCGCAGCCGGCGAGGCTGCCCAGGTCCTGCCCGCCACCCGTGTCGCTGGTGGGCTCGGTGACGGTACTTGACTGGCGCGTTGCAGCGCTCGGCCTGGATCGTCGAGTACGCGTCGCGGGTACCGCCGGGCGGCGGCTGCTGGGGGTCTCGACCCGGTCGTCCGTTCCGTCCCCGGTCAGGTCGTAGGACACCCGGGCCGGTACCCCGTTGCCGCTCGAGGTACCCGAGTCGAGGAACAGGTCGAAGCCCGTCGCCGTGCCGTTGTAGGTCATGGTCAGGCCGGAGGCGGTGTAGGTCAGCGGGTTGGTCGGCGTCCCGTCGTGGTTGGCCCCGGCCGGCCGGCGGCCGTACCGCCTGGCGGAGCGCGTCCGGCTTCTCCTCCAGCACCGTGGATGCTTCACCGTTCCCCCCACCCGGTGGGGAGTGATAGACATCGCATTATCGGGGGGAGAGAGAGGAGGGACCGATGAAGCGATTGACTGCGGCGCTGGTGGCGTTCGGAACTGCCGTGGCGCCGGTGTGTGCGGCGCCTGCCGCCAGCGCGGACGGCGGCGGCCTCTGGAGCGCGACCGTGCCGTTCACGAACGTGGTCGCCAGCACCCCGACGGTGGGTGGCGGCTATCCCGTACCGCCAGGCTCGCGCGTCCCGCTGACGGGGACGTGCCGCCAGGGGCCGTTCAACGCGAACCATTCCGAGTCATGGCTTGCGGTCAGGCCCGGATCCGACGATCTCGTCGGATCGTCGAAGTTCTTCTTCGACAAGTACTCCACCTACTACATGTTCTACCTCGGTGCTTACCAGATCCGGGCCGGGATGCCGGCGGGCAACAACCAGGTGCAGGGCTACGACTGCGTCTCCACCGGGACCCAGGAGATGCCGCCGAGCTGGACCGACACCACCGACCCGAACGTCGACTTCGACACCAGGGGCCGCGTCTACCAGACCATGCTGCCGTTCAACTCGTTCTTCGACGCGACGAGGCTCCACCCGGACGGCGAGATCGACCTGTCGTACAGCGACGACATGGGCCGCCACTGGGTGAAGGGCAACGGCGGCGTACCGCTCGAGCCGCCGAACAGCGCCTCGGCACTTCAGCTCGGGCACGTCGAGGACAAGCAGTGGGTCGCCGTCAACCACATCGTCGGCCACCCGTTCCAGGACCACGTCTACGCGGCCTGGGCGGTGTTCAACGGCAAGTCGATCAAGGTGAGGATGGCCGTCTCGCGTGACCGCGGCCAGACCTTCGACAAGGCGGTCACGATCAGCACGCCGTCGGATGTCGGCCCTGGCTCCACCTACGTCCTTCCGGAGATCGACGCGGCGGGTACCCTCTACGTCTCGGTCGTGTCGTTCCCGTCGAACGGCGGCTCCCACACGATCTACGTCGCGCGCTCGACGGACGACGGCCGTACCTTCAGCGCGTTCGTGCCGATCACGACGGTGACCATCCCGCCCGGCGAGGTGTACCCGAACACCCGCTTCCGCAGCGGCATCGTCGAGAGCTTCGCGGCCAGCCCGACCTATCGCGACCATCTCTACCTCGTGTACGAGGACTGGGACGCGGTCGCCGGCCAGGCGGACGTCAAGTTCACGCAGTCCACCGACGGAGGCGCCACATGGTCGACACCGGCCATGGTCAACGACAACGTCGACGCGGCGGGGGTACCGACCGACCAGTTCCAGCCGTCGATCGCGGCCGGCCCCGGCGGCGCAGTGGCGGTGGCGTTCTACGACCGACGCCAGGCCTGCCCGAACGGGCCGAGCATCCTGCCCGCCGACGTCGGACGGACGAACTTCTGCGTCGACACCTCGTTGCAGGCGTACAAGGACGGCGGCAGCGGCGCCGTACCGGGCGGATCGAACGTGCGGATCTCGCAGTTCACCTGGGATCCGGAGCAGCCGGGACAGCATCTTGGCGGACTCTCGCAGTACCCGTGCGCGGGAGCCTCGGATCCCTGCGCCACAGGCAACGGGTTCATCGGCGACTACTTCGGGCTCGCGATCTCCGCGAAGAACATCTACGCGCTCATGGTCTCGACGCACTACCCCTCGGCGGTGACCGCGGACGAAGGCGGTCCCGTCTACTACCAGCAACAGGTGCTGGCTACGGTGACGCGCAGCGCTTTCGGCGCCGGCTACTGAACCGGCGAGGAGGGCCGGTCCGCCGGTGGCCTGTCGGTCCCGCTGTCGGGCGGCCACCGTGGGCGCCGCGGCAGACCGCGGCGCGGGCACCCGGCCGGCGTACCGGCCCAGCCGCAGGCTGGGCCGGTACGTTTCCGCCCGGGGCAGGTTGACGGTACCGCCGGGTCGCAGCGGCCCACGACCCGACGCCGGGCGGAGGCGGTGCCCGCGCTCCAGGTCTGCCCGCCGTTGGCGGAGCTGGTGAACCAGTAGTCGGTGGGCAGCGTGGTGGTGTTACCGGCGGTGAGGTTGCGGAAGTCGTAGTCGGTGACCCCCACGGTCCCGGCCGCCGTCACCGCGATCTGCTGGGTGAAGGCCGGTCGGCCGGTCGGCGTGCTGATCCGTTTCGGCGCTGTCCAGGTCGCGCCGCCGTCGGTCGAGCTGGTGAAGGCCACCTCGTCGAACGCGCCGCCGCTGAAGTCGGCGTCCTGCCAGACCGCGTACAGCGCGCCGGTGCGGCCGTCGATCGCGACCTCCGGGTTGATGTCGCCGGTACGGATCATTGCACCTTCCCCGGTTCCTGGCATAGTTCGCACCTACGCCCTGGCCATACGCCCAGCGCCGCCAGCCGCGGTAGGTCCCGTCGATGTCCAGCACCTGCACCGGATCGGGCTGCGCGGGCATCACCTGTTTGGCATGGGCGGTGAAGGCGTTCTACACGGTGGGCCAGGACAGGCCAAGATCCCGGACGGCCGACACCACGGTGGGCGCCCCGGTCGTCCACTGCGGCACCGGATGTGACCCGCAGCCGGGCGGTTATCCTTGGCCCGGGCCGGTACCGAGCCCACGGACCCGGTGAACGAGCCGGTGACGCAATCCGGGTTATGGCAACGCCACCGCCGCTTGTGCCACAACAGGTCGCACGCCCCGGCCACCAGGGGGAAGATCCCCCGGGCTGGTGGTCACCCGCTGTGGGGAAGGTCGACACCACCCGCACGGCGGGCAGCGGGCCCATCAGGATCCGCGATGACCAGATGCTGCACCACCACCACCACGCCGCCGATGGACCACGTTCCTCGTCACCCGGCCACGCTGCTGCGCTGGCAGCGCAACCGCGCGGCCCGCACGTGGACACACCCGGGGTCGCCACCGGGACGCCCACCGCTTCGCTCGCAGCTATAGGACCTTGGCGAGGAACGCCCGGGTGCGTCCTTGCTGTGGGCTCGCGATGAGATCCCGTGGTGGCCCGGCCTCGACCACCACCCCGTCGTCCATGAAGATCAGCGAGTCGCCCACCTCGCGGGCGAAGCCGATCTCGTGGGTCACCACGATCATCGTCATGCCGTCCCGAGCGAGGTCTTTCATGACATCCAGCACCTCGCCCACCAGCTCCGGATCCAGCGCGCTGGTCGGCTCGTCGAAGAGCATCAGCTTGGGCTGCATGGCCAGCGCCCGAGCGATGGCCACCCTTTGTTGCTGGCCGCCGGACAGCTGGGCCGGGTAGCTGTCCGTCTTGTCTGCCAGGCCGACCCGCCGCAGCAGCGCGTGGGCAATTTCCCGGACCTCCGCCCTGGGCTGCCGCTTGACCCGTACCGGCGCCTCCGCGACGTTCTCCAGCGCGGTCATGTGTGGGAAGAGGTTGAACCGCTGGAAGACCATACCGATCGCCCGGCGCTGTGCGGCCACCTCCCGTTCGCGCATCTCGTGCAGCTTGCCGCCGCGTTCCCGGTAGCCGATCAGGTCGCCGTCCACCCAGATCCGGCCAGCGTTGATCTTTTCCAGATGGTTGATGCAGCGCAGGAAGGTGGACTTACCGGATCCGGACGGCCCGATCACCACGGACACCTCGCCGGGGCGCACCACCAGGTCGATGCCTTTGAGCACGTCAAGGCGGCCAAAGGACTTGTGCACGCTCTCCGCGCGGACCATCTCTGTTGGCGGTGAAGCGGTCATGGCGCGAGACCTCCAGCCTCCGGCGCAGGTGCGATCCGGCCGCTCTGCTCCGCCGCCAGATTGCGGATCCGCTGCCGGGCCCGCCCGGTCGCGCCGTACCCCTTGCTGAAATGCTTCTCGACGAAGTACTGGATGACCATCATCACGCTGCAGAGCACGAGGTACCACAGGCAGGCGCCGACCAGGACCGGCAGCACCTTGAAGGTCCGCGCGCCGATCGCCTGCATCTGGAAGAACAGTTCGGTGGTGACCGGAGTGAATGCGACCAGCGAGGTGTCCTTGATCATCGCGATCGTCTCGTTGCCCGTCGGCGGCACAATCACCCGCATGGCCTGGGGAAGCACGATACGGCGCAGCGTCTTCCCACGGGACAGGCCTAGCGCGGCGGCCGCCTCGGTCTGTCCTAGGTCGACGGACTGGATGCCGGCACGCACGATTTCGGCCATGTAGGCCGCCTCCGACACCGCCAGCGCCAGCATGCCGGCGACGAACCCGGTGAGCACGTCGGTGGCCTTCACCCCGTAGAAGCGGGCGTTCAGGTCGTGCACGCCCAACAGCGCGCCGATCTGTCGATCGAAGGGCACGCCGAACTCGATGCGCGACCACAGGATGCCCAGGTTGCCGAAGAGGACCGCCAGAACGAGCCGGGGTATGGCCCGGAAGAACCAGGTGTACAACCAGGCCACCGCCTGGAGAATCGGGTTAGGCGAAAGCCGCATGATGGCAAGTACGACGCCGACCGCCACGCCGATCAGCATCGAGAAGATCGTCAGCAGGATAGTGCCACGCAGACCCTCGAGGACCGGCGGGATGAACATGGCGCCGCGCTGACCGTTTCCGATGCTCCGGAAGACGAAGCCCCACTCGAACTGGTCGTTCGTCAGGAGCAGGTGCACGAACATCGCGGTGAGCACGACGAGTACGGCGACGGACACCCACCGTCCGGGGCGCCGGACGGGTACGGCCTTGATGGGCTCAGGCTGTACCCGCTCCGGCTGCTTTTCCGGTGTCATGGCAGCCGCTCAGGACACCGACGGGTTGACCGCCGGAGTGGTGATCGAGCCGCCCTGCACGCCCCATTTCGACAGGATCGCCTGATACGTACCACCCGTGATCAGTTCCTGTACCGCCTGAGCGATGACGCCGCCGAAGTCGGTCTGGTCCTTGGGCAGTACGTAACCGTACGGCGCCGAGTCGTAGATCTGGCCGGCCAGCGCGAGTTGCCCGTTGGTCTGCTTCACCGCGTACGCGCAGACCGGAGAGTCCGCGAGCATGGCGTCATCCTTGCCCGAGATCACCGCGTTGGTCGCGTCGGTCTGGGCCTGGTACTGGTCAATGGTGATCGCCGACTTGCCGGCCTGCGTGCACTTCTTCGACCGTGCGGTGATGTCGTCGACCTCGACCGTCGCGGTCTGCACCGCGACCTTCTTGCCGCAGGCGTTGTCCGGGTCAACCGAGGTGCCCGCCTTGGTCGCCCACTGGACGCCCGCCGAGAAGTAGGAGACCATGGTCACCTGCTTCTCCCGGTCCGAGTTGACGGTGAACGAGGAGACGCCGATCTGGTACTTGCCCGACGTCACCCCCGGAATGATGGCGTCGAACTTGGCGGACTGCCATTCCGTCTTCAGGCCCAGCTTGGCGGTGACCGCATTGAACAGGTCGACGTCGAATCCGATCACCGTCTTGCCGTCGGTGTCGAGGAACTCGCTGGGCGCGTAGGTGGAGTCGGTGCCAATGACGATCTTGCCCGCGGATTTGATCGACGCCGGCACCTTGGCTGCCAAGGCCGCGTCGACTGCGGCCGACGCAGTTGGCGTGCTGGTGCTGGAACTCTTGCCGCCGCCACAAGCGGCCAAGGTCATAGCCAGCGCCGCGGCGCCGACCAGACCGAGTACCGCTCGGCGACCAGTGTGGACAAACATAGACATCGTTATTCCCTCTCTCGATGTGGCCAATATCACATTAGCCTCGGCACCGGACGTAGGCGCGGGGCGCCGGGGACTGTTGCCAGATCGTCGTCCTTTGACGAATCTATTTGAGCGCGTCCCGACCTCGTTCCCCCAGGTGAGCCTGGATTGACAGCCGCGCTATCGGGGCTCAACCGCAGCCCAGCTAGGGTGATCAACCTGGGCTGGCAAGAACCACCGTCGGGGCTGGCGCAGATTACGATGCGGTATCGACACGGGCGGCACCGAACGGGTTACGGATCAGGTACTGCAGGACCTCGATCGCCTTGACGATCGCGGTGAGCTGGCGGGGTCAGCCACGGAAGTCGCAGGTGAGCACCTTGCCGGGTAGGACCGTCGCATTGCTGCGACGGTGCCGGGTAGCGACGGCGCATTACTGCGCCGCCGCCCCCTTGGGACCGTGCATGCGACTTTCACCGCACACGGCCCGAGCAAGCCCCACATGGGCTGGCGGGTGGTGCAGGAGCGTGCTGGGTTAGTGCCTCTATGCCTGTTGGCGTTGTTGGCAGTGGATGTGCACGAGATGGTGGTGTTGATTGTCGTGGCCGCCGTTGTGCAGGGTCAGCGCCTGTCGGCGGATGGCCTTGCGGGTGGCGGTGAACCACTGTGTCCATTCTTCTGGGGACTGTGGTTCGTGATCGGCGTGTAGGAGGTAGTCCCCGCACTGGGTGCAGCGGCCGCCTTGGGCCTTGAGCAGGCGCAGGGTGGGCTGGTCCAGTGGTGGGGGTTTTCGCCTGGCGCGCCGGTGCCTCCAGTATTCGGTCAGGGCAGGGTCGTCCGGGGACGCTGTTGCCTTGACCATCTGGTGGCGGGCGATCGGGATCCACGAGAACTTGATGAGGTAGGCGCCGCTGTCGCGGTCGCCGAAGACCCACCGGTCCTTCCTGGCGGTGTTGAACGCGCTGTAGTACCGGTCAACGACCCAGGTTTTGGATTTGTTGCGGTGCCCGCGTAACGCCCACCGGTGGGTGAGCTTGAACACGTAGGAGTCCAGCGCGTTGAACACCTTGGCCGACACCACGCTGCGGTAGTGGCAGGCCCAGCCCCGTATGATCGGGTTGAGCCGTGCAATGACCGCCGAGGCGTTGGCACCCCGTAGGGTGCGTATCTCCTCAGCGAGTCGTTTCCGGATGCGTTTGACGGCGGCCTGGCTGGGTTTGATGATCAGCTTACCGTTGCGGTAGCGACGGATGCCGAAACCCAGGAAGTCGCACCCATGCTGTTGCAGGTGCACTATGCGGGTCTTGTCTTCGTTGAAGACCAGCCCTCTGGGCGCCAGCCATACACTGAGGCGCGTTTTGACCTGTTCGGCCTGCTCCCTGCTGTGACACAGGGCTAACAGGTCGTCGGCGTAGCGCACCACGATGGGGGCGTTTGGCACCGGCTGGACGGGGTTGCCGTCTCGGACGGTGTGGTAGTAGCGCACCCCGGCCGCCTGTTCCATCCCGTGTAAGGCCACGTTGAGCAGCAACGGGCTGACACCCCCGCCTTGCGGGGTACCCCGCTCGGTGGCGGTGAACTGGCCCTGCTCAACCACTCCCGCTTTCAGCCAGGCCGCGATCTGTCCCCGGGCGGGGAACGTGCCGATCGCTGACATCAGGTGGTTGTGGTCAAGCTCGTCGAATGCCGCGCGTAGGTCCGCGTCTAACACCCACAGCCGTTTGGCGTCCTTGCCGCAGGCGGTGTTGAAGATGGCTTCGATCGCGTCGTGAACGCTACGGCCGGGCCGGAACCCGTAGGATTTCGGTTCGAAATGTGCTTCCTGCTCGGGTTCCAACGCGTTGACGACCCGAGCCTGCAACACCCGATCCATGATCACGGGTATGCCGATCGGGCGCTGCTTTCCGTTGGCCTTGGGGTCGGGTAGGCCGCTGGCGAGGTCCCTGTGGTGCAGGGCCTTTTCCAACGGCCCCCCGCCGAACCGGACGTGATGGCTTTCCCGATCATCCGGCTCTCCGGTGACTATCTGGGTGAGGTAGCGGTTGGTCGTCCGGCATGGATGTTGTCGTGGCAGACGGTGCAGGTGATCAGTGTCTTGCGCCGCCGTTTCGCCATGATCTGCACCCACGCCGGTTTCTCGTTGCGACCCGGTCTGTTCAAGTCGGAGAGCTTGCGGATGTGGTGGACCTCCAATCGCTGAGTGGAACCGCATAGCTCACACCGACCAGCGACGAGCCGTCCGATCAGCTCATTGCCGCTGGTGGTGAACAGCCCGGGCGAACGGTCCACGATGACCGCCTGCTTCTGCCGTCGCAGCGGGATCCCACCGAACCATGCGACCAGCGGCCGCTTGCCCTCACCACGCTGAACCGTGACCGCCAACGCGGTCCGCGGCCCAGCGGGGGTGTCGATGCTGGTCTTGTACTTGCGGGCCATCTTCGACACCGACGAGTGATACTTACCGGCCAGGGTCTTCAGCAACGAGGTCTGCATGACCCAGTGCAGTTTCGACAGCCGGCAGACATCAGCGGCCAGCAGGTAGTACTGGACAACACCCCGGTACTCGGCCTGATACTGCGAGATGATCGAGTAGTCATGATCGCTGAGCATCTGTGGCCGGTGCCAGGGTTTGCCCCGGCGCATGTAGAACGCGCACCTGCGGGTGATCGCATCTCGGGGGACCCGAAGCCCGATCTTGGCGTTGGTCGTTCGCCGTCCGCGACGGTCGAGCTTGTTGTCGCAGTACTGGGTCACGATGTCGTAGCCCAGGAACCGGGCTCGGCCCGTGCGGGCGTGCGTGATCAGCGTCTTCGACTCGGACAATTCCAGCTTGAGCTCGTCGCGCAGGAACTGGCCAAGCCGCTGCTTGATCTGCACCGCCTCGGCTTTTGGGCCGCTGAAGCCGAGGAGAACGTCGTCGGCGTACCTGGTGTAGCGCAGCCGACGATAGCCAGGATCTTGAAGATCCATGCTGGGCAGTGTCCGGCGGTGCTGGCGTAGTGACCGCACCGCGGTGCGGTCACCGCGTTTACGCGCCCGACGGATGGCCGCCGTAACCTGCTCGTAGGCAGGATTCGGTGCCCTGCGTTCACCCCGGTTGTACTGCGGCAGCAGCTGTGTCTCGACGAACTTGTCCAGCCGGTCCAGGTAGATGTTGCTGAGGACGGGTGATGCCACCCCACCCTGCGGACAGCCGCTGAGCGTGGCGTGCCACCGCCAGTCCTCCAGGTACCCAGCCTTGAGCATGCCCTCAACCAGCCGTAGGAACCGGTTATCGTGGATCTTCTCACCCAGCGTCGACAGCATGACCTGGTGGTCAAGCGAGTCGAAAGCATTGGGAGATGTCGCCCTCGATGAACCAGTGGGTTCCGTTCCAGACCTCGACCACCTCGCTCAAGGCGGTGTGGCAGCCGCGCCCCGGGCGGAACCCGTGGGACCGGTCGGAGAACTGCACGTCGTAGTACGCGCTGAGTAGCAGGCGTACCACCTCGGCCAGCAGCTTGTCCGACCAGCCCGGCAACCCCAACGCACGCAGCTTCCCATTTCGTTTCGGGATGTAGGTGCGTTTGACTGGTCGCCACCGCCACCGTTCGGCACGAACCGCGGCGATGATGTTCCGGATCTTGTCCAGGGACATGCCGTCCACAGTCTCCCCGGTGACCCCCGGGGTCATCGCACCCGCGTTGGAGTACAACCGTTGGTAGGCCAGCAGGTAGAGCTGTGGGTTGAACAGTTGCCGATACAGCCGTTGCAGCGGCAGGCGGCGCCTGCCGCGCTCACGTAGGACACCCAGTACCGTCTCGGCGCTCTGCATTTCGCATACCTTCTCGTCCGAGTTGTCCAAGTCACCTGAGCCACTTCGCCCTGCACCCGGCTTTCCCGGGCTCCCTGGTGGGGCGTTACTCCCCGACTACTACTGGCTCTCCGTCGCCCTGGGGCTCGCGCCCTGTAGGCGATCCCGTGGTACGTCCCCGTCGTACGTGACAGCGTGACGTAGGCAGCCCACTCATCTCCTTGAATGCCCTCCCTGGGCATCGCCCGCGCCATGGAGGTTGCGCCGACCTACATTCCATGCCAGCACATGACGCGGCACCGGTTTCAGGCACCGTTCCGGTGGGTGCGCGTATTCACCGAGCGGAGATTGGACTTCAAGCAATCCAGCCTTTGCCATATCACGCGGGTCCGACCGTGCACCCCCTCGGTGCCTTCACCAGGCCACGGCCATCCGGCATGCTCTTGTCCCGTCAGCCTTTCGGCCTCGGGTAAGCCGGTAGACCCAGAAACCTCCCTCCAAGTTCCTCCCTGCTGAACAGGGGATACGACGAGGCGCCACACGGCGCACTACATACACTCGTCTGACCGGACGGGCCCGCCAGGGTTGAGACTGGCGGTGTATCCAGCCCACCAGTTCCGTTTTCTCCCTGGAGGTGGTGACGACCTTACGGTCGATGCCCGCCGTCAGGCGTCCAGCGTTGATCTCCGTCACCCGCCGCACGCTGACCAGCGTGTTAGCGAAGCTTCGGAGCATGAGCTTCTGCACGTTTCGGACCCGTTTGAGGTCCCCTTCCCGCGTCGCCGTGAAGATCCGCTGCCGTAGCCGCCGTACCTGGGCCTCAACCTGCCGCCACCTGACGGTGTCCCAGCTGAAGCCCAGATCCTCCGGTCCGTTCACCACACCGGTGTCGGCCGTAGCGGCCATCGCCGCCGCGTCCGTCAATGTCGTCATGGCGTCCAACTTTCCCTTCGGTTCCAACGTTTCCGTAGCGTGAGCTGCACAGGCTCACCTGCTCACGTCAGCGCACTTTCGTGCCCGGGCACCAGGCCCGGTATCCGACCGGTTATCCGACACGACCGCTCGGGAGGAGCAGTCATTCATGCCGGTGTTGCTCGGGTCGGACCGGGGCGCCCTGCCGAGATCGCTCTCGGTGGGTTTCCCCGGCCCGCCCGCCGAACCCGGCGTACTAATCTCTCAGTACCGGGCTCTCCACGTGCCGTGACCGTTGGTCAGCCGGTGGTAGCGGCTGCCGGTTTTGGGGTCCACGGGGTCGGGATATTTCGACCGCGGTAGCGGTAGCGAGTCACGGCGACGCTGGATGCGCCGGTGAACACGACCCCGTTGTGGGCGAAGCGCCATCCCTTGTCACAAAAGCGGCGGCGCATTTCCTGCATCCCGAGCCGGTGTTTGCCCGCGTACTTGGCTCGTATCCAACGCATGATCCGACCCCACGCATGGTGGTCGACCGCGTTGAAGGTCGCCTTGGACGTCCCGTGCCGGTGATAGTTCGCCCATCCCGTCATGGTCTGGTTGATGCTGATAAGCAGCTCATCCAGGGCCATGTGACGGGTCGACCTGTACGTCTTGGCTTTCACCTTGTCCTTGATCGCCTGAATGGCTTTCCGGGACGGCTTGGTGTAGACGTAGTACTTCTGTGTTCCTCGCCTGCGCATCCTCCGGATTTGCATGCCGAGGAACACGAAGCCCTCATCGATGTGGACCACGCGGGTTTTCTCCGGCGACAGCCGAAGCCCCAACGGGGCCAATACGGCCGTCACCACCTCCCGCAGCGCCTCGGCATGGTGGCGTTGCCCGGACACCATGACCACGAAGTCATCGGCGAAACGGATAAGCCGCCAATTGCCCAGACTGCTTCTTTTGCGTTTGGCCCGCCAATAGTCTGTTCCCATCTCCTGCCGCCATTGCTGTTCGAAGTGCTCGTCCAGCGCGGACAGGGCGATGTTAGCCATTAACGGGGATAGTGGCCCACCCTGGGGTGTTCCGGTGTTGCTCTCTTCCCGTACCCCGGCGGTCGTCATGACCCCGGCTTTCAAGAACGCCTTCACCAGCGCTAACACCCGCTTGTCCTTGATCCGCCGCCGGGCCCGCTCGACTAACGGAGTGTGCCCGATTTCGTCGAAACAGGCCTTGATATCAGCCTCCAAAATCCAGTGATAATCGCTGGTTCCGGAGGCCAGCAGGTGGATCTCGGCGATCGCGTCATGCGTGCGCCGGTTGGGGCGAAACCCATACGAGCACGGCAGAAAGTCCGCCTCGAAAATGGGTTCGAGCACCAGTTTCAGGCTAGTCTGAACCACCCGATCCGCGACAGTCGGAATACCGAGTTTCCTCAGCTTCCCGGACTTTCCCTTAGGGATCATCACCTGTCGCACTTCCACCGGCTGGAACTCGCCAGACTTCAGCGAGTCCCGGATGTGGCCCAGGAACACCTCCACCCCAACCCGGGACTCGATCCAGGCCACCGTGGCCCGATCGACTCCCGGGGTCGCAGCCCCGGCGTTCGAGGATACGCGTTGCCACGCGTGCATCAAAAACGCCGGATCATAGACGAGGTTGTGCAGGTCACCGAATCGGCGAGAGGAATCCTCTCCCGCCCAACGATGCAATTTGGTCTGCATCCTCCGTACCGCGAAATACGCCGTACCTTCGTCCGGCCACCCCGCGGCGCCGGTATTCACCGACGCATCTTCGGACATTGCCTTCCCTCCTTGCTTAACACGCTGCCGTTCTTCCCCATGTACGCGGCTCTCCCGCGCTCGGAGTACTACAACGGCTCCGCCCCACCCGCGCCTTCGGCCGGCATCGCGCCTATCCCCACCCACTCCCTCTGGCCGAGGACCGGGTGTGGAACGGTCGCGGATGGATCCCACGTTCACTGCTGCTCGGTCGACGGGTTAGGCACCCGGCTATACCCCTGCGGCCTCGCCAACGACTACGCCGTAGACACTTCGTCGTGGCCTCCCAACCCAGGCACAGGAAACCCGATCAGGAGTTCCCCGCCCGTCAACACGAGCGGGTACGCACCGCTACCCAGCCCACATCCGCCGGATTAGAGCTGGTGAAAGGTCAAGAGGCGTAACAACACCGGTTCCTCGCGTATACCTTCCCGTCTCGCTCACCGGGCCCGGCCCATCCGGCAGTGCTGAACCGACCCGACTTTGTCGAGGCTGCTCCCACCCTCCCCGGCGACCCCCGGCTCAGGTTGCCTCCAGCTTCACCCCACCGCTACGACGGCGGAGAGATGGCGGTCTTTCACCTCCATCCGAACCAACAGCGCCTCGTGGCGCAACCCGCTGCCTTTCGGCTGCCGGCGTTCGCTTCTTGAGCACCCGATACCCGCCGGTGGAACTGGCCCTTCCTTACGGTTGGGTTACCGAACACAGGTTCATGCTCGGACCCCGACGGTGGTTACCACGTTGCGCACGATCGAGACACGACCGGGGTGGGTGCCTCCTCTACCCCGAGACGGTGGTGTCCACGCGGCTGATAGGGGGGCTACCGCCGCCACCTGCCGCTTCCCAGCGGCTAGTCCTACACCCCAGCACCACATTCCATCACAGCGGCTAGTCCTACACCCCAGCACCACATTCCATCACCAGGGCTTCCTGTGACGAGGTCTCAACAGAGGTTTAGTGTCATTCACCCGTCCGATCAATTTCCCTTGCCTGTAGCCCCCGGATGGCGCGGGCGCCCTTGGACGTGAACCCTGATGCTTCGAACCCCACCGTTGTGGTGACGCACGTCAGGGCGGGAACAGGCCACTGGACACTGGCCCGGAACTACGCTGTCGACATCACGTCGACCTCCCATCAGCGAGTCCACTCGCATCGTGCGACCTCGTGTCGCAACCCCCCTCAGGACCGTGCATGCGCGTTCCCACGCACACGGCCCAAGCAAGCCACGAGGACGGTTCGGGACATCGGCCTCTACAACACGGTGCTCGCCGCGACCCGGACAGGGTTCTTCCTCCGGGAGCAGTGGGCATGTACGAGGTGTGTTCGTCGATCGCGTGACGTGTCGGGCTCGTCTTGGCAGACGAGGTAGTCCGCCGTGATCGCCTTTTTGGTTACCCAGAGGTACCACCATTCCCAACCTTGGGGGGTCTGGGGTGGGTCCTCGAAGGGGCACCGCCCGTCCTGCCTGGACAGCAGGCGCACGGTGGCGGAGTCCAGTGGGGGTTTGACCTTGCGTCGGCGTTGCGCCCAGTACCGGGTCAGGTCGGGGTCGTCGGGGGACGCCCCGCCCTTGACCAGGGTGTGCCGCACGATCTCGGTCCAGGACGGTTTCGGCAGGTAGGCGCCGGTTGCCCGGTCGCCGAACACCCACCGGTCGCCCCGGAACTTGTTGAACTTTCCGTAGTAACGCTGGACGATCCAGCGTTTCGGTTTGTTCGAGTGGCTCCAGCACGCCCACTTGTAGGTGAGCTTCCACAGGTAGTTGCCCAGGGCATCGAATACCCTGGACGACACCACCGTGCGGTGGTAGGCGACCCAGCCCCGAGTGATCGGGACGATGCGCGCCAGGACCGCCGCGACGTTGGCACCCCGCAGTGCGTGGAACTCCCGTGCCAGCCGTTTACGGAATTCCTTGACGGCCGCCTTGCTCGGCGTGATCAGCAGCTTGCCGTTGCGGTAGCGGCGCAGGTTGAAGGCCAGGAAGTCGAACCCCTCGGTGAGGTGCACGATCCGGGTCTTGGCCTCGTTGAACGCAAGGCCCCTGGGCGCCAGCCACTCGGCGAGTTTCGCCTTGACCTGTTCGGCCTGCTGCCTGGTGTGACAGCAGACGACCAGGTCGTCGGCGTATCTGGTCACGGCCGGGCTGGTGGGTGTCACCTTGTCGGCGCTCGCGCCGCTCTGGTAGCGAACCCCAGCGGCCTCCTCCAGCCCATGCAGGGCAATATTCAAGATCAGTGGGCTGATCACGCCGCCTTGGGGAACGCCCTCGGTGGTGGGCGCGAAGCCCACCCCGGTTTCGACCACCCCGGCCTTGAGCCAGCCGAGGACCATTCGCCGGGCCGGGAAATCCCCGAGCATGGCGAGTAGATGATCGTGGTCGATGGCGTTGAAGAAGTCCACGACACACTACGTGCTTCGATGACCTGACGGCCGCGCTTCGGGTGTGGGCGAAGGGCCTGTTGACCTGCCAGGCGGCTGTCGAGCTGTTGATCGACCACCGGTCATGGCTGGTCCGCGACGATTTTCTG
>WNGR01004806.1_pt1 | contig 16574 bp, 17 predicted proteins | sample 5407581 | NCBI WGS metagenome assembly WNGR01 (sample SAMN13153383, study PRJNA577476) | soil metagenome | isolation source: 80 cm soil or saprolite under Garry oak tree replicate 2 | place: USA:California | collected 2016-06-15 | reverse complement strand
GGGTCCGGTCCTGCCGCACGTAGACGAGGTCGAGCACCGACACTGTGTTTGACGAACCATTGGAGACGTAGGCGAACTCGCGGTATCCCGGCGGCACGTCCGGGAAGTGGGCGCGACGGCATCCAACCGCAGCCAGCAATATCGGCAGAGCAGCGGCCAGGACTCCGTGCCGCCTCGCAGCTCGCCACACTGATTGAATGATAGGCACCTCCGCGAGTCTAGCTGTCTGGCCACTTGCCCGCAAGCCAGAGCCGTCCGCAGAGAAAATGAACTCCGCGCGAAACTTTTTTGTGCCGCCAGGTTTTAGGTCAAAGAAGCGTAATTCCAATCCACACCGGAATCGACGCGTTCATTGACACAATCCTCGGACAACGAAGCCGAGGAGTTCTTCGGCTTCGTTGATTTTTTCTGCTTAGGAATCTTCTGTTTCCGAGTCGAACCCGACGCCCGCCCGCGAATCTTTCTTGCTGCGCATCCATTGCGATCCGATCCATACGGCGTATCCACCCTGGATCAGCCACACCGCAAGATATGCCCAGAGCAGGTGATGGGCCCCCAGGCTGCTGCCGAACATCCACGCGAGTTTCACTTGGCAATCTCCAGGGAAGCTTCAATGGCTTGGAGAGCTGCTTCCTGCTCGGATTCCTGGCGGCGGCGCTCAAGAGCGTAGCGCAGGATCATGATGAAGATTCCCCACATTGCCCAGCCCAGAACGTTCATCCAAAACGCGGGTTTCATGGAAGGATCGATCCCTGAATCGGCCCCGCCGCCAAAGACCGGCGCAGGATGCTGCGTGCGCCACCACTGAATCGACATATAGACAATCGGCACATCGATCGCCGCAAAGACCGACAGCACCGCGGCCAGCGTGTGCGTCTGCCCCGTGGATGACAGCTTGCGCAGCATCAGGTAGCTGACGTACAGCAGCCACAACAGCAGCATGCTGGTCAGGCGCGCGTCCCATGTCCACCAGATGCCCCAGGCCGCCCGTCCCCATAGCATTCCAGTCGCCAGGCAAATGGTGCTGTACACGACTGTGACTTCCGCCGACGAGATTGCGACTGCATCGGCCGTGAGCGCTTTCAACGGATCGCGCCGCCGCCAGTAGAGATAGCAGAGGGACGCCGCGAAGTTCACATAGGGGAACAGCAGGCTCAACATCGACGTGGGGACGTGATAGTAGAAGATTCGCTGCACGTTGCCCATGGTTGCTTCCGTAGGCGCCACGAACAAGGCCAGCTTCGTCGCATAGGCGATAACGCCCAGCGTGATGCCTAACCAGACGATGCCAAGCGGGCCGAGAATGCGAGAGCGTTGCACAATCTCTATCTTACCGCGAACATATGCACTTTGTACCAACAGGATTGTGACAGGCGTCACGCAGTTCCGGAACACTATTCCGCGCTTAGTACGGTTTCGAAAAGAAGCAGGCAGACGGTGGTGAACGCGATGTTGTATGCCACCAGCAGTTTGATCCAGACGCCCGGGTCGAATTCGCCCGTCAGGATGGCGGTCGTCGCCTGCATCATCCCCAGCAGCGCCGGGATTGAGATCGGAAACAGGATCAGTGGAAGCAGCAACTCCCGGTTCCGCGTCCGCAGGCCGAGAGCGGCGAAGAACGTGCCATTGCAGACCAGCGCCCAGGTCCCCAGCGGCATCACGACGGCGAACAGCCATCCTTGCCCCAGCGCATGCAGATTGTAGAAGACGATGAACAGCGGCGCGAGCACTGCCTCCACGATCGCTACAAAGAGCAGGTTCGCCAACGCCTTTCCGAGAAAAAGCGCTGAAGGTGGCGCCGGCGACATCCTCTGCGCATCCAGCACGCGATTTCGCTGCTCGCGCGTCCATGCCTGATTCAGCGCCGTGATTGACGCGAACAGCAGCGCCACCCACAGGATGCCGCCGGCAATCTGCCGCGACATCGAGGCCGTCGGGTCGAATGCGAGCGAGAACACCACCACGACCAGCAGCGAGAAGAAGAGCATCCCGTTTACCGAATCGCGTGAGCGCCATTCCAGTTGCAGGTCCTTGCGCAGATGAGTCATGACGTGCCCGACGTAGCTCATCCGGACACCTGGGCGCTGGCCGCCGCGTGCATCGGCTTGGTCAGATCGGCGAGCGTCGCGCCGGTGGCCCGAAGGTAGTCGGCCGGCGCAAGCACAAGCTGTGTCCCACGCTGTCCGGCGGAGACTGACACCACGTCGTGCAGCTCGATGGTGTCGTCCGCATAGGCGGGGAAGAGGGTGCGCGCGGCCATTACGGTGACTCCTCCGCGCACGTATCCGGTCAGCGGCTCGACATCTTTCAGCGACGCCAGCTCGACTTTCTTTACCTGTGCCGCGCCTGCAAGTTTCTTCAAGTCAAGTTCAGCGTCGCCGGGAATCACCGCAAAAAAGTACGCCGGCTCACTCTGCCCGGCTGCAGGCGCAGTGCGCGTCAGCAAAGTCTTAAAGACCTGCTCCAGCGGCATTCCGATCTTGCGCGCGACCGAGATCGCGCTGAGGTCGTCGGGATCAACTTCGTACGTCTGAACCTGGTACGCGATGCCAAGCGAGTCCAGCAGACGCGCCGCGTTCGTCTTGACGGGCTTCACTGGCTTCATTGCTCAGCCAACTTTATTGTGCGCTCAGCCGTATCTTCGGACCTGTGCACGACTGAGATCACGGCCCCGGCACGCATGTTCAGCGTCATCTCGGCCAGCGGCTCGGCAAGCTTCGGCTGGTGGGTGGTGAGGATGATGGTGCGGGCTCGGCTGTCTACGCTGGCCGAATCCCCAGCTTCGTCCCCTGCAGTCGCAGGCCCGTCGACCGGCCAGGTCCGGAAGTCGAGCAGGAGTTCCACCATGTGCTGGGCGGAGGCTACATCGAGGTTCGAGAACGGCTCGTCGAGCAGGAGCAACTCAGGGTCAGTCTGCAGGACGCGCGCCAGCGAAGCCCGCTGCCGCATTCCCTGGGAATACTGCCCAACCGGACGCGTTAGCGCAGGGTCCAGCCCGACCGCTCGCAGCGCCATCTCCGGTGACGCGGTGCAGCCGCAGTCACACTGTCCAACGCCTTGCAGCCTGGCGTAATAGCGCAGGTTTTCAATGGCGGAAAGCTCGTCGTAGAGCATCGCGTCGTGGCTCATGTAGGCGATCCGGCTGCGGCGCTTGCGCGGTTCATCGCCAAAGACCTGGACCGTGCCTCGCGAGGGTGCGATCAGCCCGGCGAGCATCCGCAGCAGGGTCGATTTGCCCGCGCCGTTGTCGCCCAGAATCACCGTGGATGAGCCGACCGCGAACTCCACCGACACCTTGCGCAATGCGGCGAAGGTTCCATAGAGCTTGGAAACCTCAAGCAGCGAAGCGGCGCAGGCGGGATCCTGAATCTTCACGGGTTGTCTATCGCCTGTCTCCATGCGGCCTCATGCGAGTATAGAACTTTCGTCGGCGGCCTGGAGCAAGAGACCATGCCCGACGCAGGGTCGAGAGTCTATCGCCAGACTGACCAGCCGCGGCGATTGAGGCTCCAGAAGAGAATGGCAAGGCAGGTGGCGCTGAGGGTGATGAGGGCGGCTCCCATCGGGTATCGGCCGAAGAGGAGGTCGCCTACGCCGAAGAGCAGCGAATAGATGAGGGTGAAGCCCAGGACCCAGTGGAAGAAGTTATAGGCGAGGGTGGGGTCGTGGGCTTCGGCTGCGGGAGCGAAGCGGCTCCAGCCCAGGGCGGCGGGGCGGACGCGGTCGTAGAAGGCCTGCAGGGTGGCGTCGGACTCGGGGCGCGTGAGGAGGGTCACGGCGAGCCAGACGGCGGTGGTGAGGAACGTGGTGGTGAGCATGAGCCAGGCGAAGGCGTGGGGATCGTCCTGGTTGAGTGGCGCGAGGGCCAGTGCGGGATCGATGGAGTGGAGGGCGCGGACAGCGGGGAGGCCGAGGTGGCTTTCGAGGGTGAGGGAGATAGTAGCGGCGGCGGTCATGGCGGCGATCTCCGACCAGGCGTTGATGCGCCACCAGTACCAACGGAGGATGAAGACGAGGCCGGCGCCCGCTCCGAGGGCGAGGAGGAATTTCCACGCGGTGGCGATGGAGGCTCCGTGAGTAAGCATGTAGCCGGTGGCGGAGGCGGAGAGGACCGCTACAAGGATGGTGGCAAGACGGCTGGCGGCGACGTAGTGATGCTCAGTGCGGCCGGGCGCGAAGAAGCGCTTGTAGATGTCGTTGATCATGTAGGACGCGCCGAGGTTGAGGTGCGTGCCGATGGTGGACATGTAGGCCGCGGCGAATCCGGCAAGCATGAGGCCGCGGAGGCTGGGCGGCAGGTAGTGGACCATCACCCAGACGTAGGCGCCTTCCATGCCTCCTTGCGCCGCAGTGGGGTTAGGCAGGAGCACCAGCGCGACCAATGCGGTGAGGATCCACGGCCAGGGGCGTAGCGCGTAATGCGCGATGTTGAACCAGAGGGTCGCGCCGAGGGAGTGCTTCTCGTCCTTGGCGGAGAAGATGCGCTGGGCGATGTAGCCTCCGCCTCCGGGTTCGGCTCCGGGATACCAGCTTGCCCACCAGTTGAGCGAGAGCAGGACAAGGAAACTGAGGAAGAACGGCGAGGCGGTGGAAGGGATGAAGGCGAGGGTATCGCGAGGCTGGGCGGCGGTGGAGTGGGCGAGGTCGAATGCGTGGACCTGCGTGGCGAGCGAACCCATGCCACCGATGGCGTGGATTGCGAAGTACGCGAGCAGGCAGACCATCGACATCTTGAGAATGAACTGGAGCAGGTCGGTCCAGAGTACGGCCCAGAGGCCGGAGATGGCGTTGTAGGCGAGGGTGAGGGCGAGACAGCAAAAGACTCCGGTGAGCTGCTGCCTGGTCGAGGTGAGGCCCAGGGTGAGAGCGAGAATCTTGCACATGGCCAGGTTTACCCAGCCCATGATGATCGTGTTGACCGGGAGGGCAAGGTAGACGGCGCGAAATCCGCGGAGGAAGGTGGCGGGCGGGCCGGAGTAGCGGAATTCCGCAAACTCCATGTCGGTTAGAACCTTGGCGCGGCGCCAGAGCGGGGCGAAGAAAAAGACGGTCAGCATCCCGGAGAGCAGGAACGACCACCAGAGCCAGTTGCCGGCGATGCCCTGGGCGTAGATGAGACCGGTGACGACGAGCGGCGTGTCCGCGCCGAAGGTGGTGGCGACCATGGACGTGCCTGCGAGCCACCAGGTAACGCTGCGGCCCGAGAGGAAGAACTCGCCGATATCGCCGGACGCGCGCTTCATGTAGAAGAAGCCGATGGCGAGGTTGACCGCGAAGTAAGTAACGATCACCAGCCAGTCGAGATGCGTCAGGATCATCGGTTCTCCAAAAAGGGCAATGCTCCATCCTAGCCGATGCCGCTTTGCATCTCACAGAATATGCGTGGTCGGCATACGCGCAGGTAGGGTAGACTCTGCTGGGTGACTGCGATGAAGACGACGCTGCTGGCTACGATCGGGATGCTGGGGATGTTGGGTGCGGCTGCTGCCGGGGTGGGACAAACGCCTCCTGCGGCAGGCGGCGCGGCCGCTGATGCTTACGTTAACGAGAATGGAACGGATCCCACGCCACTGAAGATATCGGAGCTGGCTGGAAAAGTGCGCGGCTTCGGCGGAGACGCTATTCCGCGAGCATCCGTGTCGCTGTTTACGGAGATAGGACACTCGCTGATTGCAACGGTAATGAGCGACCGGGATGGAAAATTTCATTTCGACAGAGTCGACCACGGGCTGTACCGCGTGGTGGCACGGGTCGCGGGACTTTGCCCGGCGAATGTTCCGGTCAGATACGAGTCTTCGCTGGTTCGGCATCGGAAGCTGGAGATTACGATGCGGCCGAAGGGCATCGACACGTGCAGCTATGGAATGGCTAAATAAGGTAGTTGTCAGTTCTTGTTGTCAGTTCTCAGTTGAGAACGGCAGCATGCGTCGGATTGGAAGCAGAGTCCCTGCGGGAGTGCAAACTAAGAAAGCAATGACGGCGGAAAGCTGCGACTGCGCTACTGTTTGGATAGGTCGAAGACCTTTTCCATGGGGGCCCAGCGGCGGACGGGATCGGCTCCGGCTGGTACGGCCTGGAAGTTGCCCATCAGGGCCTCCCACTCGGCGACTTTGGGATTGGCGCGGTCCATGGCTGCCTTCTTCTCCAGCGAGAAGTCATCGCTGACCTCCATGATCATGAACATCCGTGTGCCGTGCAGATAGATCTCCATTCCGGTGACGCCGGCGGCGTAGAGGCTGTCGCGGATTTCTGGCCAGATCTTTTCGTGGTGACGCTTGTATTCGGCGATCTTGCTGGGGTCGTCCTGCAGGTCGAGCGTGAGACAGTGCCTTGGCATATTTCTCCGTGAGACTTGGCGGCGCGGCAGATGGATTGCGACAGAAGTTCTGCTGCGGTTCCACAGCAGCGTATCATCGCGCGGCTTCTGCCCGCAAAATCCGGGTCGATCCGATGGCCGCGTGCTACCCTCGGAGCGCACCGGAATCGCGCTGACGCGGGATTTGAACGAAAGCGAATGGGTACGCAGAGCACGATCAACCCAATGCGCGGTCTGGCACGTCTGCTTGTGAAGAGTGGCGGCTGGGGTGCGCGGGTCTGTCTGGCGATGCCTGGACTGGTCGGCACCGGCTGGCTCGTGCTTGCTCAGACGCAGGCTACCGTGACGCCGCTTGTACTTCCTTCTGCGATCGTCTTCGATGCTCAGGGCAACCTCTATTTTGCCGAGACGGGCAAGCACGTGGTGCGGAAGCTCTCCGCCGCCGGTGTGGTCAGTACCGTTGCGGGCAACGGAGTGCAGGGTTTCAGCGGGGATGGCGGGGCTGCTGTTTCCGCGGAGCTGGATTCGCCGGCCGGACTGGCGATGGATGGGGCCGGCAATCTCTTCATCGCTGACAGCCACAACCAGCGCGTTCGGGAGGTAGCGGCTGCGACCGGGGGGATTACGACGATCGCGGGTACGGGCGTTGCGGGTTTCTCCGGCGATGGCGGGCTGGCCACGGCGGCGCGACTCGATTTGCCGACAGCGCTCGCGATCGATTCGACCGGCAATGTGTATGTGGCGGATACGAATAATCACCGGGTACGGCGGATTGCGGCGACGACCGGATTTATCGCGACCGTCGCGGGGAATGGCGTGGAGGGTTTTGCCGGGGACGGCGGCTTGGCAACAACGGCTTCGATTGATTCGCCTAATGGGCTGGCGATGGATGGGGCGGGGAATCTGTTTATCGCCGACACGCACAACGGGCGGGTGCGCGAGGTGAGCGCGGCGACTGGGTTGATCTCCAGTGTTGCGGGCGCGGGGTTTGCCGGTGGCAACGTGCAGATGTTTGGCGGTGATGGAGGCGCGGCGAAGGCTGCGGGTCTGGCTCTGCCGCGTGGCCTGACGATCGACGCGGCCGGGAATCTCTACGTGGCGGACAGCGCGAACCACCGCGTCCGGCGCATTTCTACCTCGGGCACGATTACGACGGTTGCGGGGCAGGGGACGGAGACTTTTGCGGGGGATGAAGCGCCGGCAGTGGCGGCCAGCCTCGACACGCCGAGAGCGGTTGCAATTTCGCCGGCGGGGCTGGTGACGCTTGCGGACAGCGGCAACCAGCGGGTGCGGCAGATTGACGCGCTGCCGTCACCGGGGCCGGACATCCACACGATTGCGGGACTGGGGATGACCGCGCCGGGGACGCTGTCGCTGAACGGGCCGTCGGTGAGTGCCTATGGGAGCGGCACGGTGACGGCGACGCTGTCCAGTACAACCCTTGCAACCGGAACAGTTACATTTCTGGATACAAGCGGCGGGACGGTGGCAACTCTGGGCGCAGTGGGGTTGAGCGGGGGCTCGGCGAGTTTCAGTACGGCTGCGCTGGGTGCGGGCACTCATAGCGTTGTGGCGGTCTATGTGGGAGATGCGCGACATGGCGCGGCGCAATCCCCTTCGCTTGCGATTACGGTAACGCCGCTTGCTGCGATCGCCGTGGCCAACCCTGCGTCGATTCTTTACGGACAGGCTATTCCGGCGCTCGGCGGTACGCTTGGCGGCGTGCTCGCGCAGGATGCGGGGAAGGTTGGCGTGGTATTCACGACGAGTGCTGCCGCCCTGTCTCCGGTGGGACTTTATCCGATTGCAGCCGCGCTTACTGGAAGCGCTGCAGGCGACTATACGGTCTCCGTGGTGCCGCCGACGAGTTTGAGCATCGCGAAGGCGCCGTCGATTGCCACACTGTCCGCCTCGGTGAGCAACCAGAGCGCAGGGCTTCCCATTACCTTGACGATGGGTGCAGCCAGCACGACGTCTGGTGTGCCGACGGGAAGCATCACGTTGCGGGACGGGGCGACGGTGCTGGCGGTCGTCCCGCTGTCGGCCATAGGCGGAGCATCATTTTCGACGAGTGCTATGGCGTCGGGTACGCATGGCTTGACCTCGGTTTATTCAGGCGACGCGAATTTTCTGCCTGCTACGTCATTGGTTACAAATGTCGTGGTGGACGGGGCGTCCGATTTTGCGCTGACGGCCACGGGAGCCACGTCGCAGTCGATTCCCGCAGGAACTTCGGCGACCTTCAATTTCTCGGTCGCAATGACGGGCGCGGCGCTGGCGAGCCCAATTACTTTGGCGGCGCAGGGTGTGCCGACAGGAGCAACGGCATCGCTGAACCCGACGTATCTTCCGCCGGGCGGCGGGGTTACGAGCTTTACCCTGACGATTCTGACTCCGCGGGCAGGGCTGGATAAGCGAGCGAGGCCGGGCATGCCGGATGCGGGGGCGACGGTATGGCTGGCAGTCTTGTTGCTGCCCACAATCGGATTCGCGCGGTCCCGGCTGAGGGGGCGCGATCACGGAAGTCGATTGCGACTAGCCGTGACGGGAGGATTTTGCATCTTATTTGGATCGCTGGTGACCGGCTGCGGAGATCGGATCAATAGCGCTGCGGAATCCTCCAAGGCAGTGACCTATACGCTCACTGTCACGGGCACTGCGACCGGCCCCGCGGGGATCGCCTTGCAACACTCCGCAAATGTCACCCTTGAGGTGCTCTGACTATGTCAGTGAATTTGAGTTTCCGGCCATACTGCGATGCACCGCCAAAGGTTGCGATCGTGATCCCGGCCTACCGCCCGACAAGCGTGCTCGAGGACCTGCTCGAATACCTGGTTGAATTTGGAGTACCCGCGATTTTGCTGGTCGATGACGGCAGTGGGCCGACACGCCAGCGGCTCTTTGAACGCATTGCCCGGGAGCCACGCGTGCATGTGCTGCGCCATGCCGCAAACCAGGGCAAGGGCATGGCTCTGAAGACGGGCATGCGGTATTTTCTCGAACACCTGCGCCACTACACGGGCCTGGTGACGGCGGATGCGGATGGGCGACATAGCGTGGACGACATTCTCCGCGTGGCGCGCGCGTTGCATAGGGCGCCGCAACTCGCCATATTGGGCGCGCGGACATTCTCCGGCGGAGCGACAGCGAGTTCGTCGCGGCGCACTTTGATGGGGAACCGGATGATGGCGTTTCTCTTCCGGGCTTTTACCGGCGTCCCGCTCAGCGATGCTCAGACTGGTCTGCGTGGACTTCCGACGTCGCTTCTGCCGAGTCTGCTTGCGCTTCCAGGCAGCCGCTACGAGTACGAAATGTCTGTTTTGACGCACATTGCCCGCAGCGGCCATCCGCTCGCCGAGCAGCCCATACGAACGGTCTCCGCCGTTGATAGTTCCGACTCCGATTTCCGGCTTGTCGCGGATTCGTGGCGCGTGTTTCGGACCCTGATCAGTTCGCCGCAGCCATGCTTGTTCAAGCCGGATGTGGCGGCTCTCGCTGAATGCGCGGCTGATTTCGAGCATGACGGCTCGGATCGACCGCTTCATACCAACTAGTGCCGGTGCTTCTCAGGCTGGACTGCGAAGGATGGGCCGCTTTGGGCTGCGGCGCGCTACTTCCGTAAAGCCGGCCCTCACGAAGCTCTGCTCCAGGCCGGTCCAGACAAACGCGTCGGGCAGAGAGTCGCCCACCACCTGTGGATAGCCCTCGACAATTTGCGCGCCTTCCGACCTGGCGAACTTTGTCGCTGCCTCGATCAGTTGCGCACTCAGGCCCTGACGGCGATGGCTCTTCTCGACGAACAGGCAGGAGATGCTCCAGACCGGCTGATCGTCGACTGGTTTGAGAAGACGCGAGCGTTCCAGCGCCGGATAGGCTTCGCGCGGCGCGACCGCGCACCAGCCCACGGGATTGCCATCAACGTAGGCCAGCACGCCGGGTGCGGGACCTTTTCGGATGAGGTTGTGCAACGCCTTGCGATTCTTCTCGCCCTTATTCCGGTTGAACTCGGCGCGGGGAAGCCGCCAGGTCATGCACCAGCAACCTCCGCAGGCGCCCCTGGAACCGAAAAGAGCTTCGACATCTGCCCAGCGATCGGCTGTTGCGGGGAAGAATTCGAAGTGTGTCTTGGCGGCACGCATGCGGCAATCTAACCCGGCTCCAGCATTCTCAGGAGGAAGAAGAGCAGCACGCCTGCGAAGAAGACGAGAGCCATGCGAACGCCGGGCTCGCGGTTGACTTCGGGGACGAGGTCGGTTGCGGCGACGTAGATGGTCACACCAGCCGATAGCGGCAGGCCAGCCTTGACCCAGGTCGGCTCGAGGTTGATGGCGAGTACTCCCGCGACCGTGGTTGCACCGAGGAAGAGTGCGGAATTGAGCGCGGCGCGGCGACCCTGTCCGCCTGCGAGCATGACGCTGGCGACGGTGAACCCTTCGGGGATTTTATGCAGAAAGATGGCGATGAAGAGAATCCATCCGAGCCACGAAGAGATGACAAAGCCTGAGCCGATGGCAATGCCATCGAAGAAGGTGTGGGTGGCGAGGCCAAGCAGGACGGAGTAGCTGCTCTTCTTGGAGAGGAATTCGTGTGCGTGCGTCTCTTCGCCGAAGTGGAAGTGGGGAACCAGAGTGTGCTCGAGCAGATGCACTCCACAGTAGCCGGCGAGGACAAGCGGCGCGGCCCAGGCCATATTGAGGGTGAAGGCTTCGGGCAGCATCTCCAGCAGCGCCGCCGAGAGCATAAAGCCCGCTCCCAATGCCACGAAGTAGCGAAGCGCCCGCGCAGAGGGCGAACGACGGACAAGGAGAAAACCGCCCAGGTAGTCCGCTAGTCCGGCGAAGAGGCCGAGGCTGAGCGCAATCCAGAATCGCGATGGCAGAGTTGTCGTGAAATTCATGGCGGTGTCAACCGCTATGGCGAATATTCAGGACGTCGCCATCTTTCACGGGATAGTCCTTGCCCTCAAGCCGGAGCGTGCCTTGTGAGCGGGCGGTGGCCTCGGAGCCGGCCGCGAGGAGCGCATCCCAGTGGATCGTCTCGGCGCGGATGAAATGCTTTTCGAGGTCGGAGTGGATGGCGCCGGCGGCTTCCTGTGCCCGGCAGTTGGCGGGGATGGTCCAGGCGCGCGTCTCTACTTCGCCGACAGTGAAGAAGCTGGCGAGGCCGAGCAATTCGTAACTCTTTCGGATCAGGCGGACCAGGCCGCTCTCGGTCAGGCCGTAGCCTTCGAGGAATTCGGCGGCTTCTTCGTCGTCCATCTCTGCCAGTTCCGCTTCGACCTTGCCGCAGATGGCGGTGGCGCCGGAGTTTGGGCGGTGGGCGACTTCGGTGAGGCCGTACTTGGCGACTGCGGCGTCGACGTCCGCACCGAGTGTGGTGCTCTCGGAGATGTTGAGGACGTAGAGGATCGGCTTCTGCGAGAGGAACATGAAACCCCGGATGAGCTTCTTCTCCTCATTGGTGAGTTCCATCTCGCGGAGAGGCTTCTCGGCTTCCGTTAGTGCCTTGCAGCGGAGGAGCAATGCCTGTTCGCGCTCAGTTTCGGGCGTCTTCGCCTTCTTCATGTCCTTCGCGACGCGCTCGAGGCGTTTCTCGATCTGGGTGAGGTCACTGACGATCAGATCGATTTCGACGTTGCCGATGTCGCGAAGGGGGTCGATGGGACCCACGTGGGGGATAGTGTCGTCTTCGAAGGCGCGCAGCACGTGGATGATGGCGTCGACGTTGCGCAGGCTCTGCAGGAATGCGGTTTCCTTGAGTGCCTCTTCGCCAATGGCGGCTAGGTCCGCGTACTCGACGGTTGCGTAGACGGTCTTGCGGGTGTTGGCCTGGATGGCGAGTTTGTCGAGGCGAGCGTCCGGTACCTTGGCTATGCCGAGGTGTGCTTCGCGGGGGTTGGAGTGGCCAAAGCTTTCAGTTTTCGCCTTGGTAAGGATCTTGAAGAGGGAGGTCTTGCCGACCTGCGGCAGACCGATAATTCCAGTTTTCATGTCTCTATGATTCTACCTGCCGGAGCGAGCCTGGTTCGGCCGCCATCAGGATGACCACAGCGATTCCGAGAAACAAGGCGGAGCCTTCGACCTTTTCCGACAGGGGATGCAGCCGTTCAAAATCCATTCGCGCCGGATTGTCTCTGGGCGCTGCGTCCACGTCCCCGCCGGCAGCCACCCTGTCTTTCTCCATTGCGGGAATGATGCTGCTTTGGACATACATCGTAGCCGCGATCATGAGAACGACGAGGAGCGCTTCGGCGATTAAGAGCCTGCGGCCACTCGGCGCTGACCTGAACCAGAAGGCGATCGTTGCAAGCAGGAAGACGAAGCCGCTCGCGTGCCCTACCTGGTTCAACACCTGGAGCGTGGCGCCAACTACCGTGCCTGCCTCGTGCGTCGATGGGAGCACATGGAAGGCGATCGGCGCCAGCACAAAGGCGAAGAAGATCAGGCCGCCGACCCAGGTAACAATGGTCAGCAGTCGCAACGAACGCAGGATTACAGTCATGAGTCCCTATCCTAGACGAAATCGAGGATTTCGTCTGCGATAATCGGAAATCTTTGTCAGGTTGATTGGGGTGAGTGATCGTTCGCGGAAGCTTGTGTCTGCACAGGTTACAACCTATACGAGGTCGCGGCCGATGAGGCGGCGGATGCGCTCTTTAGTCGGCGGATGAGTGGAGAAGAGGCTTCCAATGCCGCCGCTGATCAGCGGAGCAATGATGAACAGATGCGCGGTCGAGGGCGACGCCTCAAGCGGTACGCGCTTGGAATAGTTCTCCAGCTTCTGCAGGGCGCGGGCCAGGGCATACGGATTGCCGGTGGTGTGGGCCCCGGTGGCGTCGGCCTCGTACTCGCGCGAACGGGAGATTGCGAGCTGGATCAGAGTGGCTGCAATCGGCGCGACGATCAGCATCAACAGCGCGCCCAGGCCGCCGCCTCCGCGCTCACGGCTGTCGCGGCCTCCGTAGCCGCCGAATATCGAGGCCCAATAGCCCATGCGGGCGATCAGCGTAATGGCTCCGGCCAGAGTTGCGGCGATGGAGCTGGTGAGGATGTCGCGATTCTTGACGTGACCAAGCTCGTGGGCGAGGACGCCTTCCAACTCCTCATCGTCGAGCAGGCCGAGAATTCCATGAGTCACCGCGACCGATGCGTGCTGCGGATTGCGGCCTGTCGCAAAGGCGTTGGGCGACTCGGTCGGCAGCACGTAGATCTTCGGCATGGGCAGGCCCTGTTTCGCGGTCAGGCGCTCGACGACTTCGTACGCGCGGGGAAGCTGCTCGCGCGTGACAGGTTGCGCCCGGTACATTGCGAGCGCGATTTTGTCGGAGTAGAAGTACGCGGTAAAGTTCATCGCGACCGAAATCACGAAGGCAAGAATCATGCCGTTCTGTCCGCCGATGCGTTCTCCCACGAGGACGAGAACCAGCATCAGCGCTACCAGCAGAAACGTCGATTTGAAGGTGTTCATGGAGTTCTATCGCCTATCCGGCATGCGGCTGTCTGTTGCAGCCGCGCATGCCGCATCACTCATTAGACGCTGCAGGGGCGGCTTCGATGCGAGCAAGAGCGCGCCGGAGGACGACGTCAAACGCCGCTTTGTGCTCGGCGTATTGGGCATCCGTCAACCTGCCGGCGAGACGGTCCGTCTCCAATTCAAACAGCTCATCCTTTAACGCGGAGAGCAGCGAACCTGGGCCTGAGGCTGCGCTCGCAACCGGCGGGGCAGTCGCTCCCTGAACGAACGACTCAGCCGAACTGGGCGCCTGGTCATACGCGTACGGTACGGGAGCAAGTCCGCCATCGGCAGGCAGGGGAGTGCGCTTCAGCATCAACGCCGCGCCGATCACGAGAGCCAACCCTAGCGCGCTGAGAATCCACCACTTGTACTTGCCCCAGGGGTCGTTCGAATCGCCTGGATCCATCGGTGCGCCGAGTCCGCCGCCAGGGCGCGAGCCACCAGAGGCCTGCGCCGTCTGGCCAGCGTTGCCGGACTGGTCGCCGCCGCCTTGTGCCGGCTCCGGAGTTTCGGGAAGCTGGCCAGTGCCGGCGATGGTGAACTGGACCGGCTGCGCGAAGGGAGGTTGATGCGCGTCGAAGCTCTGCGTGGGGCCTGCTGTGTCGGTGTTGAGGGGCTGAAATGCCGGGGCGCCCTGGAACTGCATGGATTTCGGCAGCATGACGGCGACATCGCCCGTCGGGACGGAGAGCTTGATCGAAAAGGGGAGCTTGCCGCTGTAGGGCAGGGTATAGGCGACCTGGAAGCGGGTTTCACCGGGACGGATGGGGAAGGTGAAGGAGTAGTGGCCTGTGGCGGCGTCGACTGTCTTGACCGGGGTGTTGGTGGGCAGACCGTTAGGCGCGCTGGCGAGCGACTGCGAGATTATGGCTCCCTTGGGGAGATAGAAATCGAAGGTGTTGCCGCCGTATTCGGTGCGCGCCGGAGCAGAAGTGTTCTGCACAAAGAAATTTTCGGCGAGCGTAAGAGTCTTGCCCGTGGGATCGGTCTCGGCGCGGAGCACGAGGGCCTCGCCGGTAATGCCGTCGATCTTCGCGGCAGAGTCGTAGACGTCGATGTCGACGTTCGAGGTGCGCGGCGGAACGCTCTTGAAGTACTCGGCTCCCGCGTGGTTGACGTGCAACAGAATCTGGCCGCCGTCGGGCGCATTGACACGGAAGTTGCCGCTGGCATCGGAGGTGACCTTGGCGATCTCATCCATGCTCTGCGCGGTGTTGATGACCCCGATGGTGTCGCCAGCGGAGGGCTTCCCCGTGGTGCGGTTGGTGACAACACCGGAGATGGAAGCGGCCAGCGCGGCCGTGGCGCAGAGGGTGACGCAGAAGGACGGCAGGAGAGTACGAAGCGTTCTTTTCGAGATAAGCACGGGCTAGTTGGTCCAGTTCTCAATCGTTAGATTGGGGATGCGGCTGAATTGTTCACTTCTCAAATTCTGGCGCGGCCACTCTTCATCCCGCGGGCGGTCAGGGCTTCCATCTCGGCGATGGCGGCCGCGGCTTCATCTTCGAGGGCGCGGCGCTGTTCGTTGTAGTCGGCCTCGGGATATTTGCCGGCGAGGTACTCGAAGTTGAGATCGCGGAGGTTCTCGTAGATGGCCTCCTTGCGCTCACGGAGATAGTCGACGCGGGTCTTGTCGGCTTGCACGAAGGGATTGCGCTCGGGCCAGAAGATGAACGCGAAGAGCGCGACGGTGAGGACGATGCTGGCCAGGAAACTGGGACTCATTTCAGTACTCCGTTTCGCGGCGAATGCGCTCGCGCAGGGCCGCGTCCTGTGGCGTCGATTGGCCGGTGGGGAAGTTGTCGATGGCAGGTGGCGGAACTGCGCCTGCCAGCGAGAGCGCTCTGCGCTTCCACACCCACACCACCGCGAAGGTCCCTACGGTGGCGAGCAGGAAGACGGCGATGGGAACGATCCAGGCGGCGTTATCGAAGCCGCCGCGAATTGGGGCGGCGAGGATCGTCGCGCCATACTTCGCTTCGAACCAGCTGAGGATCATTGTGTCGGTGTTGCTTGTCTCAAGCTGGGCGTGCAACTCCGAGATCATGACCGGAGAGGAGGGGCAACTGACATGGTTGCATTCGAGCAGCACCTGTCCGCATCCGCAGGAGCAGATCATCTCGTGGCCGAGCTTGTCGAAGCGCGATCTTCCCGCGCCCAGCATGACAGTCGTCACGATACAGAGCAGCGCGATCTGAAGTGTCCGCGCCCAGAACAAAGGTCCGCGCCAGAATTGTGTGCGCCTAAACATGAGGTGCCTTTGCGAGAACGCCGGTTGCGCCGAGTGCCGGAGCTTTGGGACCACTGACCGGAGCCAGATATTCCTGACGCTGACGGACCGGCGAGCGCACCAGGTTGGGGGCAAGCGCGATGAAGGTGCCGGCGACCACGATGATGACGCCAATCCAGATCCACGCGATCAGCGGATTGAGGAATGCTTTGATGATGGGCAGGCCGCTGTCGGGATTGGTTCCTTCGAACACCGTGTAGAGGTCCGACTGCGCGGTGGAGTGAAGCGCGACGATGGTGGATGCCTGCTCGTGATCGGTGCCGGCGAAGTAGACGCGCTTCTCGGGTGCGAGCTGCGTGACGAATTTGCCGCTTCGGAAGACATTCAGCACGGAGTAGCTGGTGTCGTACTCCGCTTTGGAGTCCTGGGTCATGCCGGTGCTGACGAGGTGGTAAGGACCAATGTCGATGCTGCTGTCCTTGGCCATCTCCATCTCGCGGGCCTGGTTGAATG
>WNGR01004139.1_pt1 | contig 16574 bp, 15 predicted proteins | sample 5407581 | NCBI WGS metagenome assembly WNGR01 (sample SAMN13153383, study PRJNA577476) | soil metagenome | isolation source: 80 cm soil or saprolite under Garry oak tree replicate 2 | place: USA:California | collected 2016-06-15 | reverse complement strand
GGTCGCTATAGAAGCGCCAAATGATGTTCATCCGCTGATTCCTCCCTGCTGCGATCGAGAGCCATCACAACGCCTTTATGTTCTCGGCTGACGTCTTGCCGTTCTTGCCCACGACCAGCTCGTATCCGACTTTCTGGCCTTCGTTCAGGGTGGCGAGGCCGGCTTTCTCCACCGCCGATACATGCACGAAGACGTCTTTCGATCCGTCGTCCGCCTGAATGAAACCGAAACCCTTCGATGCGTTGAACCATTTCACTTTGCCCGTTGGCACGAGATTTCTCCTAGCAGGAATTCCGTTTGGATATCGCCCTGAACCGTCGTCGGGCCCGGTGCGATAGGCGCAAGTCTACTCCAATGTTCGCCCGTCGAGAGGGACACCGCAAGCGCGGCCTCTTTTCGCTTGTTGGTGGAGGTGGCGACACCCGCTTCCGCCCGGAACCCCGCGTAAATGCTAGATCCGGGCGATTCGGCGAAGGCCGGTTGCCCCCAAAGTTGCCCCAGCATGCTAGACCGAGCGGGTGGCGCGCAGCCCTGGCCGCGCTCCACGGCTTTTGCTCGATGGGCTGCACGATCCAGGCGTCGATCTCCGCTGTAGGTACCTGTCTCTTGAAAGAACGTCAAGCACCGCGGTTTCCATAGTGCTAAACTGTGGCGCCAAAATCCCATCGCGTTGACCCAATAGTTTTTCCAACATCCGGTTCCCCTTCGAATATCGTGCCTCGCTTACGTCGAATGTTGGCTGCCCACGGGCGTGTAAGGTAAACCCCTACGGGAAATATCGGGCCGATACTCTGTAATTAGCGATCGCTGTTTGACTCTCGGATACTGCTCGCGTAGATTTTGTTTCGCCGCTTGGGTTTTCAAAGATAAGCGCGGTTGCCAAGGGCAATTGGAGACTGGTCCTGCCCAGGGAGGGCACCATGAAATTCTTGTTCCATGTCGCATTGGCGATCTTCATCGCCAATAATCGCACGCTCATACAGAAGTTGGCGCCATGAATTTGGAGGAGCGCTACGAATTCCTAACGCTGTGCCTGCGCTTGCTGCGCCAGGGTGCTCAACCTCCAAGCTGTCCGCAAGCGCGCCGACAGGACCAATAGACCGAGCACGTCCTTTCATACAGTAAGAGCACCTGCAGATGATCAGTAGGGGATTCGGAGGAGGAGGTATTTGTCCGGGCCTCCCAATCCGGCGCCTCGCCTGTTGTCAATATTGAAAATTCATCACGATCTTCCGACGCACGCACCCAAGTAAAACCGCCTCCCAGAGGAACATTTTCTTGCTCGGCAGGACACGCGGCGTCATTTGAGGGAGACCAATGACGGATTTTGCACGCCTCAATCTGATCGGCCGATCCCGGTCGTTCCTTGATGCGCTCACGCTGATCGAGAAATTCGCCGCCTGCGAGCACGTGGTTCTCATACAGGGCGAAACGGGGACTGGCAAGGAACTGGCTGCGCGGGCTATCCACTACCTGGGTGAGCGACGGCGATTTCCCTTCATCCCGGTCAATTGTGGCGCTCTTCCTGACGCTCTAGTCGAGAGCGAGCTGTTCGGGCACGTGCGCGGCGCCTTTACGGATGCGCGAGAGTCGCGACCGGGCATCATCTCTCAGGCGCGCGGCGGCACGTTGTTCCTTGACGAGATCGAGGGGATGTCAATGAGAGCGCAAGTGGCTTTGCTGCGCTTTCTTCAGGACAGGGAGTATCGTCCCGTCGGTGGCACATCGACCATGGCTTCAGATGTCAGAGTAATGGGCGCGACCAACGCGGATCTTCAATCGATGGTGCGCAAGGGCAACTTTCGTGCTGATCTGCTCTTTCGCCTCAACGTGCTGACCGTGCACTTGCCACCTCTACGCGAGCGACACGGCGACGTGATGCTCCTGGCGGGACATCTTCTGGAGCGCCTTAACCGTGAGTCAAGGGGGCCTGCGAAGAGCTTGCATGCCGAGTCTGAGGCCACATTGATCGCGCACTCTTGGCCCGGCAATGTTCGCGAGCTGGAGAATCTGATGCTTAGGCGGTACGTCCTGGAGTCGGGCCCGGTGATTCGGATCCGGTCCGTTGAAGAGGAGTTTGGCCGAGGCGAGGCGCACAGCTCGCCGGAAGTGCCAGACAACGGATTCAAGACGGCCAAGGCAAAAGCAATCGCCGCATTCGAGCAGTCCTATATCGCCGCACTGCTATCAAAGTCAGGAGGCAACCTGAGTCTGGCCTCACGGCTATCGGGCAAGGATCGCAGCGATCTGTCGAAGCTGCTGCGAAAACACGGAATCCAGCGCCAACAGTTCCAGCGAAATTGATCCGCCAATTCCACCCGACGCGGCGCGGGCGCCGGGAACCCACGCGGCAGAAGGAGTACTGAGCCGCGGGCAACCAAACGTCGTAAACCGACGGCTCTGCCTTGCGCGCCATCACTGTTTCAGGGCACCCCGCCTGTCGTCGGGAGTGGAAATCCATCCACATACCTGAGGGTATTTCCCCGCACGCGCATTTTCACCTGCCGGCGAGCATGCACGTGAGGGAAAAGGTCCCCGATTGCACACGCTGGCCAACACGCGAGGGCTCGGGTAATCAACGCGTTATGCCGCGCTCGCAGATGGCATGTGCATTGCTTCGTCGCTGGAATATTTGCATTTGCCCGCGCATCGACTCACCGAACCATGTCGAGCGACGAACGCTTGATCGACAGTCTGGCGGAGGAGATCGCCGACTACCTCGCGCAGAACCCGCAAGCTGCCGACGGTATCGAGGGGATCATGCGTTGGTGGCTGTGGCGAAAGCGACGAGGGAAAACCCTCGAAGGGGTACAAGCCGCGCTCGATTCGCTCGAGAAGAAGGGCGTCGTGCGTCGCTCCGTTCTCCAGGATGGGCACGTGATTTACGGCCGCGTGCCGGCAGGACTGCAGGGAAGCTCGTCCGCGGGCAGGTGAACCGCGCCGGGACCAACGAGAAAGCGCAATACATGGCGACGTATAACGCATTCGCTGCGGTGAGCCGAGCGATGGTGGGGTTGATCGAGGACTACTGTCCGCAGTCTCTATTACTCAATCCGGAGTTCAAGCTCTACCACGCGGTGGATTACGAGCATCCTATGAACGAAGGCTTCTCGCTCTGCCTATACCACGTCTCGATCAATGCCTCGAGGCGCAACTTCCCGCCGCGACGGAGCATCGATGGGCGCCGTTACCGCCCGTCTCTGCCCGTCGACCTCCACTATCTGCTTACGCCCTGGGCGGTGGATCCCGAGCGCCAGCAGCGAATGCTGGGCTGGAGCATGCGGTTTCTGGAGGACCTGGGAACGCTGCCCGCGGGCCTGCTGAATCACTACATCAAGGAAACGGACACTTTCCGGGCCGATGAGGCGGTCGACATTGTCTGTGATCCGCTCGCGCTGACCGACTATCTCAATCTCTGGGACAAACTCAAGCCGAAGAAGGAGACATCCGTCACCTACGCAGTGCGTATGGTACTGCTGGACTCGGTGATCGAGTCTCCGGAATTCGGCCCCGTGCAGACGCGCGAGCTGCAAACGGGCGAGGTGGTGACGCCGTGACCGTGACGGTTGATGTTCTCGACAGGGTGACGCGGGTTGCGCCTCTTGGGGTCCGATTCTGGGACCCTGTTGTAGGCGCGGTGGTGCGGGATGGGCTGGAGGTGACGCTGTATCCCACCGGATCTCCGCAGTTGCGCGTTCTTGCGCAACCCAATCCCAGCGGTGTGTATGTGCTGCACAGCGGTCCTGGACTGGGACGCGCCGCCACCGGCGCGGGGGACGCCGACTATTGGCAGCATATTCCGGAGACAAGGGACTATCGCTGTGCGGTGAGGGATACGCAATCCCGCTATCAACCGGTCGCGTTCAACGCACGATTGCCGTTTGAGGGCCTGCTTCAAGTTCAGTGCGCATCGCCGTCCCCTCCAGTGTCCGCCCAGGGGATAGAGCTTTTCTCGGCACCAACGCGCGCCGTGCCGAGCGCAATGGCCATCATCCGCGCGGAGCTGACCCGCGCGTCGACCGGCAGGCCCGCCGCGTGGGCCATGCTGACGGTGGAGTTCGCCGGGGCGTTTCTGGGCCGAGGCGTGGCCGACGAGAAAGGCAGGATTGCCGCGATCTTTCCCTACCCGGAACCGGAGCGCCGCCCGAGACAGTCTCCGCCCGAGTCACTCTCGCCTCCGCAGCCCAGCGCGCTGATGACCTGGGAAGTCGAAGTGCGGGTGCACCATTCGCCCGCGCTCGCGGGAACGACCCTACCCGACCTGTGCGACGTGTTGATGCAGCCCGAGGCGCGTTTGTTCACGAGCTCACCCCCCGAGGAGCTGCGGCGGACGACCGTGGTCCTGGGGCGCGAATCGTATCTGGCCAAATCCCGCGTCCTCGTGGCGCCCGTCTGAACGCTCGTCATGTACTGAAGGAGAGCAACCATGCCTGAGTATCTGGCCCCTGGAGTGTACGTCGAGGAAGTCTCGTTTCGCGCGAAGTCCATCGAGGGCGTGAGCACGACGACGACCGCCTTCATCGGGCCCACTCGGTACGGTCCGACCGATCTGGAGCCGGAAATCGTCACTAGCCTCGGCGAGTTCGAGCAGATGTACGGCGACCGCCAGCCGCTGAATTTCACCGAGGTGGACGAGGGCAGCGGCAACACCACCGAGCTGCCGCCGATGCACAACTTCATGTGGCATGCCGCGCGCGCCTTCTTCGAGGAGGGCGGCAAGCGCCTGTACGTGGTCCGCGCGTTCAAACCGATCGGCGATTTCGATGACGGTTGCGCGAATGCCTGGTTGACGAGCACGGGCGCTCGCCCCACAACCAACGCGGAAGTCCGCCGAAACATAGAGATTCGCGCGCGTTTTCCCGGCGACCTCGGACGCACGCGAGTGCGCCTCACCTTGTTCCTGTCCCAGAACGTTCTCGGCCGGCAACCCGACCCGGCGCACCCGGGGCAGTTTCGCAATACCGTAAACGGGCTTTTGCCGGGCGACGTGGTCTGGATCAGCGACGTCCCGGGCTCCCCGCCGACCGATCCAAATAGCGAGCGCGGCGACTTCTATCTGGCGGAGGCGGATGTCGATCCGGACACGAAGGAGACCACCTGGAGATTCACCAACGTGCGGACCGCCGGAACCGTCAACCCGCCCGCCACCCGCAACCTGATCGACCTGCTGCCCAACGCCGATCCGACACGAAGCGACAAGATCCGCATCGTGACCCTGACGGTCACCGTGATCCCGACCGGCGAGAGCGACCGGCCGCCCTTGGTCGTGCCCGGACTTCCCTTGGATCCCGGTCATACCCGATCGGGGCAACCCGACTCCGTGTTCGACTATTTCGCGGCGCACCCGAGCAGCCTCGCGCGCGCGCGGCGCCTCCCGGTGGTCATCGAGCGTGGCCGTGCGGCGCACAACGACGCCAGCGATCCTGGCGGAACCGATATCGTCAACGGCATCGACGTGCTGGATGCCCTGTTCACTTTCAAGTCCGCCCTGGCCTCCTTTCTGAGCGACCTGGGCTCAGGCGAAGCCGATCGCTCCATCGACCTGCTGCTCGACGGCGGGAACGACGGACAGCGTCCCACGGCGGCCGAATACGAGGGCGAAGCGCCGCCGAACGAATCGTTCAAGACCGGCCTGAAGGTGCTGGAAGATCTCGACGACGTGTCGATCGTCGCCGCGCCGGGCTCCACGTTCGGGGTCGAGAACGGATATCGCGACGATGCCATGACCATCGTCAGCCACCTGATCGCGCACGCCCAGCTGATGCGCTACCGGATCGCGGTGCTGGATGCCGGAGACGGCCAGACCATCCAGCAGATCCGCGCGATGCGGGCCCAGTTCGATTCGAGCTACGCGGCGCTCTACTACCCCTGGGTGCGGATCCTCGATCCGGTGACGCAGCGCGAAGTCTCCATGCCGCCTTCCGGATTCGTCTCCGGCATCTACGCGCGCAACGACATCAACCGCGCGGTCTACAAGGCGCCCGCCAACGAGGTCGTCAATCTGGCGCTCGGCTTCGAGACCATGCTCAACAAGAGCCAGCAGGAGGTGCTCAATCCGGAGGGTATCAACTGCTTCCGCTTCTTCGAGGGCCGCGGCTACCGGCTGTGGGGTGCGCGCACCATCAGCTCCGACCCGGAATGGAAGTACGTGAACCTGCGTCGCTACTTCGCGTACCTCGAGCATTCGATCGACAAGGGCACCCAGTGGGCGGTGTTCGAGCCGAACGGCGAGCAGCTGTGGGCCAACGTGCGCCGCACGATAGAGGATTTCCTCCTCAACGAGTGGCAAAACGGCGCGCTTCTGGGCGACAAACCGGAGAAGGCCTATTTCGTGAAGTGCGATCGCTCGACCATGACGCAGAACGACCTGGACAGCGGGCGCCTCGTCTGCCTGATCGGGGTGGTCGCGCTCAAGCCGGCCGAGTTCGTGATCTTCCGGATCGGCCAGTGGACCGCCGACCGCAAAGTATGAGACAGGAGGAATCCCATGGCTCAACTACGTGAACGTCCCTACGTCCAATTCAATTTCCTGGTCGATCTGGGTAGCGGCACCGACGGGGCCGACGCCGGCTTTCAGGAGGTGAGCGGCATCGGAATGGAGGTAACGGTTGCCGAGTATCGCAACGGCAACCACAAGGAGAACAGCGTCATGAAGGTCACGGGACTGAACAAATCGACCGACGTGACCATGAAGCGCGGCGTTATCGGATCGCTGAGCCTGTATACGTGGCTCAACGATATCCGCAACGGCAGCCAGAACGCCCTGCGCAACGTGGTGGTCCATCTGCAGAGCGAAGACCACACCGCGATCGTGCAGACGTGGAAGCTCATGCGGGCACGCATCATCAAGCACACCAGCGGTCCCCTGAACGCCAAGGGCACGGACGTGGCGATGGAGGAGCTGGTCCTAGCGTACGAGCGGCTGGAGATGGAGTGACATGCCCGAGACGGCGACGAGACCGCTGCCTAGTATCCGCTTCGAGCCGCGCCCAGCGCGACCGGCGGACGCCTTGCCTCGCATGGACGTGGCCGTGTTCGTCGGCTTTGCGGCCAGCGGACCTCTGCACACGCCGGTTGCCGTCGACAGCCCTGCGCAGTTCCAGGCGATCTTCGGCGACGACGCGCCGCTCGCGTGGAACGCCGAGCGGGGCGAAACGACCTCGGCGCAGCTCGGGGCGAGCGTACGGGCGTTTTTCTCCAACGGCGGCCGGCACTGCTGGATCGTTCGGGTCGCGGCGGACGAGGCGCGCTCCGATCACTTTCCGCTCCCTGGATTGCTTTGCGCGCGCTTTGTAGCCCACGGGAGCGTTCTGACGATCCCTGCGTTCGCGCGCGCGCGCGCCAAAGGCAGCTGGGCCGACCAGTTGCGGGTGAGCACGGCGCTGCAGCGGCACCCGTTGCAGCCGGCGGCGCCCTACGACGGCGGCGACGCACTCTGGCTGTCGCAGTCGGTCGCAGGCGCGCCAGCGGCGGGCGACGTGATGCGCATCGAGGTCAATGGAGGTGAGCAAGTCGTATTCGCGAGGGTCGAGGAGGCGGAGCCGCAGCCGGGGTCTCCATCGAGCGCGCCGTTGCGCGTGACGCTCGGACCGAGAGTGACCTTCGCGCAGGTCGCAGCCATGTCTCCTGGTATCACGATCTCGACCAGGGCTTGGATATACTCCCAGGAGACCGGCGCGGATGACGGCGCGCTGGCCTCCGCCAGCCCGTCCTCGGGCTTCGAGACGGAGGTGTCCGCCCAGCTGCAGTTCCCGGATGGGCCGGCGGGTCGGGTCACGCTGGTCCTGGATGTGGCGCCCGCCCTGGCGCCTGCGCCCGGCGCGCTGCTGCGAATCGAGCTTGGCGAAACGCCGTGCTGGGTGCTGGTGACGTCCCTCGGACTGGCGTCCGGCGCCGAAGCGGCGAGGGCGGTCCGCGTCGAGGGACAGGGATGGACTCTCGCCGTGGCCCCGGTCATCACCGGCGAGGCCTCGATCACGGCCGAGCTTGTAACGCTCGACCTGCGCGTGGCGCAAGGGGAGAACGCGACCTATACGCTTCGCGGCCTCGGGCTTGCGGCAGGGCACCCGCGCTACTGGAACCTCCTGCGGGTCGACGAACAATTCTTCGGCGATCCCGAAACGACGCCGCAGGCCGACTCCATGCAGCCGGACTTCGAGCTAGCGGACCTCCGGCAGGCGGCCGCGCCGAATGTCGTGCGGTTCCCTTTGGCGGGCACCGGGGAAAACGATCTTCTGTTCTGCCCGCTCGCCGTCCCGACGCTCTTCGCCGAGCCTGCCGGCCCTCTGCTGCAGTCCGGCACACGCCTCGAGCGCGACGGGCTGCGGGAATTTCGCGCGGACCTGTTTCTCGACCCCGACCTCTCGCAGGCGAGCGTGGACGCCCTCCTGCCGCAGGCCGATTTCCTGCGCTACCTGGCGCCCAAGCCCCGTCCGCTGCGGGGTATTCATTCCGCTCTGGGCTATCTCGAATCGCCCATCATCGAAGAGGCCACGCTCATCGCCGTCCCCGACGCGGTGCATCGGCGTTGGCGGGAGACCAGCGCGGAATGGTCGCCTCCGTCGGCGAGGAACGAGATCATTCCGCCTCCGGATTGGTGGCACCTTGGTCCCTGCGCTCCGTCGGTGCAAACCTCGCCGGATACAGGCGTTGATCGATCGCAGTTTCGCGACTGCCTTGCACGCGAGATAGCGGCTCCGCAGGATCTGAAGAAGATCCCTTCCGACGGCTCGGCCACGTTCCTGCTCACTTGGTCCTCACGCGAAAGCGGCAGCGAGTTCACGCTGGAGGAAGCCAATTTTCCCGATTTCAGCGACGCGCATACGGTCTACTCCGGGAGCGAGACTTCCCTCACGCTGTACGGGCGCAGCGCGGGCGACTACTACTACCGTGTCCGCGCCTCGGTCGGACGAAATGGCAGCCAGTGGTCGGCGCCCCTGGCGTTTCGCATCGGCCAATCGGCCGATGCGCGCCTGGAGCGCGCGGCCGAGTACGACGATCAGACCTTGCTCGCGATCCATCGCGCGCTGCTCAGGATGTGCGCGGGGCGCGGCGACCTGTTCGCCGTGCTGTCTCTGCCTGCCCACTATCGCGAGCAGGACGCGGTTGCGCACACGGCGGCGCTTGCTACTCTGGCGGAGACGCAGTCAACTCCATCGGCGGTGCAGCCGCTGGGGCGGCGCGAGTCGCGCGCGCTCAGCCATGGCGCCTTGTATCACCCCTGGACCCTGACGCGGCTGCCCGGCGGTGAGATCGCCCCCATCGCGCCCGACGGGCCGGCCATGGGAGTGTTGGCCGCGCGCGCCGCGGTACGCGGCGCCTGGATCGCCCCGGCTAACGAGCCGATGAGCGAAATCGTCGGCCTCTCGCCTCCGGTGCGACGCGAGCAGTGGCAAGCGCTTCAGGACGCGCAGGTGAACCTCGTGCGTCAGGAGCCCCGAGGTTTCATGTGCCTGAGCGCAGACACGCTCAGCCGGGACGCGGACTTGAGGCCGATCGGCGTGCGCAGGCTGCTGATCCTGCTGCGCCGGCTAGCGTTGCGCCGCGGAGCCGCGTACGTGTTCGAGCCGCTGAGCAACGCGTTTCGCCGCCTCGTTCAACGGGGATTCGAGGCGGCGCTGCTCGATTTGTTCCAGCGCGGTGCCTTTGCGGGCACGACGCCGGCAACGTCCTTCCAGGTGGTCACGGGCGACCCGCTTAATACGCCGCAGGATCGCGACAACGGTCGGTTTCTGGTGGAGCTGAGGGTTGCGCCTTCGCTGCCCATGAGGTTCCTGTCGATCCGATTGCTGCAAGCGGGCGACCAGCTCGCCGTGATCGAGGGCCGCTGACCATGGCCGACGCTACCGGCGTGCGCCCGTTCACCGCGTTCAATTTTGCGGTGGAAATCACGCGCGACGACGGTTCGAAACCCCTGTGCAGCGCGGCCTTCGCGGAGTGCGACGGGCTGGAGCTGACGATGGAGGTGAAGACCATCCGCGAAGGAGGCAACAACGGACGGCAGATACGCCTGACCGGGCCGTACAGCTATGGGCAGCTCACGCTGAAGCGTGGCCTCACCGACAGCTTCGATCTCTGGAACTGGATGAACGACACGCTGCAGGATCCCTCGCTGCGCGCGAGCGGTGAGGTGGTGCTGTATGCCGCCGACGGGACGACCGAGCGCGCCCGCTTCCTGCTCTCGCGCTGCCTGCCGGTGAAACTGAAGGCGCCTGCGCTCAACGCCAAGGATGGGATGGTCGCGGTGGAGGAGTTGCAGCTCGCCTACGAGTCGCTCGAGTGGCGCGCATAGCCTGATTGATCGGAGACGAGGGGAGCCTTGAACATGGCCGGACTGGAGAAAGCGGCGCTCATTGAGCTGAATGACGATCTGTCGGATACGAAGCCCGGCGGCAAAGTCGTCAAGGTCCAGTTCAATCCTGAGACCCTGAAAGTGAGCTTTGCGAATCAGATTCAGACGCCGGCCGGCGCCGGAGATCAGTCGCATGGCTCTGCGGGCCGCCAGTACGTCGGCGCCGGCACCACCAAGCTCGCGCTGATGCTGTGGTTCGACGTGTCGGCCGCGACCGACGATGCGAACCGCGTGGACGATGTGCGCAGATTGACCCAGGGGGTCGTCTACTTCATGACAGTGCCCGACAACGCCACCAAATTTATCCCGCCCGGTCTGCGGTTCCAGTGGGGATCTTTCAAGTTCGACGGCATCGTCGAGTCCATCGAGGAGTCGCTCGAGCTGTTTTCGAGCGAAGGCAAGCCGTTGCGCGCGAGCGTCTCTTTGAACATGTCGCAGCAAAAGATCGTCAAGGCGAAGTTCGACGGCACCGGTCGCCTGCCCGGGCGGTCGAGCTCGCCGGGCATGCGCCCGCTAAGCCAGGCGCCAGCCGGCGGTTCGGTACAGAGCATGGCCGCCGGTGCGGGGGTGAACACGGATTGGCAGGCCATCGCGCAGGCCAACGGCATCGAAAACCCCCGGCTGCTCGCGCCGGGTCAGCTCGTCGACCTTCGCATTTCGCAGAACCCATAGGAGCCCGGCATGGCCGTGGTCATCAACGAGTTCGAGATCGTCGCGGAGCCGCAGGCGGCGGGAGCGCAGGCGGCGCCTTCGACCGCCGAGACGCAGACGGAAAAGGCCAAGCTACCGGCCCAGGAGCTGGCACGCATTCTCTACTACGAAGCGCAGCGGGCCCTGCGCTTGTGGGCGCACTGAGCCATGCCCGACGGCAGCAATAACTCGGTCTATTCGGCTCGGCCGCTGATCCGTTTGGCGGGCCAGGACAATGCCGATCTTACTGCGGGTCTGTTGTCCTTGCTGGTCGCCGAGACGGCGAGCGGTCTGTATCGCTGCGAGGCCTTGTTCGGAAACTGGGGCCCGATGCAAGGCTCGACCGGCTTCATGTACTTCGACAGGCGCACCTTGGATTTCGGGAAAGCTTTTCAGGTGAAGATGGGCAGCGACACGCTGTTCGACGGCCGCATCATGGCGCTCGAGGCGCGCTACCCCGAGGGCGGTCCGCCGCAGATTGCAGTCCTCGCGGAGGACCGCCTGCAGGACCTTCGCATGACCCGGCGCACGCGCAGCTTCGCCGATGTGAGCGACAGCGACGTGCTCAGCAGCATCGCGTCGGACCACGGTCTGAGCCCGCAGGCGAATTGGAGCGGGCCGACCTACAAGGTGCTCGCTCAGGTCAACCAGAGCGACCTGGCGTTCCTGCGCGATCGCGCCCGCGCGAACGAAGCCGAAGTATGGGTCGAGGGCACGACTCTGCACGTGGCCCCGCGCCGGAGCCGCGCCAGCGGATCGCCGCTCGAGCTCGCCATGGGGGCGAGACTGCGGGAGTTCTCGGTGACGGCCGACCTCGCGAATCAGCGCACCGGCGTAACCGCCGGAGGCTGGGACGTGGCCGGCAAGTCCGCCATCGGCGCCCAGGCGGACGGATCGGTGATCTCGAGCGAGCTCGACAACGGCGACAGCGGCCCGAGCGTGCTCTCGTCTGCGCTCGGAGAACGCAAGGAGGTGCTCGCGCACGGAATGCCGCTTAAGACCGACGAGGCTCGCGCGCAGGCGGAGGCTGCAATGCGCGCCATCGCGCGCCGCTTCATCGTAGGGCGTGGTCTCGCGCAGACCGACCCCAAGCTCCGGGTAGGCACCTACGTGCAGCTCAGCGGACTGGGTCCTCTGTTCAACGGCAAATACTACGTGGCCGAGGTTCGCCACATGTTCGACACCTTGCACGGGAGCCGCACGGAATTCACCGGAGAGCGGCCCGGGCTGGGTCGACCCTGAGAGATAGATCATGAACCTGCACGACTGCACCGCGCTCGAGGCGCTACTCCATGCGAGAGTGCCCGCGGGGCTGGGCGGGCGCTGGTACGGCGTGTTCCCGGCGCTGGTGACCGACATCAAGGATGCGGACGGCCAGGGACGCGTGAAAGTGTCTCTGCCGTGGTCGCCCGACAGCGGCGGCGGGCGCTACGAGTGCTGGGCGCGCCTCGCCACGATGATGGGAGGCAACAACCGGGGAAGCTGGTTCATCCCCGACGCCAACGACGAGGTCCTGGTGGCGTTCGAGGCGGGCGATCCGCGCCGGCCCTACGTGATCGGGGGCCTGTGGAACGGAAGCGATCGCGCCCCCGCGTCCATGGATGGCGCCGGAAACAATTACAAGAAGATTCTGCGGTCGCGCAACGGCGTGATGGTCACCCTCGACGACCAAGACGGCCAGGAGAAGCTGATCCTCGAGACCCCCGGCGGCCAGAAAGTCACCCTCAAGGACGGGCCGGGAGCGGTGGAAATCGTGGACAGCAACGGCAATTCCGTGAAGCTCGAAACGGCGGGGATTACGGTGACGGCTTCGGCGAAGGTGACGATCAACGCGAGCCAGGTGGCGGTGTCGGCCGGCATGGTGACCGTCGACGCGGGCATGTCCAAATTCAGCGGCGTGGTGCAGGCCGACACGGTGATCAGCAACAGCGTGATCAGCGCGTCCTACACGCCGGGCGCGGGCAACATCTGGTGAGGCCGTGACCGCACATCCCATCCGGTGGCAGGCGCCGGCACCCTTGTGGGCGCGCTTCGGCGCAACTTCCACGGCAGCGCTCGGCGCGCCCGATCAGTTTCGCCCGGCGATCTTCCGCTTCGCCCGCGACGATTTCATGGAGCAGCTGCTGGGCACGCTGACGCGCGATCCGGCGCATCTGGGAAGCCTGCTCGCCCGCCCGGAGACGTGGCGGACGCAGCCCACCGCAGATGTCGACCTCGTCGAGCGCGTCGTCCTGCCGCGCATTGCGCGAAGCGCCGCGCACCGCACCGCCCTGGCGCGGAGCAAGCCTGCCGTCGACCCCGTACCGGATACGAAAACCGTGAAGGAGCAGGGGCAGACGCGCGACCTTCCCCTCAAGCTCTATCACCCCGCGCACCAGCGCTTCTACCTGGTGTCGGCAAGCCTGGTGTGCGGCATCACGGGTCTGCCCGATCGCGCGATGACGGCGGGCGGGGCGGAGCAGGTGAACTTCGTGTTGCGCCGGCTGCTGCCGCCCGACAAGAACGATCCGACCACGCTGCGCGAGTTCGCATTCATCAAGGACGGGCAGTCGGCGACTTGGCGGCGAGTGGCAGACGGCGAGGACGCCGCGCAACTCGCGCCGGGCGAGGAATTGCTGCCGCTGTTTCCAGTGACCTACGGCGACGAGGCGCAGCACACGCGCACGCTGTGGAGCGGGTTGGTGCCGGTCGGACGGCGCGAGGAATATATGGCGGCCAGCGTCGATCCCACCCCTGTCTCGCTGACAGTCGGGCAGCGGCAGTCGCTGGTGCCGGCCGCGTCTGCCGTGCCTGGAAACTCGAAGTCCGCGCGCATCGCGCAATTTAGGCTCGACGTCGCTGAGTCGTTGAAAGCCTTGATCCAGGCGGCCTACGCGACGTCGACGGCGATGGCCCTGCCGAAACCGAACGGCCTGTCCGACAACGAGCCGAGCACGGACAAGTCTCGGCGTGCGTTCCGGCTGAACCTGCAATGGCAGATGCAGTCGTGGCTGACTCTGCTCGATCTCTCCGGCTACATCGCCGCCTATATGAAGGATCTTTGGGATGCGATTCAAAGTGGAAGCGGAGCGGGATCTCTCTCGCAGGCGCGTCAGGGTCTCTACAACTGGCTGGGCCGCGTGACGCGGACTCAAGCGCTGGACGACGCGATCACCTATCCGTCCGATCTCGCCGCGATCGTGCCCAACGCGCCCGACAGCGCCCACCGCCACAAGACCTACGTCGACTCGCTGCGGGACGCTCTCAAGCAGATCGAGGTGTTTCGGTCTCAGCTGGAAGCGACCTTGGCCGTGTACGACGAAACCAACTTTGCGGACAGCAATTGGCCCGACTTTCACTTCCTTTTCGCGGGCCTCGACTCCAGCTTTCAACCCAAGGGGGCGTTCACCGCGCTGGCGAATCTGCCGCCCTTGCCTACGGTTTCGGCGCCGCAAGACGAAACCGAGCCCGAGACCGGTCCCGCCGGCGCCAACGTCGACAATCTCGAGCGCCTGGTGAAGTTGGTGGAGCCGGCGCTCGATGATAGACCCGAGCCCGACGCGCCACCGCTGCCCTTCGCGCTGCAGCTGCGCGACGCGCTCAAGGCCACCCTCGGCGACGCCGGCGTGTTCGTCGTGCGCTACGTGTATCAGAACCGCGACTGCGGCCCGATGCATCCGCCGACGCTGTCCGCGCCGACGCCGCGCTTCCGGCTCGCGAGCTTCTTCGATGCCGACGCGCCTGCGCGGCCGATACGCATCACGCTGCCGCTCGATACGACGCCCGCGGGCCTGCGCAAGCACGCCAAGAACACCGCTTTCATCATCTCGGACGTCCTCTGCGGCCAGATCCAGCGCGCGAAAGGCCTGGGGCTCGGCGATCTGGTGATGTCGGTCCTGCCCTGGCCGCTGCACAAGGACCTGGACGTCGGCGGCGGCGGAGCTTGCACGAATGCGGGCGGCGTGAACATCGGGATGATCTGCTCGCTTTCGATCCCGATCGTCACGATCGTCGCCCTCATCCTGCTCATCATCATCGTGTCGCTCCTCGATTTCATCTTCCGCTGGATCCCGTGGTTCGTCATCTGCTTCCCGATCCTCGGGCTCAAGGGAAAGAGCGGACCATGAACCAGGCCGACCTCTACGGCACGGGAATGAGCTTTCCGCCACGAGTCGGGCCGGACGGGCACGTGGTCTGGTCTCAGGGCGACGACAACGTTCGCGAATCGATCCGCGTCATCCTGATGACGCAGCCGCGCGAGCGCTTGCAGCTCGCCGACTTCGGGGCGGGGCTCGCCCGCTTTCTGTTCGAGCCCAACACCCCGGCGACGCGGCTGCTGATCCAGGAGCGAATATCCGATGCGCTCTTTCGCTGGGAGCCGCGCGTCCGCGTGGAATCCGTGTCGGTCGAACCCGACCCGCAGGACGGGGAGTCGTCGCTGGCGACGATCGTCTATCGGCTCGTCGCGACTCAGCAGCGCGAGGAAACTCTGATTTATTCCTCTGCTCTAATGCGTGGGCAGTGAGCCGAGGAGAACGAGGATGAAAAAGCCGACACAAGCGACGTTTGCCGGGTCCGGGTTCGAAGCGTACAGAAAGCCCACGCGCCGGGAGTTGTTCCTGGCTGAGATGGAGCGCGTGGTGCCTTGGGGCGAAATGTGTGCGCTCATTGAGCCGGTGTATCCGAAGTCCGAAGGTCCCGGGCGACCGACGATCGGTCTTGAGCGCATGCTGCGGATCTACTTCCTGCAGCACTGGTTTAACCTGTCGGACCCGGCGGTGGAAGAGGCGCTGTACGAGTCGGTGTCGATGCGCAGGTTTGTGGGGGTCGACCTAGGCCGGGAGCCTGCGCCCGATGAGACCACGGTGTGCAAGTTCCGGCATCTGCTGGAGGAGCACGGCCTGGGTAGAAGGTTGTTTGAAGAGGTCGGCCGTTATCTTCAGAGTCAAGGGCTGAAGGTGTCCTCTGGGACGATCGTGGACGCGACGATCATCAATGCGCCGAGCTCGACGAAGAATGCCAGTGGCGAGCGCGATCCGCAGATGAAGCAAACGATGAAAGGCCGCCAGTGGTACTTTGGCATGAAGGCGCACGTCGGCGTCGACAGCAAGACCAAGCTGATCCATTCGGCCGCGGCCACTCCTGCCAACGTGCACGATTCGGTGATGCTGCCCCAGTTGTTGCACGGCAGAGAAACCCGCGTCTACGGCGATGCCGCCTACTGCGGCAAGACCGAGACGATTCGCTCGCTCGCCCCGAACGCGCGCGACTTCACCCAAGCCAAGGCGGGGCGCTATCGCAAGCTCACGCGGCAAGATCGATTGAAGAATCGAGCCAAATCGTGCGTTCGCGCCAAGGTCGAGCACTCCATTGGGGTTCTGAAGCGCATCTTCGGATTCGACAAGGTACGCTACCGCGGCATTGCGAAGAACGCCAATCGCTTGTTCGTGACCTGTGCGCTGGCCAATCTGTTCATGGCGCGCAGGCACTTGTTCAGGGCTCAAGGGACGTGATGCGTCCAGTAACGGCAAAGCAGCGGCAAAGCGACCGGATC
>WNGR01010344.1_pt1 | contig 16578 bp, 17 predicted proteins | sample 5407581 | NCBI WGS metagenome assembly WNGR01 (sample SAMN13153383, study PRJNA577476) | soil metagenome | isolation source: 80 cm soil or saprolite under Garry oak tree replicate 2 | place: USA:California | collected 2016-06-15 | reverse complement strand
GTACTCGGCCGGCCGAAGATCGCCACGGGCAACGCCTTCGGGGTCTAGACCTCGTCGAGCGTCTTTTCCAGTGCTCTGGCTGCTTTGCGGGCCATGTCGGCGATCGCTTCCCTGCGGTCGCGGTCGGCTTCGTAGTCGGCTCGGCGGTCGCGGACGACTCGGGCCGGGGTGCCGACGGCGATCGCGTAGTCAGGGATGTCGCCGCGGACCACTGCGTGGGCGCCGACGACGCAGCCGCGGCCGATTCGGGTGCCGCGTAGGACGCTGACCTTGACGCCGAGCCACGTGTCCGGGCCGATGCGTACCGGGGACTTCACGATGCCCTGGTCCTTGATCGGCATGTTGATGTCGGCGGTGACGTGGTCGAAGTCGCAGATGTAGACCCAGTCGGCGACCAGCGTCGCGGCGCCCAGTTCGACGTCCAGGTAGCAGTTGATCGTGTTGTCCTTGCCGAACACGGCCTTGTCGCCGATGCGCAGCGAGCCCTCGTGGCAGCGGATGGAGTTGCCGTCGCCGATGTGCACCCAGCGGCCGATCTCCAGCCGGCCGTAGCCGGGGCGGCAGTGGATCTCCACGTTCTTCCCGAGGAACAGCATGCCGCGCAGCACGATGTGCGGATTGGCCAGCCGGAACCGGAACAGCCGCCAGTACCGCACCAGGTACCACGGGCTGTAGGCGCGATGACGGATCACCCAGCGCAGGGAGTCGACGGTGAACAGCCGGACCTGCCTCGGGTCGCGGCGGGCCCGGCGCCACTTCTGCGCCAGCGGCGATCCCCACATGGACGTCATGCGCCAGACGTTAACCCAGGATGCGCGCGGCAGACGAACGCGGTCGGGGTGTCGCCGATCCTGGTCAGCACCACGGTCGCCGACACCGAACCGGCCGGTTTCAGCCTGCGGCGCAGCACGTCCGGCACGACGTCCAGGCCGCGGACGAGGATCTCCAGCGCGCCGACGTCGAACCGGCGCAGGGCCGCACGCAGGGTTTTCTCGCTGTAGCGCACCTGGTCGAGCACCTCGAACGCGCGGACGCCCGGTGGCGGCGCGTCGCCGGTCAGGTAGGCGATCCTCGGGTCGAGTTGGCCCAGGTGGTGGCGGGTGGCGTACTGGCGGACCAGACCCGCGCGGACCACGGCGCCGTCCGGGTCGATCAGCCACGCGCCGGGCCGGCGGACCGGGCAGTCGTCCGGATCGGCGTCCGTGATCGTCCATTGTGGTCGGTCGTGGCGCAGGACCGTCGCGCGGCGGTGAATGCCTTGGGTGGCAAGGGAACCGGTCCACAGACAGGCTTCGCGGACGGTGCCGTCCAGGGAGACCAGTTCGATCTCGTCGGCCCACGGCACGGCCGCGAAGTCCAAGCCCGGTGCGCACTTGACCGCTAGGTCCCGGTTCGCGTAGGCCTCGACCAGGTCTGGTAGCGGCGGGGTCAGTTCGTTCGGGTGCCAGCGGCGGCGGCCGGTGTCGTCGCGGCGGGCCGGGTCGGCCAGTATCGCGGTGTGCCGGGTGACCGGGTGCAGGGCGTCGGCCTGGACCAGTGGGACGTGCGGGCAGTTGTTGGCGGCCATGGCGAGCCGGACCGGGTCGATGTCCGAGCCGACGCAGCGGTTGGCCACGGCGGCCAGTTCGACCAGGTCGGCGCCGATGCCGCACGTGACGTCGTGCACGTCCCGACCGCGCAGCCGGGTCGCCCGGTGTCGGGCGACCGCGGTCGCGGTCGCCTGTTGCAGGGCCGCGTCGCAGAACAGCCAGTCGGCCGGGTCGGCCAGTTTGGCTGTTGCTTTTCGGCGCAGTACCGCGGTTTCCAGGGCGGCGGCGAAATGATCGCCAGCTGCTTGTCGGGCCGCGGTCACGTCGGCCAGTCGGTCGGTCAGTGGTCGGTCGGCGAGTGTGGTGAGGGCTTCGGAGCCTGCTGGTGAGCGCAGGTAGGCGACGTCTGCCGTGGTGAAGCGGTACATCAGTCGGTTGGTCTGGTCCCGGTGATCAGCACGTTGTAGAACAGTTCGCGCGGCATTACCCGTGCCAGCACGTGTTCGTCCAACCAGGACAGTCGCTGCCAGGAACGGTAGGCGAACATCGCCCAGCCGAAGCCGAGTTTACCTTTGGGCACCGCGGCTTCGAACGTGCGCACCGGCCAGCCGAACAGCGCCGCGGACAGTTCCTCGGTGACCGCGCGGACTTCGCGCGCGCCGGCCGCGCGGGCCATGTGCTCCAGGTCCTTCGGGTCGAACGTGTGCAGGTCGACGACGGATTCCAGGGCGGCCGCGCGGGAGGACGAGTCCAGTTCGGCCTGCGGCCGGCGCCACGCGTTGAGCGCGGGCAACCGGGTCACGTTCGTGGTGAGCCACCACGTGAGCTGGCTGATCTTGCGGGCGTAGACGTCGCCGAGTTTCGTCGGCTCACCGGCGAACACGAACCGGCCGCCCGGCTTGAGCACACGCAGCACTTCGCGCAGCGCCGCCGGCACGTCCGGGATGTGGTGCAGCACGGCATGCCCGACGACCAGGTCGAACGTCTCGTCCTCGTACGGGATGCGCTCGGCGTCGGCGACCCGGCCGTCCACCGGTAGGCCCAGGTTCTCGGCGTTGTTCAGCGCGACCTGCACCATGCCCGGCGACAGGTCGGTGACCGAGCCCTTCTCGGCCACGCCGCCCTGCATCAGGTTGAGCAGGAAGAAGCCCGTGCCGCTGCCCAGTTCCATCGCTGTCGGGTACGGCCAGCCGGTGTCCCCGGCGACCGCGCGAAAGCGGCCGACCGCGTAGTCGATGCAGCGTTCGTCGTAGGAGATCGACCACTTCTCGTCGTAGGTGCCGGCCTCCCAGTCGTGGTACAGGACGTTGGCCAGCTTGGGGTCCGACCAGGCCGCCTCGACCTGCTCGGCGGTCGCGTGCGGGATCGGCTCAGTCACGGTTCGTCCCTTTCACTTTCCGGTGAAGGTGGCCTTGCCGGGGCCGCTCGCGAGGAACGAGCGCATGCCGGTCTCCTGGTCATCTGTGGCGAACAGCGCGGCAAACAGGTGGCTCTCCAGTTTCAAGCCGTTGGTCAGGTCACCGTCCAGGCCACCGTCGATGGCGTACTTCGCGGCGGCGATGGCCATGGCCGGGCCGTTGGTGAACTGCGCGGCCCAGGTGCGGGCGGCTTCGTAGACGTCGTCCGGTGCGACGATCTCGTCGATCAAGCCGATGGTCAGTGCCTCGTCGGTGAGGACGGTGCGGCCGGTGAAGACGAGGTCCTTGGTTTTCGCGGGGCCGATCAGGCGGGCGAGGCGTTGGGTGCCGCCTGCGCCCGGGATGATGCCGAGGAGGATTTCCGGCTGGCCCAGTTTGACGTTGTCGCCGGCGATCCTGCGGTCCGTGCAGAGCGCGAGTTCGAGGCCGCCGCCCAGCGCGTAGCCGGCGATCGCGGCGACAGTGGGCTTTGTGATCGCGGCCACGGCGCTGAAGGCCTGCGAGAGTTTCGGTGCTCGCGCGGTCATGTCGGCGTGCGACAGCTCGACCATTTCCTTGATGTCCGCGCCGCCCGCGAAGCACTTCTGGCCGCCGTAGACGATCACGGCGCTGACGTCGGCACGTTGGTCGGCCTCGATCGCCGCGGCTTTGATCTCGTCCTGGGTCTGCTTGTTCAACGCGTTGACCGGCGGGCGGTTGAGCCGGATCGTGCCGATGCCGTCCTCGACTTCAAGGTTGACGAATTCTCCCACCGACGCCTCCCTAGCTGGCCGGTACCGCCGTGGTCCGGCCGTTCGCAGGCTACCGCGCGGTAGCCGGTACGTCCGCTGATGCCCTGCGCGCGAAGAAACGGCCGCCGGAGCGTTCCAACAGCAGGTCCTGGCCGAAGGTGGTCGACAGGTTTTCCGCCGTCAGCACGTCGCCCAGCAGGCCCTGGGAGACGACTCGGCCCTCGCGCAGCAGTAGGGCGTGGGTGAAGCCGGGTGGGATCTCCTCGACGTGGTGGGTGACCAGCACGGTGGCTGGGGCGTCCGGGTCCATCGCCAGTGCGGTCAGGCGGGCTACCAGGTCCTCGCGGCCGCCCAGGTCCAGGCCAGCGGCCGGCTCGTCCAGCAGGAGCATCTCGGGGTCGGTCATCATGGCTCGGGCGATCAGGGTGCGTTTGCGTTCGCCTTCGGAGAGGGTGCCGAACATTCGGTCGGACAGGTGGGCTACGCCCATTGCCTGTAGCAGCTCTGTGGCCCTGCGGGTGTCCATCGTGTCGTAGCGTTCGCGCCAGCGGCCCAGGACCGCGTAACCCGCGCTGACGACTACGTCGGAGACCTTTTCCTCGGCTGGGATTCGGCCGCCCAGTGCGGCGCTGCTCAGGCCGATCCTGGGGCGCAGCTCGAACAGGTCCGTTCTGCCGATTCGTTCGCCCAGTACGTGCACCACGCCTGTGGTGGGGTGCAGCTCGGCTGCGGCGATGCGTAGCAGGGTGGTTTTGCCGGCGCCGTTGGGGCCCAGCACCACCCAGCGCTCGTCCAGCTCGACCGACCAGTCCAGGTCGGCCAGCAGCATCGTGTGCCCGCGCCGGACGCTGACCTGCGACATGTGGACCACCAGGTCGTCGACATCCATCGGCTCGCCGTTGCCCCGTGTCTCTCCGGTCACCTGGACATTGTGTCGTTCGCCGTCGGCCGGGCTCCGGGCGGGTGAGCGATGACCTCACTCGATCGAGTGATGGCGTGAGCAATCTGGAAAAGTCGGCTACCGACGCTTTATCACTGGCTGGGAGCGGTAGTCGATCATCCGGGAACCGTGCCACCATGGGCTTGTGACCGCATCCCTGCTCGCCTGGCGTGACCGGGCGATCGACCTGCTCCTGGTGGCCTCCAGCGGCTGTACCGGGACGCGATGCGCTCACCTTTCTTAGTCGCAGCTCAGTCCTATTAGGTAGCTTCTCGTCATGAGGAGCAGGTCAGGGCACCTGGGCGGGATGGCTGGGAAAAGCACAGGGTTGGTGCCGCATCGCGTCGTTCGCGTCTCCCAACCGCTGATTTCATCTGGAGCGACCGATGACTGCCTTGTCGACCGAGATCGACGTCCACCCGGACGTGACCGACCCGCTGCTGCTGGACCTCGTGCACCCGGACCGGCCGCAATGGACCCCGCGGGAACTGCGTGACCTCACCGCGACCGTCGCGTCCGAACTGACCATGCCGCTGCTGAACTTGTTGCACTACGGGCACACTCGCCGATGGTGGACGCGCCTGGCGCTGACCAGCGGTGTCGAGCTGTGGCTGCTGTCCTGGCTGCCGGGCCAGGGCACCGGGCCGCACGACCACGGCGGCGCGGCCGGCGCGTTCACCGTGCTGCTGGGCGAGCTCGCCGAGGACTACCGCTATCCGAGCGGGCCGATCCGCCATCTCGGCCACACCGTCGGCAACGCGATCGGGTTCGGCGCCGGCCGGGCGCACGACCTGGGCAACGCCGGCACCTCCCCGACCGCCAGCGTGCACGCGTACTCGCCGCCGCTGGTGCCGACCAGGGAATACGCCAGCCTGCACGACGTGCCGGCGGAGATTCCCGCGTTGATCCCGGAGCCGCGCGCGTGACGATAGACGAGGTGTTGGCGCAGGCCAGGGCCGGACTGGACCGGGTCACCCCGGCGCAGGCGGACGAGCTGCGCCGGGCCGGCGCGCTGCTGGTGGACATCCGGCCGCATGCGAACCGGCTGGCGGAAGGCGAGATCCCGGACTCGGTGCCGATCGAGCGGATCGTGCTGGAGTGGCGCCTCGACCCGGTCGGCGCGCACCGGCTGCCGGGGTTCACGGCCGACACGCCGGTCGTCGTGCTGTGCAACGAGGGTTACGCGTCGAGCCTGGCCGCGCGGGACGTGCGCCAGCTCGGCGTGCGGTCGGTGACCGACCTGATCGGCGGGTTCCGGGCGTGGCGGGCGGCCGGGCTGCCGGTCCGGCCCGGCGCGACGCCGGCGGTCGACTAGGTGGCCAGTACGACGCGGCCCAGTTCCGCCGGGGTGGCCAGCAGGCCGTGTTTCGGTAGCACGCGGAACGTGTAGCCGAGGGCGCCGGCGTGCGCGAGGCGCAGGTCGGCGGCGTATTCGCCGTCGGATACCGGGCGCATCGACGCGGTGACCACGTCGCGCAGTTCGTCGTGGTCGTCCACTCGGCCGACCACGACCTGAACGTCCACATCGGACGGTGTGAGGCCGGCTAGGTCAACGAGGGCACGGACCCGCGCGGTCGCGCCGATCACCGGTGGCTTCGCGCCGTCGACGGTGAGGTCGCCGCCCACGACGCGGACCCGCGACCAGGACGTGCCGATGCGCATGCGGTAGCCGGCCAGTTCCCGTGCGCCGGCATAGTCGTCGTCGCTGACCTTGGCCACCGCGGCTGCGGCCGGCAGGTAGTACGAGTCGACGTACTCGCGGACCATCCGGCTCGCCTGCACCCGTGGGCCCAGCGAGGCCAGCGTGTGCCGGACCATGGACAGCCAGCCGGCCGGCACGCCGTCGGTGTCGCGGTTGTAGAACAGCGGGGCCACCTGGTTGCCCAGCAGGTCGTAGAGCGCGGCGGCCTCCAGGTCGTCGCGGCGGTCCACGTCGGTCACGCCGTCGGCGGTCGGGATCGCCCATCCGTTGCTGCCGTCGTAGAACTCGTCCCACCAACCGTCCCTGATGGACAGGTTGAGGCCGCCGTTGAGCGCGGACTTCATGCCCGACGTGCCGCACGCCTCCAGTGGGCGGGTCGGATTGTTGAGCCAGACATCGCAGCCCCAGTACAGGTATCGGGCCATGGACATGTCGTAGCCGGGCAGGTAGACGATGCGGTGGCGGACGGCCGGGTCGTCGGCGAAGCGCACGATCTGCTTGATCAGCGCCTTGCCGCTCCAGCCACGCCACCCGCAGCCGGCGCCGCACCTCGGCGACCAGCCGGCGCCGTAGCCGGCAGCGCAGGTCCCACAACTCGGTGTCCCCCGGTTCGGCCGGCAGTTCGTCGATCTCGCGGGCGGTCCACGTCGGGCCGTGCACGCCGTTGGTGACCGAACCGACCGGCACCTCGCTGACGTCGAATCCCGGCCACAGCCGGGCGAACATGCGCCTGGTCACGGCGCCGTGCAGAGCGGAGACGCCGTTGGCGCGCTGGGCCAGCCGCAGGCCCATGTGCGCCATGTTGAACAGGCCGGGGTTGTCCTCGGCGCCAAGTGCGAGCACGCGGCGGACCGGTACGTCGGGCAGCAGGCGGTCGTTGCCGAAGTAGTGCTGGACCAGGTCCACCGGGAAGCGGTCGATGCCGGCGGGTACCGGGGTGTGGGTGGTGAACACCGTGCCGGCCCGGACCGCGGAGAGTGCCTGGTCGAAGTCCAGGTCGGTGCTGGTGACGAGCTCGTGGACGCGTTCAAGGCCGAGGAAGCCGGCGTGGCCCTCGTTGGTGTGGAAGACAGCGGGGCGCGGATGCCCGGTCAGCTCGCAGAAGCGGCGGACCGCGCGCACGCCGCCGACGCCGGCCAGGATCTCCTGGCGGATGCGGTGGTCCTGGTCGCCGCCGTAGAGCCGGTCGGTGACGCCGCGTAGGTCGGCGTCGCCGTCGTTCTCCGGGATGTCGGAGTCCAGCAGCAGCAACGGCACCCGGCCGACGCGGGCGTGCCAGATCCGGGCGTGCAGCACTCGGCCGGCCGGCATCTCGACGTGGACGAGGACCTGCGCGCCGGATGGCTCGGTGAGCGGCTCCAGTGGCAGGCCGCGCGGGTCGATCACCGGGTAGTGCTCGACCTGCCAGCCATCCAGCGAGAGCGTCTGGCGGAAGTAGCCCGACCGGTAGAGCAGGCCGACGCCGATCAGCGGGACGCCGAGGTCGGACGCGGCCTTGAGGTGGTCGCCGGCCAGCACGCCGAGGCCGCCGGAGTAGTTGGGCAGGACCTCCGTGACGCCGAACTCCATGGAGAAGTAGGCGATCGCGGCCGGCAGGTGATTGTTGTGCTGCTGGTACCAGCGTGGTTCGGTGAGGTAGCGGTCCAGGTCGGCGGCGGTGTCCGCGATCCTGGCCAGGAAGTCCTTGTCGGCGGCCAGTCGGGTCAGGGTGTCGGTCGGCACGTCGGCGAGCAGGCGCAGCGGGTCGGCCGTGACCTGGCGCCACCGGTCCGGGTCGACCGCCTCGAACAGGTCCCTGGTGGCCGGATGCCAGGTCCACCGCAGGTTCATGGCCAGCGTCTGCAACTCGGTCAGCTCGGCCGGCAGACCCGGGCGAACGGTGAAACGGCGTAGGGCTCTCACCATGCGGACCTTATCCAACGGACTTCACCGTCCTGGGTGAGCCAGGCGGGTGGTGGCCGATGTTGAGGGTTTCCGTGATCCAGGTCACCCCTTAGCCTGAATGGACGTTGACCGGCCAACAGAGATCGGGGTGTGGCATGAGGATCTCGGACGTGCTTCGACAAAAAGGGACCGCGGTCGCGACAGTTCGGCCCAGCGCCACGGTCCGTCAGCTGTTGACCACACTACGTGAACACAACATCGGCGCGACCGTGGTGACCACCGACGGGGACGCGGTCGTCGGCATCGTGTCCGAGCGCGACATCGTGCGGAACCTCGATGAGCGCGGCGCCGACCTGCTCGATGCCAAGGTCAGCGAGATCATGACCAGGGGCGTGCTCACGTGCGCGCCGGAGGACACCGTGGACAGCCTCGCGGAGACCATGACCGAACGGCGGATCCGGCACATGCCGGTGCTGGATCACGGGCGGCTGGCCGGGATCGTGAGCATCGGGGACGTCGTCAAGAGCCACATCCGGCAGCTGGAGACCGACCGCGAGCAACTGGAGTCCTACATCTCGCACGGCTGAAGGCTTACACGTCCTCGGGCCCCCATCGCCGCGACGATGGGGGCCCGAGGAGCGAAAGCGGATTCAGATGACGTTGACGCCGGTGGCCTGCGGGCCCTTGGTGCCCTGGCCGATCTCGAACTCAACCCGCTGGTTCTCCTCCAGGGTGCGGAAGCCGCGGCCCTGGATTTCCGAGTAGTGCACGAAGACGTCGGCCCCGCCGCCGTCAGGAGTGATGAACCCGAAACCCTTCTCCGAGTTGAACCACTTCACCGTGCCCTGTGCCATGTTGGCGGTCTCCTCTTACAGATCACTAAAACAGTGGTCACGGGTGTGACCACCGGGCCGGTTTGAGACGGCGACTTCTCCGGCTGACCGAGAGGAAACTCATCCGCCCGCAACGTCGTTTCACGAGCGTGTACCACACGAACACAGAAACTACGACCTCGTACAGCTAACCACAGGATCCGGTCGCGCTCCACCCGGTAACTCAGGTGGCACAGCCCACATCGAGCCGCTGACCACGGGTCTGGTCAGCGGCTGGGCGTCCGGCAGCGCACCGGGCAAGTAGGGTGCTGGGGCACTGTTCGGTTGGCTTCGGTAGTGCTGTGGGTAGTGAGGACGTATGTCACAGCGGGATGCGCGGGGCCGGCTGGCCGTGGCGGTGCTCTCGCTGGTCGTGCTCGGTCTGGTGGGCGCGTGCGCCGGCCAGGAGACGATCCCCGGCAAGCCGGCGCCCAGCGCCGACATCGATCCCGGCAACGTTGCCGGCCTCCCGGTCACCGACGGCCCGAGCGGGCTGCGGCCGGGCGTGGCGACCGCCGTGCTGCCGGTACAGAACTCGGGCGGCACCGAGATGGACACGCTGGCCGTCGACGCCGTGTCGGACATCTCCGACTTCTGGACCGGTGTGCTTCCAAAGGACTTCGGCCGGCGGTTCACCCCGATCAGGAGTTTGGTCTCGTTCGACGCCAACGGCGCGAACGTCCAGGTGTGCCGGCAGAACAGCCGGGGTGTCGAGGACGCGTTCTACTGCCCGGTGGACGACTCCGTGGCGTGGGACCGGGGGACGTTGCTTCCCGTGCTGAGCAAGATGTTCTCCCCCGTCGCGGTCGCCACGGTGTTCGCGCACGAGATCGGCCACGCGGTGCAGTACCGGCTGGGCAGCGTCGACCAGGCCACGCCGACGATCGTCAAGGAGCAGCAGGCCGACTGCTACACGGGCAGCTTCATCCGGTGGGTGGCCGACGGTCACGCGCGGCACTTCCAGGTCTCCACCGGTGATGGGCTCAACGCGGTGCTGGCCACGATGATGTTCATCCGCGACCAGGTCGGCACGACAGCGGTCGACCCGCAGGTGTACGGCAGTTCGTTCGACCGGGTGACCGCGTTCCAGTTCGGCTTCGAGGACGGCGCGGTGCGCTGCGCCAAGATCGACTCGGCGGAGATCCGGCAGCGGGTCACCGAACTGGGTTTCACGGCCGAGTCGGCGGCCGGCGACGGCGTGCCGGTGTCGGATGCCACGCTGGTGCTGTTGGCGCAGAGCCTGAACGCCACGTTCACCGCGTTCAAGCAGCCACCGCCGTTCGTGAACGGGCCCTGCGCGTCCGGCGGGTCCACGCCGCCCGCGTCGTTCTACGCGAAGGACAACACGATCGCGGTCGACCAGGCCGCGCTGAATCAACTGGCCGCGTTGCCGCCCGATGACGTGCTCGGGGTCAGTGCCACGGGGTTGGGGGACTTCGCCGCGTTCGCCGAGGTGGCGTCGCGGTACGCGTTGGCGGTGCAGAAGTCGTTGGGTATTCCGTTGGATGACAAGAACGCCGGGTTGCGTACCGCGTGCCTGACCGGGGCGTGGGCCGGGGTGATCCGGCACCGGTTCACCGACGGGCCTGCCGAGCAGTTGCGGCTCGGGCCCGGCGACCTGGATGAGGCGGTCGCCGAGTTGCTGTCGCCGAACAGTCTGATCGCGGCCGACGTCAACGGGATTCGGGTACCCGCCGGGTTCGCTCGCGTGTCGGCTTTTCAGGTCGGATTCTTGCAGGGCTCCAAGGTCTGCACGACTCGATTCGATTGAGCACTCGCGCATTGAACGCGCGATGAAATGCATTGAACACACGATGAATCCGCAATATTCCGTACGGTGTGCTGAGGCGGGAGAAAATTCCGCCCGGCAGCGCACCGAGCCCTGCCGACTCGGCACCGGCGAGAGAGGCAGTGACCACCATGAACGTGGACGGCGCGTGGCACATGAAGATCCAGACTCCCCGAGGCGAGCAGGAGGCCGAACTTGAGCTCACCACGACCGGAAGCTCGCTCACCGGCAGTTTCAACGGCACGCCGATCGAGAACGGCAAGGTCACCGACGACGGAATCAGCTTCACGGCCAAGTTGACCTCGCCGATCAAACTGAAGATCTCGTGTACCGCCACCATTGACGGCGACGCGATCAACGGCAAGGCGAAGGCATCGCTGTTACCGGTCGCCATTCCTTTCAGCGGCACCAGGGCCAACGCCTGAGCAACGGCAGCCGGGACCTCCGATCCGCCAGGAGGTCTCGGCTTCGTTCGCCGGCGAGCGCCCGGCTGTCAGAACAGGGCGCTGGCCAGGTCGCGACGTGCCTTGACGACCCTCGGGTCGTCGGCGGGGAACAGTTCGAACAGGTCGACCAGTTGCTTGCGGACCCGATCCCGGTCGTCCCCGGCACTGCGCCGGACCGCGCCGATCAGGCGGGCGAAGGCTTCTTCGACCCGCTGCTCGGCCATTTCGGCGTCGGCCGCGGCCAACTGGGCGTCCAGGTCGTCGGGGGCCGCGTCGGCAGCCGCTACGGCGTTGGGGTCGACGTTGGTCGCGCGGACCAGGAAGCGGACCTGGGCCAGCGCGGTCCTGGCCTGCTCGTTGGCCGGTTCCTCGTCGAGAATGCGCTGGTAGGCGGCTGCCGCTTCCTCGAAGTTCCCTTGTTCCAGCGCGTCTTCCGCGGCCGTGAAACGGGGGTCTTCCGGTTCTGGCGGCTCTTCCGCCGCTTGTTCTTCGGGCTCCGTGCCGTTCTGCGCGGCCGCGATGCCGGGCATCTGCTCGCGTAGGGCTTCCAGCAGGGAGTCGATCCACTGCCGCACCTGCGGTTCCGGCTGCGCGCCCGCGAACGCGTCCACCGGCTGGCCGCCGGCCACGGCCACCACCGTGGGAATGGACTGCACGCCGAACAACTGCGCGATGCGCGGGTTCGCGTCCACGTCCACCTTGGCCAGGATCCACGCGCCGTTCGCGGCTTCGGCCAGGCGCTCCAGGACCGGCGACAGCTGCTTGCACGGGCCGCACCACGTGGCCCACAGATCGACGATGACCGGAACCTGGAGCGAACGCTCGACCACCTCGGCCTGGAATGTCGCCTCGGTCACGTCGAGCACCCATTGGCTGGCCGAAGCGGCCACCTCGGGGTCGGCCGGGCGGTTGGCCGCTTCCGCACGTGCCTTCACGGCGGACAAATCGACCGCACCGGACAGGGCGGCGGACAGCCTGGCGTTCTGGCGTGGATCTGACCTCGTCACTACACCATCCTGGCACGAACGGTCAGCGGCCCGCCGAGAACCCGGCCGGCGGGACTCAGGCCGCCAACTCCTTTGCCGCGTTCAGGGCCATCGGGTTGGCCCGCATGGCGTCGTTGGCCTCGGCCAGGCGGCGGGCGATCGGGGTCAGCAGGTCGCGCAGCCGTTCGGCGCGGGTCTCGCCGAGTGCCTGCCACGGCGCGGCCGCTGCCTCGTCGGTGGCCTGTTCGGTCCAGTGGCGCAGGTCCGTGCCCGCGGACGTGAGGCGACCGTCGGCCAGCAGACCGCGCTCGATCAGGCGGTTGGTCGCCGCCTGCCAGTCCGGTTCCGGCCAGGCTCGTGCCGCCCGCAGGTACTCCGGGTCAAGGTCGTGTTCGGCGCCGAACATCACCAGCGCTTCGCACGGGTCAAGGCCCGCCACGATCAGCGCGGCCACGTGACCGTCGCCGCGTGACTCGCGTAGCAGGGTCGCGGCCTGCCACAGGGCCAGGTGTGGCTCGGTCTGCTGGGGCAGCAGGGCGTTGGCCACGGCCAGCGGGCGGCCGACCGTGGGTGCGGCAGCGGCGGCGGCCGTGGCCAGTTCGGCGGCTTCGGCCAGGTCCGGGCCGTCGATCATGTCGGGGCCGAGCATGCGACGCAGGGCGCCGTCCGCGCCGGTCAGCCGTGCGTCGAGGAACCGGGCCGGTTCGGCGATCTGCCACGCGGTCGGCAGCGCCCGGTGCACCAGCGACGGGTGGAAGTTGTAGAACGCCGAGACCACGACCTCCGGTGCCACCGCACCCATCGGGGCCGCCCTGGTGCCGAAGTACCCCATCCAGCCGCCCTTGCAGCCCAGCGCGTCCGCGGCGGCTCGAGCCTCGGGAGTGAAATAGGTTACGTCGTGGTAGGTCTCGAATCGGATCCACATCCGGCGGGCGAAAGCGGCTGCGTCGTTCATAGGGCGACCCTAGAACCTGGCCGGCTCGGTGTAACCGCCCCACACGTCCTTCAGTGCGCCGCAGATCTCGCCGAGGGTGGCCTCCGCGCGGGCCGCGGCCAGCATCGGCTCGATGAGATTGCCATCGGCCCTGGCCATCTCGGTCATCGCGGCCAGCGTCCGCCGGACTTCGGCGTCGTCCCTGGCGGCGCGGCGATCCGCGAGTACCTGGCGCTGGTCGCGTTCCACTTCGTGGCTGACGCGCAGGATCTCCAGGTCCTCGGTAGGCGAGTCGGCCAGCGTGTTGACGCCGACCATCTTCTTGTCGCCCTTCTCCAGGGCCCGCTGGTAGGCGAACGCGGCGTCCGCGATCTCGCCGGTGAACCAGCCGCCCTCGATGCCGCGCAGGATGCCGCTGGTCATCTCACCGATCGGGTGGTTGCCGTCGGGCACGGCCTGGCGGGCCAGCTTCTTGATCTGGTCGAAGACGCGTTCCGCGTCGGCCTCCATGCGGTCGGTCAGCGCCTCGACGTACCACGAGCCGCCCAGCGGGTCCGCGACGTTGGTCACGCCGGTCTCGTCCATGATCACCTGCTGGGTGCGCAACGCGATGTGCGCGGCTTTCTCGCTGGGCAGCGCGAGTACCTCGTCCAGGGCGTTGGTGTGCAGGGAGTTCGTGCCGCCGAGCACGGCAGCCAGCGCCTCGATCGCGGTGCGGACGATGTTGTTGTCGGGTTGCTGGGCGGTGAGCGACACGCCCGCGGTCTGGGTGTGGAAGCGCAGCCACTGGGCCCGGTCGGTCTTCGCGCCGTAGACGTCACGCAGCCAGCGGGCCCAGATCCGGCGGGCCGCGCGGAACTTCGCGATCTCCTCGAAGAAGTCGATGTGCGCGTCGAAGAAGAAACTCAGGCCCGGCGCGAATTTTTCCACGTCCAGCCCGCGGGACAAGCCGAGTTCGACGTACGCGAAGCCGTCCGCCAGGGTGAACGCCAACTCCTGCGCGGCGGTCGAGCCGGCCTCGCGGATGTGGTAACCGGACACGGACAGCGGTTTGTAGGCGGGGATCTCGGTGCCGCAGTACGCCATCAGGTCACCGATCAGGCGCAGGTGCGGCTCCGGCGCGAACAGCCACTCCTTCTGCGCGATGTACTCCTTGAAGATGTCGGTCTGCAGCGTGCCGTCCAGCTTCGAGACGTCCGCGCCCTGGCGTTCCGCCGCGACCAGGTACATGCAGAACACCGGCACGGCAGGGCCGGAGATCGTCATCGACGTGGTGACCTGCTCCAGCGGGATGTCCGCGAACAGCACGTCCATGTCGGCGGCCGAGTCGATGGCGACGCCGCAGTGGCCGACCTCGCCGAGGCTGTGCGGGTCGTCCGAGTCGCGGCCCATCAGGGTGGGCATGTCGAAGGCGACCGACAGGCCGCCACCGCCGCCGGCGAGCAGCATCTTGTACCGCTCGTTGGTCTGCTGGGCGTTGCCGAACCCGGCGAACTGCCGGATGGTCCACGGCTTGCCCCGGTAGCCGGTGGCGTGCAGGCCGCGGGTGAACGGGTACTCCCCCGGCCAGCCGATCCGGTCGAAGCCGTCGTCAGGGGATGGCCCGTAGACGGGCTCGACGTCTGCGCCGGACAACGTGGTGAAGTCAGCATCGCGCACCCTTGCGTCAGCGAACCGCTTGGCCCAACGCTGGTGACCGGCCTCGATGTCCTCGCTGTTCGCCATGATCGCCTCCTGATCCCGCCGTACTCTATGCCATCCAATAGTAGGACGTCCTACTATTTGCCGCCACGTGGCGCGCGACACCGCGCATCGTCGGAGAACGGTTTTCCCAGGCTCGAGTTTCCGCTGGTAGCTTCGGGGCCCATGACCGCCGTGCAGCCGCTGCCGTTCGATCCGATCGCCCGCGCGGCGGACCTGTGGGAGGAGCGCATCGGTCCCGCAGGCGTCATGGGTGCGGTGACCAGCGTGATGCGGGTGCAGCAGATCCTGCAGTCGGCGGTGGACACGGCGCTGCGGCCGCACGGCCTGACCTTTGCTCGGTATGAGGCCCTGGTGCTGCTGTTCTTCTCGCGGCGCGGCAGTCTGCCGATGCGGGTGATGGGTCAACGGCTGCAGTTGCATCCCACGAGCGTGACCAACATCGTGGACCGGTTGGAGGCGGACGGGCTCGTCAAGCGGATCGCGCACCCGACTGATCGGCGGACCACGTTGGTGGAGATCACTGAGACCGGCCTTCAGCGTCGCGAAGCCGCGACCAAGGCCGTGACCGATGTCGACTTCGGGCTGCGGGGGCTGACGGACCGGCAGACTTCGGCCCTTACTGACCTGCTGGCGAAGGTTCGACGGGCCTGTGGGGACTTTGAGTAAGCGGCAAACGAACGCAACGTGAAACACCGGGGCTCCGGCGAGTTGCCGGAGCCCCGGTGCGTGCTCAAACCGTGAAAATCAGCCGACGCCGAGTGCGAACACGTGGATCATGCCGCCGCCGCTGGTGGTGGCGGGCAGGGTCACGCTCTGCACGGTCTTGCCGGCCGTGAGGGCGATCGGCGCTATGGCAAACAGATCCGTGCCGATCTGCTGGTTACCGCCCGATGTCATGTTCCGATACGGGGTGCTCACCACGAGCTGGTTGCCGAACGCGAGCGAACCGCCGCCACCGCCGAGCGTCCAGTCCGAGAAGCCGATGGTCGCGGACTGGGTGGTGCCGTCGGTGTAGGTGACGGTCAGCGTGCCCGATGTGTTGCCGTTGGTCGCGCTGCCCAACAGTTCCAGCTTCGTCGCGGTCGACGACGCGGTCGGCAGGTTGATCGTCTGGCCCAACGCCTGGACGTTGTCCGGGTCGCCGACGGCCGCACTCGGGAAGGTCACGCTGACGCCGTTCGAGGTCAGCGTGCTGCCCGGGGTGATGCCGGCCGCGGCCAGTGCGTTGGCGGAGTAGGCGAAGCCGTCACCGTCGAAGTTGGCCACGGACGTGTTGTTGTCCGGCGAGATGCCGACGTTGTCGTAGGCCGCCTGGATGCTGCCCGGGATGGCCACCAACACGGTCAGCGAACTGGCCGACAACGCACCGCTCGGGCCGCTTACCGCGACCGGTATGTGGTAAGTCCCGAACGCGGTGCCCGGCGCGACCGACACCTGGACATCCGAGCCCATCTTCTGGCCGCCGGGCACGGTGACCGAGCCGGACGACGCGGACAGCGTGATCCCGGCCGGCGGGGTCGCCGTCCAGTTCACGCTGACGCCGTTGCCGGACAGGTCCTGCGCGCCGATGGCGGCGTGGTCGGTGCCGCCGGGAGCGATCACCAGCCGGGACGGGTTCACGAACGGGATCGCGGTCTGCTCGC
>WNGR01009853.1_pt1 | contig 16578 bp, 14 predicted proteins | sample 5407581 | NCBI WGS metagenome assembly WNGR01 (sample SAMN13153383, study PRJNA577476) | soil metagenome | isolation source: 80 cm soil or saprolite under Garry oak tree replicate 2 | place: USA:California | collected 2016-06-15 | reverse complement strand
TAGAGGTGTCCGAGCGTCGCGATCATTTTGGCGACAGAGTAGGGATGCATATAGGCTGGCTGGATCGCGACCAGGGGCGCGAGTCGCTTCGTGTTCTGGATGATGATTTGCGCGATGAGCCAAGGATCGGCCTGGGAGTTGTCGGTGTAGACGAGAATCCCTCGGCAACCATGCTCCTCGCTCCATTTGGCAACGTCGATGACGTTTTGCAAGTAAGACTCTTTCGGCACCACACTGATTTGAGGGCAAGTGGAGAAAGTCTCCAGGCTCGGAATGGAAAATTCATCGTTCTTCATGCCTGACATACTCCCCAGCAGAGGGTCTTGGCTCGCGACTAAAGAAAGAGTTTTCGAATCTGACTAAGTGATGTCCCGAGAAAATCGGACACTACGCCGTGCGCGCCGGCTTCCAGCAGGCTCTGTGAGCGGGGTGGTGTTGCGATTCCCAGGCACTTCATGCCCGCGGCCCTTGCCGCCCGAACTCCTGAAACAGAATCCTCGAATGCGAGTGAGTCGTCCGGTGAGACCTGCAACTTTTCAGCCGCTTTAGAAAAAATCGCGGGGTCGGGCTTTCCGTTAGCGACCTCGTCCCCGGCCACCACTGTCGCGAAATAGTCTCCGAGACCCAGGAGATCCAGAACGTAATGGACTCGTTCACTGCTGCCAGACGATGCCACGGCCATGGGGAGGCCAGCACGGTTGAGTTGGTTCAACATATCTCGAATACCGGCGACTGTACTTACGCTCCCCGCTTCTTCTTTGAACAACAGGTCCTTCTCGCGGCCATACGCCCGAATTTGATCCTTGTCGAGGTCTCCAAGAAAATGGCGCAGGATGGCTTCTTTCTTTCTCCCATCGCGAACAAATTCAAGCTCCGCCTCGGTTGGTGACTTGCCCACTGACACGAGGAATCTCTTCCAGGCCCGCATATGGGCCGGATGGCTATCTACTATGACGCCGTCCAGATCAAAGATAACGCTCTTCAGCATGGGGAAAATCCTACGACGCCGGAACCCCCAACCCGGGCCAGGTCCCTTGCACGTATTGGTAGCTGGCCGGCGTTCCTATATCCACCAGATAGTCGGCAATGGGGTAGGCTGCCATCTTTCCGACGAGTTTGGGTAAAAGGTCAAAGGCGATATCGGCGGGAATGCGATCCGGGATCAGATCAAAAATGGCTGGAGTCGCGACCAGAATTCCGGAGAAGGCTAAATTGCTCGAAGGATTCGTCGGCTTTTCCACAAATTCCTGAACGATGCCTTCCCGGTCAACCGTCACGATGCCACACTGGCGCGGGTCCGCAACTTCATACACTCCCAGCGTTGCTACCTGCTTCCGGCGGCGGTGGAATTCCAACATGCATGTGATGTTGGTATTCGTCAGGACATCGCCATAAAAGATCCAGAAATCGCGCTCCGAGCCAATCCAAAGGCGGTGTGCCAACAGGGTTCCTGCACTCCCGAGCAAGGTTCCCTCCTCGGCGATGTGCACCCTGACACCATGGCTATGATCTCGGAGATAGCTCTTTACGCTGTCCTCGTGAGAATGTGTGTTTACAAGAACTTCGTCAACATTGTGCCGGCGGCACAGCTCGAGCCAAATCCCCAGAATGGGTACGCTCTGAATGGGAACCAGACACTTGGGGATCTTGTCGGTCAGCGGCCGCAAACGTTCGCCCTTGCCTGCCGCTAGGATGAAAGCTTTCATGGCGCTGACTTGGCCCTACTCATGAGAATGGGACAGTCTGCTGAAAACAAGCTCACTGGAGGTTCCTGAGGCACAACCGGGAACCCATGTCCAGCGCGTGCCGCCCTTCTCGTCCTCGTCGATGAACGGATCATTGGCCACCGCGTGAGCGCCTTGGAAATCAAGCCCAAACGCCACTTCGCGCAGCTCGAGTCGCGCCATGGCATCGCGAACCTTTCCCTGATGCTGTTCTTCGCAGAAGAGCAAAAGAAAACCACCACCACCCGCTCCGGTGATCTTGCCGCCCAGAGCCCCATTCTCGCGCGCCAGGGCGTACGCTTGGTCGATGAGCGGATTCGAAATGCGGGAAGAGATCCTCTTTTTGGCTTCCCAGCCTTCGTGCAGAAGGGCACCAAACGTCCGCAGATCGCCTTTCAGCAGCGCGCGACGCAGATGATCGGCCAGTTCGCGGATCTCTCGCAACGAATCCAGGGTAGAGGCGATCCCGCTCTTCATCGATTGCTCTTGTTCCTGAAGAAGTTCCCAGGAGTTGTGAGCCACGCCGGTGAAAAACAGCATCAGGTTGCTTTGGAACTCGCGCAGAAGGTCGCTGCGCAGGCTGACCGGCTCGACCATGGTCGATCCGTCCGGGTTGAAGGTGATGAAGTTGAGACCACCGAAGGCCGCGGCGTACTCGTCCTGTTTCCCCACGGGCTTGTTAAGCACATTGCGCGCGATGTGAAACGAGCGTTCGGCGAGGTCGTATTTGGAGAAGGGCAGATCTAGATAGGTCGAAAGCGTCTTCAACACCCCCACGCAAACACTCGCCGAGGATCCCAGACCGGTGCCGGCCGCGATTTCCGAAGCCAGGAAGAGATCAACGGAAAGATGGCATCCTAGGTCCTTGAGTACGGAGAGGGGGATCTCCAGGTCGCTGTGCTTCACCTGCATCCGGGAGAAGTCTTGCCAGGTCTCGGTTACGCGCAAATCCGAGGAGATCACCTGGATCTTGCCGTCGGTTCGCTTCTTCAAAATAGTGTAGAAGTACTTGTTGATGGCGGTGCTCAGCACCGCCCCGCCGTACTTCTCATAATAAGCCGGCAGGTCGGTACCACCACCGCCAAAGCTAATCCGCACTGGACTGCGGACTATCAACATGCAGAGCCTCCCGGATAGCGAACGAAGAGCGATCGGCTGGCTTTACGCCGCGTCCCCTGCTCAGGCGCTTTCTCTCAAGCAGCCGGAGCATCAAGGTCCAAGCCGTTTGCAGCAGGAGCGAGAAGTCGAGGAACAGAGACCAGTGATAAATGTACTGCAGGTCGAAATGGGCCTTTTCTTCTGACGAGTGCTGCTCGCGAAGGCCGTGAACCTGGGCGAGCCCCGTCAGCCCAGGCTTGACACTCAATCTTTGCCTCTGCCACACCGAGTAATGCTTCACGCGCTCGGGCGATTCCGGCCGCGGCCCCACCAAGCTCATATCGCCGCGGAGCACGTTCCAGATCTGGGGAAGTTCGGTTAGGCTGAACTGCGCCAAGAGCTGCTCGAACCCGACGAGATCGGTTGCATAACGATCGACGTTGAGCTGATACATCGAAAAGGGCGCAGCGTTTCTTCCGCAGCGAATCTCCTGCTTGAACGCCTTGCCTTTCTTCCACTGAAGCGCGCTCGCCATGAGCCCGAGAAGTGGTGAGAGCACGACGAGGAGCAAAAATCCTAGGACAAGATCAACCGCTCGCTTCAGCTCCAGCGCGGCCGGCGGGAGATTGCGCGCTTCCACGGAGACGAGGGGCACATCATCGATCTCGGTTAGGCGAGCCTTTGAGAGATAGAGTTCGTACCACTGCGGGACGAGGTAGACCTGCATTCCGACCTTTTGGCAACTCGTGATCAGCTTCTCGATCTCGGATCCCGGCGGGAGCGGATCAGCCACAATGAGCTCCTGAGCCTTTATCTCCTGCAAGAGCTCCAGCGCCATCAGCGTATGGACCCCGGTCATTCCAATCTTTGCACACGGCCCGCCATTCAAAGACCCTGCATCGGACGGATACAGGAAGCCGGCGACTTCGATCATCATTTCGGGGTGGCGCCGGATCTTGCTTGCCAGCTCACGTGCCAACCGGCTGCTGCCTAGGATGACCACCCGTCGGGCGGCTCCTGTGCGAGAACGCGTTCGGACCAACCACCAGGCGACGCAGCGGATCGCGACGAGCCCAATCGGCAAAAGCAATGCTAGGAACAAAAGCGCCAGCCGCGAATAATCTTTCTTCGCTAGGAATCCGAAAGCCAGCAGAGAGCCCATCAAAAAGAAAACAGCCACAATCACTTGCGAAAAGATCGTCGGAAGATGCCAGCCACGGGAGAATCCTTCTAGGTTCTTGTTGAAATAGAGAAAGGTCCAGACGGCGAGCGCGGCGCCCGCCGAAGCGACGTAGAAATGCAAAGGCTGCTCGAACATCGCTCCGCGACCGCCCAGCGCGTGGCGGAGCAGGTGGGCCAGAATGCCGGCCGCGGTGATCCACAGCAGGTCTGCAGTCAGAATTCCGTAGCGCAGCCTATCGCTCATTTCTTGCCGGCCTCTTTCCCCTATCGGGACCCAACGCCCAGCCCGGCGGAGGGTCGGTTGTTCACGGAGCTCTGATCGCACTGCGCCTGCTCCCATTCCCAGGCGCCCCGGATGATTTCCTTTAGATCAGAGTGTTTCGGTCTCCAATGGAGTTCTTTTATGAGCTTTTCGGGGTTGGCACAGAGAACCGATGAGTCGCCCAGTCTTCGAGCTGCCTTCCGGGTGAGAATCTTCCTCTCAGTGACCTCTTCGGCGGTTTTCAAGACTTCGCGAACCGAATGGCTCGTGCCGGTCCCGATGTTGTACACATGAAAGCCAGCCGATTCCATCTTCTGCATAGCCAGGATGTGCGCTTCGGCGATATCCAGGACGTGGACGTAATCGCGGAGGCAAGTCCCGTCCGGCGTCAGATAGTCTGTCCCATAAATTTCGAAGTGCTGACGTCGCCCGGAGGCAACTTGCAGAAGCAGGGGAATGATATGGGTCTCGGGTTCGTGACGTTCCCCCCACGCGCAATCTCCGCCGCAAGCGTTGAAGTAGCGGAACGCAACCACGCTCCAACCGTATGCGGTCGCGTACCATCTCAGGATCTGTTCGAAAATCAGCTTGCTTTCACCGTAGGAAGTCACCGGGTTCTTTGGATAAACTTCGGGAATCGAAACCGTCCGAGGAATGCCGTACACGGCAGCGCTCGAGGAAAAGACAAACTTTCGAACGCCATGCTTTCGCAGCGTCTCCAGCATCGCGATCCCGCTCGCCACATTGACATCGAAAAACGGGCCCGGATTGGTTACGGACTCCGGAATCAGGGCCTTGGCAGCAAAGTGGAAAACGACGTCGGACCTCCTTGCGGTCAGAAGGCTGGACAATGCCGCGCGGTTCCCGGCGTCGAATTGATGGAGGCTGGCGCCGACGGGCACAGCATCGGTGTGCCCCGTCGAGAGGTCATCCACCACATCCACCGAGAAGCCGCGAGACACTAGCTGCGCCACACAGGCGGATCCGACATAACCCGCACCGCCGGTGACCAGGATCCGTTCCATCAGTATGCCCCTTCCCTCTTAAGAACCTTCACTGGCGTCTCGAAGAGGATCTTCAGATCCATGCTCAGGCTCCACTGCTCGATGTAATGGAGGTCCATTCGGACCCGGTCTTCATAACAGACGTTTTGACGGCCGCGGACCTGCCAATAACCTGTCAGGCCAGGCTTTAGCGAGAGCAGGAGTTGTTTGTAGGGGCCGTACTTGTCGAGTTCGGCGGCGGTGATCATGCGGGGACCGACCAAGCTCATTTGCCCTCGTAGCACGTTAAACAGTTGGGGCAGCTCATCCAAGCTGAGATTCCTCAGGAAAGCTCCCACTCTTGTGATCCGCGGATCGTGCTTGAGTTTGAAATTACGCTCAAAGTCAGCCTTTAGAGCGGGATTCGCGGCCAGGATAGAATCCGCGTCTCGCATCATGGTGCGGAACTTGAAAGCGTCAAACTCACCAGTAGTGCCGACAACGCGCCGGCGGTAAATGACGGGCCAACCATCGTCAAGAACGACAAGGAGGCCGATGACGATGAGGACTGGAAAGAGCACAACGATTAGAATCCCAGCACCAAGGAGGTCGATGCACCGCTTGACAGAGCGCTGCAGGTGGGGCTTCCTCGCGGTGCAGAGATGTTTAGTACCGGGACAGCTTTCAAATTCGCGTTCGGAAGGGAACATCAAAGCGTACCCCAAACTCCGTGGCAATGATTGAGCCCAGAAAATTAGCGGGCGGATGGAAAATCCTTCTCCCCGTGAGAGCCCAGGCTATTTACGGTATGCACGCAGCTACCTTCTTGAACCCAAGAACACTCCCTGCCGTCTTCGTAGATTCGATGCCGAACCATAGTAAACAAGGCGTGCGTGATACTGAGTTGGAAGTCCTCGATGATCTGCATGTTGTCCGACGGAATGATGATGCAGAGATCGCACAGCCCGGGCATCTTTCCGCCTTTGAACCCGGTCAACCCGATGTTGAAAGCACCCGATTCGCGCGCCACTTGGAGAGCCAGCAACACGTTGGGTGAGGATCCGCTGCCGCTTATCCCAAAGGCAACATCGCCGGGTTGAACGAAGTTGCGCAGTTGCTCCGCAAACACCTGCTCGTAAGAAGTGTCATTCGCCCAGGCAGTGATGAGCGGTACGTTGTCGGTCAGCGACAAGACCCGAAACCGTTTATGGTGGTTGCCGGGCACTGTGGTTCCCTTGCCGAGATCGCAAGCAAAGTGCGAAGCCAAAGCGGCACTTCCACCGTTTCCAAACAAAAATACTCTTCGCTCTTGCTCGTGGAGTTCTGCCACAACTCGACTGTAGTTCTCAAAATAGCTGTGAGAGTCTCTGATAGGGGAATGCACTTGTGGGCGACGCGTAATAGTGAGGACCAGCTTCGAATTTAGCATTTGGCGGATCTCCTTCTGAGTGGGATCGTCGAGGCTTAGCGTTCTTTCCTTCCCTCGCAAAGGGAGAAGGTGTGGTCATAGGCTAGAGGCATGACGCGCGCCTGTGAATCTGTGATTAAGCTTACAAGCAAGTTCCGCGGGATGGGATGCAGCAAGATCACGGAGAACCTCTGCGCGATTTCACCGATTGTCTGGCCCTTTATCCAAGAGCATCTCAGGCCTTATTTGACGAAGCGTTGGCTTCCAGGTGAGAGTTTGGCGACCACTCAGATATCTGAGCAATCCAAGAAGCAGGGCGAAATTCATGGAGCAGAAATACAAAGGCAAGGAGAACAGCCGTGCCGGCTTTCCGTTCTTCTTCAGCCGATATCCCAGGCCGGCCATCAAGTAAAAAACACACTGCGCTGCGAGCAACACAGCATATTCGGGCTGTACGGCCAGCAAAACACTGCAGAAAAACGCAATCGACAGGAATATCGGCGCGAACCAGCGCAGAACTCTGTGTGAGAAGAAGCAGAAAGTCACTAAACCTTTCAGTGGGTTGAGGCATCCGAGGTTGCCAAACAACGTTTGGTAATTGCCTGCGCCAATGCGGACTCGACGCGCAAATTGGGCTGAGAAGGTTGGGGTGATTTCTTCGATCGCAACTGCCTCCGGATCATAAACGACACGATAGCCCTCAAATCGGATTTCAAGCGGAATTTGGAAGTCTTCAACAATCGACTGCTTTCTCGGCCGAAAAAGGGAACGGCGGACAGCAAGCGCGGCGCCGTTTCCGCCGAGCGAGCAGTCCAGCCGGCTTTCCAGGATTTTCAAGGCCGATTCATACCACCAATAGAGAGGTTCAGCTCCTGGGTCAGTGCCTGGAGTGATAACCCGAATCTCCTCCCCACTGACGGCACCCACCCGTGGATCAGCGAAGTGGCGCACGAGATTGCGAACGCAATTCTTTTCAAGCATCGTATTGGCGTCTGTAAACACCAAGATTTCTGCTGAGGTGTGCCCTGCCAAGTCGCACAACACGGCCAATTTTCCGCGCCGGGTCTGGAAGGGGAAAACACGAAGCCGATTCAATTGGGTCTGACTTAGAACCTCGCCGGTGGAATCGGTAGCCGCATCAAGTCCGAGCAAAAACTCCAGTCGATCGGACGGATAATCGATTTCGAGGGCATTCTTCACCTTCGCGCGAATGACGGCTTCTTCGTTGTATACGGACATCAGCAGGGCCACTTGGGGAACGTAATCCGTCTGGAGGAGGCAGCGGCGGTTGCGCCGCCGAACCAAATACCAAAAATCTGATGTTGCCTGGGAGAGCGCGGAAAGGACGAAAAGCAACAAGGGATAGCCAACATAATGATAGGCTAGTAGACCCAAACAGATCCAAAAGATCACTTCTAAATTATGTGCTCTCACAAGGTTCGGTTCGCGGCAGCTGTACGCAGTGATGAAGCGGAATCGCCAGCGCGCGTAGGTAATATGGCCTGCATTGTCCGAGCAACCTGTTGAATCCCGACGCCAATTGCTACCAGATAAAAGAAGTAGTATTCGTAGGCGAGATGCGCGAACAGCGCTCCAAATGTGAACGACAATAGGCTGGCCAGGGTCGCACCCGCCATCAGATTCAATTCCAGACCTTCCGGGTTGCTGAAGAACGTTCTGCCAATTCTTTTGATGTTGCGCAAGGCGGTGGCCAGCAGTCCAAGAAATAGGAATAGCGCCGGCAAACCTGCTTCCGAAGAGATCTCTGTGAATGTATTATGTGTGCCTACCCATGCCTCGGGCTGGCCAAGATCGGTTCCATTGGCGAGAACGAAATTCCCCAGGCCCAAGCCAAAAATAGGGTGCTCGAGAGTGTAATCGAGCGATCGGGTCAGCACAGTCAGACGGCCTTCTTTGGACTCCTGTGCCGACGCGGCAATCTCATTTATGGAGGCGCCGGACCCGTCCCACATAGTTCCTAGGCGCTCCCAAAATACTGGGGGTGCTAGGCTAATAGCAACAAGTAGGGCCAGGGCAATTCCCACCCCGATGATCCTGCCGCGCGAACTGCCGCGTAAGACCAGAAGCGACGTCAACGCTGTAGAAAACACCACGTCCAAGAAACCGCTGCGGGAGGCGGTCAGCATCAGCATCCACGTCATCGATATAAGCGCCGCGGCCAGCAAACTTGTTTTAAGAGCGGAGCGCCAGACAACGAAGATCGCTGCCATGTAAGGGATCGTCACAGCTTCAGCAATGCCCAGGAAGTTCCATCCAAGTATCCCAAGATTGAAGCCTGACATGCGATCCCCCACCCAGATGGCCCTAGAGGACAGGAAGATCGAGAGGCTCGTCACGACAAGCTCACTGAGGATGATCGCCCAAAGCAGCTTTCGAATTCGCTCCAAGGTCACGAGCGTCTGGGTCAGCAGGAAGAATATCAAAACCGTTTTCAACCACACATCGATCAAACCTTGGAAGCTCCCACCTCTCCATAAAGCAAATGGCACACCTGCCGTATACCAACCGGTGAGCAGCAGGATGATCTTGAGTTCCCGTGTCCATAGCAGGCGAGTATGGCCCGAGAGAAGAGCGCCAAGGTATGTCAAGGCTGCGCAAACACCGAAAACAAACGTCAGATGAAGAGGAGCAAGGGACGGAAAGATGTCCTGCGGTCGCGCAAAAACAGCAACGGTTAAAAGCCACAGGAAGAAAAAAGTCAATTTGGCACCCTGCTCACGAAATTGAGGAGGGACGAAGTTCTGCTGCCAATTCGCTTTATTCACTGAGAGCGATTCTGCGTCGTTCATGCGTCTTCACTAGGCGACGACCGCCAGGGTTCGAGGCCGCGCCACCTGCTCCAGAATTTCTTCAAGCCTATCCACAACCACGTCCCAACTGTACCGGCTGGCTACTTCCTTAAGGGCAAGCGTTCCAATCATCTTTCGTAGGGATGCGTTACGGAGAAGTTCAATCACTGCTTGAGCGAATTCTTCGGGCTGCTCCGCGATGCGAATTTCACGGCCATCGCAAAAAGGTAGGCCTTCGGCGCCGACGGGAGTTGAAACCACAGCCTTCCCCATTGCCATGGCTTCGGGGATTTTGATCCGGGTTCCTCCGCCCACGCGCAATGGAACCACCACCACTTCCGCCTGGGAAAGATGGGGGCGAACATCAGGAACCCATCCGGTGATTTCCACGCCGGGCTCCCTCGCGGCAACGGCCCGTAAGTGCGAGGAAGGATTGCGGCCGACAATAGAGAGGCTGGCATCCGGCACCGCCTGACGGATCCGTGGATACACTTCACGCAACAACCACACGATTCCATCTTCGTTCGGGTCCCAGTCCATCGATCCGACGAAGACCAAGCGGCCTGGTTGCGGTCGATCATCGAGTGGACGGAAGAAATCTGTATCGACGCCCGTCGGAAGCGTGGACGCGTTCTTGATCCCAAATTCGTGACCCAAGGTTTGCCGATCCTGTCCTGACACCGTGATGCTGTGGTCAAAGGAGCGGCATACTTTGGCTTCGATCGTTCGCGTTTTCCTCCACTCAGCACCCAAGACGAGCTTTCGCAGGGGATGTTTTTCCACTTCCCATTTCCGCTTCCTCAGCAAGAATTCCACGTTGTGCTCGAACACCACGCGTGGTCTGAACGTAGACTCCAGCAAGGGAGCAGCGGTGTGCAAAAAATCGCAAAACATCAAGTCAAAGTGCTTGCGAGCTGCCAAGTCTTCCACAGTCGAACGAAACCGCGGGCGATAGCATTTGGCCAGGAAGTACGGTAGAGCACTGCATTGATTCGTCAGAACCTCCCGGTAGAACCTGAGTGACTGCTTCGTGGCTTCTCGCCAGAACACGGGTGTATAGCTTTCGAACGTGTTCCTCATTTCGGCTATGTTCACGGCATCGAGGATCGGGTCGGCAAAAGAAACGGCATGAATTTCAGCTCTCCTCGCCAAACGCGCAAGGATGTTCAGCGAACGTATCTTCCCGCCTGTGTCTGGCGGAAAAAGAGGGCGAGGTAACGTCAGCAGGATCTTCATTGCCATCGTGCTAACAGCCACGAGGAAGCAAACGCAACTCCGGCAAGCGACAAATCTGTCAGGCGTGGAGAGCCGCTCCTTCGTTCCGAACCAGCTCGGGTTCGAGCAAGCGAGTGTCACGGTCCAGGAAAACGCGGTTCCAAAGCTCGAAATTCAGGAGTCGCCAGCAACCTTCGGTGGCGTGCGAGCAGCCGCGGCGATGCGCCTGGAGGAGATCTTGCACGTAGCCAGCTTTGATGAGTCGCCGTTCCGCCATCCGCCCGTCCGTGAGGACGGCTGACAGCTTATCGACCAGCTGATTCCGCAACCAGGGTCGAATGGGAGTGGGAAAGCCCTTCTTTCTGCGTCGAAGGACTTCGGGCGGCAGTCGATGCGCCATGGCTCGACGGAGCAAATACTTCCCGGAAAAGGCGCGCACTTTATAGCGTGCGGGAATGCGCGCGGCAAACTCGACAAGTTTGTGGTCCAGAAACGGAACGCGGCTCTCGATCGAAGTGGCCATGCTCATCTGGTCTTGCTTCATAAGAAGCTCGACCAGATACGTTTTGGTATCGAGATAGAGCAGCTGATTTACTAAATTTCCGTTCGACCCGTTTGACGGAAGGAATTGCATCGAATTCACATAGGCATTAATGTCGCGAACTTCTCCGGTCAATTCGCTGGTGAACAACTCCGACTGCTGGTCCTGAGGAAAAACAGAATAGAAATTGTCGAAGTAGATTTTTTCGAAACTGTCGGGATAATACAGGAAAGAATGCCGCAGTTTGCGCCGCGCCCAATCCGGGATCAATTCCGCGCTCAGGGTCTTCCGAGCCAACTGCTGGAGCGGCCGCGGGACGAGCTTTCGGTAGAGCGGTCCAGCGCGCAGGTTCCAGAGCGTGACTCGATACTTCAAGTAACCGGCGAAGATCTCATCTCCGCCCTCGCCGGTGAGCACTACTTTCACTTTCTCGCGAGCCAGGCGGGAGACGTAATAGAGGGCCACGCTCGATGGCCACACGAGCGGCTCATCTTCGTGCCAAATCAGTTGCGGTAAACTCGCAAAGAATTCTTCCGGGCCAAGGATCACCTCGTTATATTCAGCCCCGATGTGCTTGGCGACTTGACGGGCGTGGGGCAACTCGCTGTATTGGTCTTCCGCATATCCCACCGAAAAGGTTTGGATAGGTTCTTTCCGAAGATCCGCCATCACGGCCGCGATTGAACTGGAGTCGAGCCCCCCACTCAAGAACACTCCAACTGGAACGTCGCCCATGAGGTGAGTACGCACTGTCTCCGTGAACAGATCACGAAATTGCTCGACGTAATCGGATTCACTGAGCGAGGATTCAGACGGAGAGATATCCAAGTCCCAGTAGGGTTTGACCTTGGGGTTTTTGTCTTGTGCTTCCAAATCAATGCGCAGGCAATGCCCGGGTAGGAGCTTGCGGACGCCTTCGAAGAGTGTTTCTTCTGAAGAGAGATAACCAAAAGCAAAAAACTCGGGAAGAGCACGCCGATTGAGCCGCGGTCCGAAGTCGGGGAGTTCAAAGAACGCCTTGATTTCTGAAGCGAAGGCGAAGCGATCCCCCACGATCGTATAGTAAAAGGGCTTAATGCCCAAGCGGTCTCGGGCGCAAAACAAGCTTTGACTGCGGGCGTCCCAAATCGCAAACGCAAACATACCCTGCAGGCGATGTACACAATCCTCCCCATATTCCTCGTATAGGTGGAGGATCGTTTCCGCGTCGCACTTGGTCGCGTAGCGGTGACCCCGCTGCTCCAGGGCGGGGCGGAGTTCGAGGTGGTTGTAAATTTCGCCGTTGAACACAATCCAGACATTTCCCTCCTCATTCCTCATCGGTTGGCGCCCCCCGGAGAGATCAACAATGCTCAGCCGGCGAAACCCAAGCGCTACCTTGTCGGAGATAAGGCTACCTTGGTCGTCAGGCCCACGGTGGTGGAGAACACGCGACATGGCCTCCAAATCTCGGCCTGGAAACTTACGACCTCTTAGGGCGACAATTCCACAGATCCCGCACATGGCTCTAATTTTGCCCGTTCAGAAATCGATACTTCAGCGGCATTTTGCCGGGGTGGCCGTTCCTACAGAGGTGCATGTTTACTCGTACCAGGGCTAGACCGGCAGAAGCACATTTTCCGGGTGCACGGAGGATTCGAGGTCAACTCCTGCGGGGTGCTTGGGCGCATCGGAGAGCCATTCCCCGCGTATGAGAGGTACCTCGGACTTAAAAATCTGGCGGCCACTCAGCTCAACATAACTGCCATCACAAATAACAAGCCGGCTGATATTTTCGTCGCCACTCGTCGAGCAAAACAGAAACCGCGCGTCGCTAACCCACGGCCCAACCTGCCAGCTCCCCGCCTCATTCGCGAAAAACATGTAGTTGGCCACATCCGCGGCGGAATATCGATAAGCTCGAACGGGCACGCCCGTATGACTTGGTTCGAACAGCTGGAGGAGACCTAGAGCCGCGTCGGCCTTCGCAACGGGAATCAGCAGTGCTGCAAACTCTACCGGCAACTCCGCCCGGGAGCCAAGCCGAAGAATCGGGGAGGGCTCTTTTCTTCCATATATAGGCGAGTACCAACCCTGGGTTATCTCCCGCGAGCAGGCTTCACTCGATGCGATCAGCACGGCAAGGGCTGCCTGTTCGCCGTTCACGAACGTGGCACCTCCCGGAATTGGAGAAAGTGAGCCAGGGGCAAAGTGCCAGGAAACTTCAACCCGATGCACCCCATCGCCTTCAAGAACGTCGCGAATCAACCAGAAGTTTGGCTTTGAGTAGAAAACATGACGGCGATGTTGAACCGGGTGTCTCAGCCGGCCATAGCCACGATGCGAGCCGACGAAGAGATCAAAGGTTTTGCCAGTCACCCAGCGTTCCACACGCACATTGGGCAGGCCTTCCCACCCAAACGATCCGCTAGGCTCGGCCTGGCTCAAGTCGTCCACCTGCGCCGTGTTGTGACCGACCGTTCCGCGGAACCAGTTGCGCTCGGCATCCGAGTCGACATAAGCAAACGTGCCTGGATCAATCAGCAACGGTTGCCCGTTGACAGCCAACTGCACACTCAGCGCATCGGCATGGCCGTGGCCCGCCCGGCCCGCTCCGTGAGGGCCGGCATCAATCACGAGTTGACGCGCCTCGGGATTCGAACTGGACATCACGTAGATTCCGCTCTGCTCCAAAGCAAAGGAAGTCGGCGTTGGTTGCTGGAGAGAAAGTTCCTCGAACCGCCTCGCCCCCGCGGCTCCAAGCAGCCAAACTGTTTCTTCCCGAATGGCACCAGCCACTGCTTTAAAGTCGGCCCGGTCGAACAGCACCGCTCCGGTTGCAAGGGGATCGAGCAACTCCCCCGCACGGTTACGCCTCGGGTCAAATACTCGCCCACCGTCATCATCTCCAAATTGGGGAAGAGACCCCGCTCGACCCAAGGCGCAGAGGACGTCAAGCATCTTTTCCATGGCCCGGTCCAACATAGCGGGGACTGCCATTCCGTTTAGACCCGCCAGGATTCGGGAGTGCAAGAAGAAGTCGAGCGCGTAGGTGTGGTAGTAGGTCGATTGTTCAAAGTGCATGCCATCGGGCCGAACCTGGCGTTCCGCTTCGCGCAAGACAATTTGCCATCCAAGCTTTTGCCACCGCTGAGCCAATGTAGGCCCGGAACACAGAGTACCGATAAAAAAGAGGCCTGTTCCTTCGCCGAGGAGGTGCGTATTGGGTGAGAAATAGGTGGAAAGGAATCGCTCGATGTGGCGCCCGTTCAGCATCAGCGCCCGCTGGAGGTCGGAAGGGAATCGTTGCGGGACGGTGGAGCATCCATTCAGCAAATACCAGACCCACAGCCAGGAAAGACTTCGGAACGCCACCTCGAGGCTACTTGCCCAGTTAATTCCGATCCCATATGAATTCTGGTCATGCCAGTCATACCACTGCCGGAACACCTCGCGCGCGTAGCGAGCTTCTCCCGTGAAGCGATAGGCCTTGGCAAGCGTGACCAAGTGCTGGTGACGATTGAGTTCCCAAGTGACCTTTGAGTCCCCGACCTCGTCAAAGTCGAGGTAGCGGACTCGGAACCATGGGCGGCGCGGAGCGCGCTTGCCATGCACCGCATCGAGATGCCAGTCGATCTTCGTTCCGTAATCCACACCCTCGTACCCGAGCAGGTCAAACCGGTGCTCGCAAATTTGCTCCGCCTGTTTGACGATTCCCTCTACCACCTCGGGGAGCCGGTCACGCAAGCACTTTAGGATTTCTGGCGCTTCTTCCTCGGTGAAGAAAAAGCGGCCGAAACCTTGTAACTGAGGAGGGCGGCCATCCCTGAAGAATGGACCGCCAATTTTGCACAGCGCGAGGTCCCAGCGTTTCGCGAACTCTTGGTAAGTGCGCACGCGCAATTCGTCCCAGTCCATTTCCATGATTCTTTTGCCGCGCTTCAACCAGCGATTGCTAAGCGACATGGATCCAGTCCCTTCTCAGCTCTTCCGCCTTGCGGGCGGGGGGCCCGAGTAACCAGTCCACGGTTCGAGCGATGTTATCTTCAGCGACTTCCAGCTGCGTCTGTTTCTTAACTTGGTCGTACCCCTCAGTCACACTTATGAGCTTTGCGCACAAGTCTGCGGCATCGCCTTCCCGATAGGTTGTTACGTTGGCCGGACGATGGCCATTCTCACTGGCTATGACGGGTATGCCCAGGGCCGAGGATTCGAGCACCGAAGCAGCGACGCCGTCGCACGCTGGAGTGCGGATATAAGCAAAGCATCGGGTCAGCAACGTCAAGAACTCGTCGTGGCTGAGGTTCCCCAGCAGGAGTAGGCTTTGGCGCTCTTGCGCTGGCCAGTCGGCCACGAACTCGTTGGTCGCGGGCAATTCCTTGGAGGGAAAGCCGAGCCAAATGAATCCCGCTTCCGGATGCCGTTGCCGGAATTGCAGCATAGCTTCCCGCAATGCAGGAAGTCGGTACTCCAGACGAAACGAAACGTAGCAGAAAAACACGCGATGGTGCGATTCCAAAAAGGCTTCTATCTCTGCAGCAAGCGGCACCCGCTGGAACTCTAGATTCTGCTTTGAAAAGCCCGGAATCACCACGACGCGCGCCGCCTCAATTCCATATTGTTCAATCGCGTGTTTGACTGCCACGTTGTTGCATGAGATTTGTCCTGCGAGCCGAAAGAGCAGCTGAAAGGCCCAACGCACCCCTAAACCTTCGGGCCGAGGAAAATACTTCTGCTGCAGACCGCCGCGCCAACTCAGTGCCACAGGCTGACCGGCGAGCCGACCTACTACGGCAGCGATGAAGGCCAATATGTAGCCGGGCGTAGACTGGCCGTTGACGTGCACTTGGAAACGGTAACCTCTCAAGGCAAACTGGATGAGTTTGCGCAGGTAGTCGAAGCCGTTCTGGACGTCGATGTACTCACTGCTCCGCCTCCTCCGGCTCTCATTGAGATTGAGCACTTGACATGCGTTTCCACGCCGGCGAATTTCTTCGACTAGTAACTTGGTTTGCATCGCCCAGCCGCAAACCGGTGGCGGATAATTGCCGATCTGCAGAATCCTTGCTGGCGGATGCCCTTCGGCAATGCGATCCGAATCGCTCTCGGCGGATCTATTCATGAGAACCGGTTTTTCCGCTGCATCACGCTGCACTTTGAACCAACCCTCCGATCCGGAGGGATCCGGAGGATTGCTAGGCTGATACCATCTGCTGATTGGCCATTACACCGACGGCTGCAGAACGGGGGAGGCGAGAACGCAGATCAATGACGAGTTGATCCGGGCGGAGGGTGGCTAATATCGCTTCCTCGTCTAAAGCCTTTGCCCCGATGACGAGAACCTCCGCACGCCTGACTACTTCTTCCAAATCGGTC
>WNGR01004109.1_pt1 | contig 16579 bp, 15 predicted proteins | sample 5407581 | NCBI WGS metagenome assembly WNGR01 (sample SAMN13153383, study PRJNA577476) | soil metagenome | isolation source: 80 cm soil or saprolite under Garry oak tree replicate 2 | place: USA:California | collected 2016-06-15 | reverse complement strand
TTGTACTCTGAAATCACATTGATGATATTTAGTTGTCTTATCAACATTTTACACAATGAAAATGGTGAATAAAAAATACCTTTTGTTATAGGATATGCCTAAATTTTATCAATGGTAAAAGGGAATTTTCCATCCAGTGAATGCGTGCGATACTCCTTTAGTACTGATATGTATACACGGACCTCTCTTAAGTCACGTGATACAAAGGTCACAAGGTTAGATGACACTTGGACTCGAGACAATGGTCGTATATGAATAGAGACAGGGAGAGAGCCCTTAGACCTCGCAATGTAGAAGAGGAATGGTAGTGGCAATTCAAGAAGACCAAGCTGGGGTGCTTGGTCTTCAACTGATCCTATAAGTACTACACAAAGAGGGCTTTAAAGTACCTCTCGAACTGTAAACCCTACTATTGCTATCCTAGGATTGAGTCATACTATCTTACATGTGATACTCTGGCTGACTGATACTTGTGTCCATGACTAATTACTGCTTACCCTTGTAGTCATAACCATAAGGTAAGTGTCTTGGTACAAACGTAACATCACCCCCTTTTCAGGTGCGACGCCCACGTTGCTCGTCATTCCCTACCGTCCTCAGTATGTCGTCCACCAACCCGTTGTCCTGGTCTTGAATCCTCGCCAATGCGTCGGCCATCTCCAGCCATCAGATGGTATGGCAATGCATACCGGCTACCTCCCCCCATCTATCCTCGCCCTCCACAATGGCTTCTTCGAGTCGCCCCATGTTACGTATGGACGTGGAAGACACTTACTCATAGGTTGTGACTACATGGGTAAGCGGTAATTAGTCATGGACTCTTCAAAGCCCTCTTCATGCAGTACTTAAGATGTAGTCGTCGAAGACCAAGACCCCATCTTGGTCTTCTTGAATCGCCACTAGCCTTCCTCTCTACATCGCGAGATATAAGGGCTCTCTCTCTTTCTCCTTTTGTTCATCTCATTCAACGTACGTCCAAGTGTCGAACGAGACCTTGTGACCTGTCCTAGCACGTGACTCAAGGAGTTCGTGTCTATCGCTAAGTCGTGCTGCACCCCACGTCCGGAGCCTATGTCCAGGCTAACGTTCAGTGGCAACGTAACACCCCAGTTCTTGTGCCATTACACGGAATCGATGAACCTCAGCCTCAAGCGAAGGGTCGTTGAGGCGATGGATCATTTGATCGGTCTGTTCTTGGCCTTCCGCCCCCAGCTTGAGCGTCTCGAGCTGTTCAGCTTGGTATGCTGGCTTCCCATCGTAGTGGAAGATGGGCGCGGCGTACAGCGGCTTGCTGTACACCTTGTCACTGTCATCTCGCAGCCCTACAACAATGGGGTTCGGGTGAAGTATGACTTGCACATACTCCGCTTGTTTGATGCTGCCTTCCAGGTCGGTAATGGGGAAGGAAATGAAGTTATCCTCGCAGTTGGGCCTAAACCCCAGCGGGACTTCGTTCCGTTTGATGCGGTAGCTCCCTTTGTATAAAGGGAAGCCAGTAGTGGTAGCCGTGTATGGGGTCTCGTGGGGGTTGTCAGAGTCTTTGAGCGTCCTTATAAAGAGGTGCTCAGCTGGGTAGAGGTCTCCCTCGCTCCTGTAACTGGTGGTGCGGCTCCACGGTCCGCACGTTGCTGGTGTACTGACCGGCGCAGTGCTTCCCGGGCTGCCATCTTTGTGCTTCTCTTGGCGACGGCTTTGGCGAATTGCTCGTCCCTCCACGTTGAGCAGACCTTCTGTAGCGCTATTTGTGATGCGCTTTGGTTCGCAAAAGGGGACCGGTAGCAGGATCTCGCCCGGATGACTGTCTTTAGGTCCTCAAATGTTGGTATCGGCTTCTTGCATGTCTGCTTGGTGAGTGGGGGTTGCTCCCATATTGTCAGGGTCTGACATTCTTCGCACCATGGGTGATAGTGCACGCGGGGGCATTGGCTTTGTGTCGAAGTCTGGAAAGACGAGTAGGACTGATGCCAACTCTTGTTCGGTGAGGGGAGCGGCGAGGAGGTTCTCGTCGGTGATGTGGGGTCGGATATACTTCTTTGCACAGAGCTCTCTGGCCTCGGACCTTGTGATGAGCCCTTCTTCAAGCTCGGTCCCAAAGATGCGCTCTGGGGAGCCAAGATAGTACTTGTTGACATCGGTCATGAAAGAGATGAGTTTTATGAGTGTGGTAGTAGGAGTGAGTGAAGAAGGAATGGGGGACTCGCTTGTGTTGCCCTGGTTTATATATGCTTTGCCTGCAGGGTTTTGATTTTCAAACTCCCTTATCGCTTCAGGGGCGTGGACATTTTGTTTATCCACCCATTCATTATCTGAGTCCGGGTATCCCTTCCATTTGATAAGGTATTGCTTTTTACGCCTTCTGCCGAACTGCCGGGAGTCTAGAATCTTTTCAATTTCGTATTCTTCTTCGTTATCTACAAGGTCTGGAGCTGGCCTTGAATAGTTTGATCCGTGGAGGTTGGTTTCTCAGTAGGGCATAAGAAGATCGATGTGAAAAACGTCATGAATGCTCCACTGTGTGGGAAGTTTCAATCGATAGTTGACAGGGGACATCACCTGAATGATGGGGAAGGGGCCGTGCCTTTTGGGCGCAAGCTTGGCAGTTGGCTGATTTGTGCGGAGGTGGCGTCCTTCGAGCCACACGAGGTCCCCGTCTTGGTACTTGGGCGTATCTTTGTGTTGTACCCATGACTGTTGTGCCTTGATCATTAGTTCCTGGGCCCGTCGTCTGGCCCTTTTGAACTGATCCAATCTTAGCATCACTTGTGGTATCAGTGACGGCTTATCCGTCCAATCAGCGCGTGGATTAAATCCATACAGCACGAAGAAAGGGGACTCCCCAGTTGTCTCGTTGGGCCAATTGTTGTGTACGAATTCCGCTAGAGGCAGATAGGCATGCCAGTTATCTTGCCGCTCATTGACCCAGAATCGCAGATATTGCTCTAGCCACTGATTGGTTCGTTCCGATTGTCCATCCGTTTGCGGGTGATAGGCTGTGGAGATATTCTGAGTTGTTCCTGTTGCCTTACACAATCCTCTTGCAAACTTCAAGGCAAATTTTGGATCTCTGTCACTGATGAACTTCGAGGGGAGTCCAAATCGTGGGAACATGTGTTGAACTATGAGTCCCGCTACCTCTTCCGCCGTCATACTCTCCTTGCAAGGAATGAATATCGCAGCCTTGGTACAGTCGTGGTCTGTAATGGTGAGTATTGAGTCGTACCCCTGTGAAATCGGTAGTTTTGTGATGAAGTCTAGGGCAATTGTCTCGAATGGCGTAGCTTCGGGTTTCGGGAATATGGGCGATATAGGTGCCTTTGTTGGCTGCGTATTGATCTTGTTTCGTTGGCAGTCGGCGCACCCTCGAACATAATCCATCACGTCTTGGCGCATATTCGGCCACCAGTATCTGCGACTTGTCAATTGATGCGTTTTGTTGATTCCCGGGTGTCCATATGTGGGTGCGTCGTGGTGATTTCATATGAATGTTCGCTTGTGTTCCCTTGTCCCCGTTACTACGCGTTGTCCATCTTTATACCATGTACCTTCTATTTTCTTTAGTCGGTGTGCATTTATCCATGGCTTCAACATCTCATCATCTTGTGTGTATATTGGATCGGTTGCCTCCATTTCCTCTTGAGCTAAGATCCTACGCATGGGAGGAGCGCGTTCCACCCTTCCTGCCCTTGTAAAGACATGGTCTGGAAGTACGATTACGTCTTTATTGTCGTCTTCCCCTTGGTCATACCCTGGTCTTCGCGACAGTGCGTCAGCTCTTCCATTCAGTCGTCCTGGAAGATGACGTATCTTGAAGTTGTACTCTGATAATTCCAGTACTTCTCTGGCTACTCTTCACGATATTCTTTGTGGAAGTCTCCAATATTGCAGGTTGAGATGATCGGAGTATATGATGATCTTGTGAGGTGATCCTGCCAATAAAGGTCTCCAATTTTTGAGTGCCATCACGATGGCCAGGAGTTCAAGGTCGTAGATGTCGTAATTTTGTTGTGCTTCATTGAGCGTGGCCGAATAGTATCCTATGGGGTGCTTTTTACCATCCTCTTTTCGTTGTAGGAGTACTGCCCCTACCGCGTATCCCGAAGCATCCACTTCCAGCTCGAATTGGTCGTCTAGGTTGGCATGCGCCAATACGGGTTCTGTTGTAACGCGTTTCTTTAGCGCGTCGAAGGCTTCTTGTTCTTCCGTTCCCCAATGCCATTGATGGTCCTTGCGTGTGAGTTTGTGCAGTGGTCTTGCGATGAATGCAAAGTCTTGGATGAAGGGGCGGTAGAAATTGAAAAATCTGAGTACTTTTCGTACCTCTGTGGCATTTTTTGGTATTGGCCACGCGTCAATGCCCGCAATTTTTGCAGGGTCCATTCGTGTCACCCCCATGGATGAGGAGTGAAAGAGGCACTTCTCCGGTTTGAAGTAGAGGTCGTGGAGCTGGGCGACGCGGAGGATGTCGGAGACTGCACGTCGGTGGTCATCAAGGTTAGTGCGGGTAGCAATACCGATGTCGTCCATATACACGCGGATGGTGGTTCCAAGTGGTTCATGCTTGATAATGACGTCGTGATAGATGTAGTTCATCATGGTTTGGAAGGTTGCTGGCGAGTTTGTAAGTCCGAAATACATGACCATGGGTTCGAAAAGACCGTATCTGGTTTTAAACACCGCTTTCTTCTCATCGCCTTCATGGATGCGCACGTTGTTGTACCCCCATCGGACGTCAAGTTTTGTGTATATGTATGCATTGCTGAGGTCGCGAATGAGGTCCACAATGAGGGGAAGAGGGTATTGATTTCGGATGGTAAGTGCATTGATTTTTCGGTAGTCTTGCACGGGTCGCAGTTTGCCGTCCTTTTTCTTGACGAAGAAAAATGATGATGTGTAGGGTGATTTGGACTCACGAATGTATCCCTTTTCTAGTTCGTTGGTGATGAACTTTTGTACCGCCTCATCTTCAATCCGGTTCATGGGGTATACTTTGCAGTCTACTGCTTCCGGTGCATCCTTTTTAAATTCAATGGCATGATCCCAGGCTTGTTTTGGTGGGTAGCACTTTGATTCTTCTTCGCTAAATAGTTTTGCGAATTGTTGATATTCTCTGGGGACCTCAACCTTCTTCGTGTATTGTTGTGCTTTGATGGCAAGTTCTGTAGAGGTCGTGGCCCGCAAGTGACAGTTGTTTTCTGTCCCTCTTATTCGTGCGATTATCAGGTCCTTTCCAGGGATGGAGGGGTTTACTGACCGGAGGATAATAGGCAGCGCTTTTTCGTCGATAACCCCATTTGTCCATGAGAAGTTGGGTTCAAAAGCTGCCATCCATGGGTATCCTAGTATGATGTCCTCGTTTCCTATGTTTGTAATGAGGAACTGTATTTGTTTCTGGATCCCGCCGGTTTGTATATTGAGGGTGGTGTAGTGCGTGATTTCCCCGGCTTTATTTGCGGTGTTGTCAATATTCCATATTTTACGGGGTCTTTGTAGGGGTCTTTTCCCCAGCTTCATTCGTTGTATGAAGTTTTCACTCATGAAGCAATCGGTTGCTCCAGAGTCTACAAGTGCTTTTGTGTTGGCCATTGCGTTGTTGGTTCTGATAGAGACGGGGACATGCATGGATCGAAATCGCGTAGTCACTATTACAGAATTGAATTTATGGACTGCCCTCACCCAGGCCGATGGGTTCAGGCATTCTGAAAACCCTCTCTTCCGACGAGGTCTCTCATCACCAGTTCTTGTACGTCTTCCCCTGCCGTTGCTACTCCTTGGAGCCATGAATCGGCTTGTTGTTGAGGAGTTTGAGTGGTTGATTGTGCCACTATTGGTTGTTCTTCTTCGCCTTCGTACGTGCTTCTGTCGTCAACTATTGCTTCACGTCCTTGGCTTGGTCATGGAATCCAATTGCATTGTCTCCTGTTGTCGTTTGATCGGTTCCATGTATGCTGAGGGCAGTTGCGACTTAGATGTCCCTTTTTGTGGCACGTATAACACTCAACTTCGTGTAGGTCTCTTGTTACTCCTCCTCCGCATCCTCTTTGTGGGTATCCTCCTTGAGGGGTATACCCTCCACGTGGCATGGTTGCGGGGTTCACCTCTTCGCTTCCTGCGACGCGTCCTCTGGTCCTTCCTGCGGACGTATCCATCGCATTTGGGTCCGCGAGCATTTGTTGCGGCATCCATCCCCTTGGTCGCGAGGTAGTTACTCCTCCTTGGTGTGCTTTCAGTCGTGCCTTCATGTGAATATAGTCTTGCTGCCGGTTGATGGCCACTTGTTTCCATTGTTCGTAAGTAGCGGGCCTGTCGAGCTCTAAGATCTTTTGATAGAGCCCAGTAGACAGTCCATCGGTGAATGCCTCAATAGTTTGTGGTACGTCGAATCAGTACTCAGCTAGTCGAATGAGCTCTTCTATTTCCACGATATACGTGTCGATGTCTTCTCCTTTCATTTTTACCCCTGCTCGGAGTATCGATTGTGCATTTTCTTTAGCCAAACTGTCGGCGAATTGTCATGTGAAGGAGGCCGCTACTTCGTTCCAGAGTCGTTCATCTGCTGTGGCGATTCCTCCTTGTATCTGTCGAGCTAGCCATCGATTGACGGCCATAACCCATTCGTTAACCCTGGTTCCTTTAATGTAGGTGAGGAAAAACATAGCTCGTCGATATGGGTTAATCATGAGGGCGTTGTCATTGTTAACTGCCCAATATAGCTCCCATTCGTTGATGAAGAGAGTTGTCTTCTTCCTGTCTCCATCGTATATTGTGGGTGGTTCTCCTACCAATTTTCCTTGGTGTGCCTGGGGCATGGGTAATGGCGGTGGTCCCCAGCCGCCTCCTGGTGGTCCTCCCGGTGGTACTCCTCCCCCTCCTGGATATCCCCCTCCTCCGGGAAATCCTCCACCTCCGGGAAATCCTCCGGGGAATCCTCCTCCTACGGGGGCTCTTCTATTAGGTCGATCGTCTTGTGGAAGTCGAATAGGAGGGAGTTCTGGTAGTCGTTCCGGTCCTCCACTTGGTGGATCTGCTCTGTCGGGTCCAGTGGCTCTTCGTAAGGATGCTTCTTCATCTACGATATTGACGATGCGCCTGATTTGATGTCCAGTGGTGTCATCAATGAGTTCCTCTGTCCTTGGTTCTTCGGTCATAGTGGCCATGTCTGGTGGGTTAATATGAATGGACTCAGCTAGATTGGCGAGATCTTCTTCTTCAGTGGTATTCCCAGGTTGTCCTGACTTGATGGTATCTTCTGAAGGTTCACTTCCTTGTTCTTCTTCTTCTTCTTGACTGTCTGTAGAGGGGGCAGGAGTCCTTGGTGTTGGGGGAACTTGCCTGTCTATTGCTCCTACATTTCCGGATGTTTGTACCTCGTCTTCGAATATATCACAGCGGTAATCAGGTCCTGCCGGTTGGACTACATTCCACACTGCCTCGGGTGCGTTCCAAGTGATTTCGCACCAGCACACATAGGTATGATTGAACTCAACTAGGTAATATTGACTTGGTCTTGTGGGGATGTTGACGAAGTATCCAGTGCTTCCTCTGACCGTCCTCCACCTAGCTGTTTTGAGGTAGATTAGGGGGACGTTTCGTCCTCCTCTATCTTCTATTGAGTAAGGCACGAAGGCCCAACGTTCTTGGGTTGTAAGGTGCGCCACGGCGAGCTTGGTCTTAATGTTACGTTGCCACGGAACGTTGGTCTAGACATAGACCACTAATGCACGCGATACTCCTTTAGTACTGATATGTATACACGGACCTCTCTTAAGTCACGTGATACGAAGGTCACAAGGTTAGATGACACTTGGACTCGAGACAATGGTCATATATGAATAGAGACAGGGAGAGAGCCCTTAGACCTTGCAATGTAGAAGAGGAATGGTAGTGGCGATTCAAGAAGACCAAGCTGGGGTGCTTGGTCTTCAACTGATCCTATAAGTACTACACAAAGAGGGCTTTAAAGCGCCTCTCGAACTGTAAACCCTACTATTGCTATCCTAGGATTGAGTCATACTATCTTACATGTGATACTCTGGCTGACTGATACTCGTGTCCATGACTAATTACTGCTTACCCTTGTAGTCATAACCATAAGGTAAGTGTCTTGGTACGAACGTAACAGATAGCCTAGAACAGGCAGGAGAGCCAAGTGCTCACAGCGTGGGAAAGCGGCAAAGTGCGGGAAAGCGGACCAGGGAGTGCACAGAGTGCAGGAATGCAGAAGAGCACAGGCGAGTGCAGGAGAGCGCGGGTGTTACGTTGCCACTGAACGTTAGCCTTGACTTAGGCTCGATTGTGGGATGCGATACGACTTAGCCTTAGACAGTGCACACAGACTCCCTTGGTCACGTGGTCGATATGGTCACAGAGTCCTAGAGACACCTGGACATGAGACAATGGTCGCTTTTGATGTAGAAGGAGAGAAAGGGAGAGAGCCCTTAGTTCTCACGAGTTAGAGGAGAAGACAAGTGGTGATTCAAGAAGACCAAGCTGGAGAGCTAGGTCTTCGATACCTCGTCTTAAGTACTACAATAAGAGGGCTTTGAAGCGCCTCTCAAATCCGAATCCTACTACACTGATCCTAGTATCGAGTCATTGTATCGTACATGTGATACTAGGCTGACTGATGCGCTGACTGACGTGCTGACTGATATGTAAGTCCATGACTAATTACCGCTTACCCGAGTAGTCATAACCTGTGAGTAAGTGTCTTCGGCTGATACGTAACATCACCCCCTTTTCAGCCCTTGCGCCCACGCAAGATCTCCTTATTGCAACGAAGGGCGTCGTCCACGAATCCATCGTTCCTGGCGTTGACGTGCTCAATCGCATCAGCCATCTCCAATCGTCAAATAGCTCCCAACTTAGCTGCTGCGAGTTGCCCCCACGCTTCTTTGTTCTCCACCAATACCTGCTCCATTCGATCCAACTCTGCGGTCACCACTCTGAAGCGATGGATCTCCGCCATCAGTGAGAGATCACCGATGCGGTTGATCATACAGTCCGTCATCTCCCGTCCTGTGGCATCGGCCTTGAGGTAGTCCAACTCCTCCATCTTGTAAGTGGGCTTCCCCTTGTAGCGGAAGACGGGCGAGGCATACAGCGGCTTGCTGAACACCTTGTCCAAATCTTTTCGGAGTGCTATTACCAGAGGGTTAGGGGCCATAATGGCCTGCGTATAGTGGGCCTGCTGCGTGGTTGCCTCGCTCGGCAGCTGGATGGGGTAGTCGATGTAGTGGCTTCCCCGGTTGGGTTTGAACCTGATGGGGTCCTGGCGCATTAGCACAGCTGGCATGTTACGTGTGGGTCTCCACCCTTGCCCCCGCCACAACACACTCGCATTGGAGCACTCAGAGACCTGGAGCCACTGCAAGACACGCTTACAGATGAAGATGTACACTACTGGACACATGGAGATGACGAAGAAGATGAGGCCACAGTACAGGCAGTACTGAACGCCGAAGAATACACCAAAGATCCACAAGAGGCATTCAAACGACGCCTACACTGTGGAGGAGCACACATCGAAGAGATTATAGATGATTAGCTAAGTGGAAGCCCAGCCCTAGTATGTATCGGGCTAACTACATAAGCAAGGGGCTATCGTGGAGAATGCCGATGGATGGAAGACCATCAAAGGGGTGCGCTGCCCATGGAAAGGCATGGAATGTACTGGAAGGCACTGGAGTATTCTGGACTCATGGTTCGTGCCTGGATATTGATGGATGACTGAGTCACTGTATGCCTCATGTTTCCTATCTTGCCTCATTGTTGTTTCACTTCCCTTTGTGTATACTTGGTTTTACTCATCACTCTTGTGTTATGCATATTCACTTACTGTTTGCTTACTGATCGCTTACCGAGCATGACTCATAGTGTGTTACTGTACACTAGTAGGAGTCCTTATAAGCCATAGTAGAGTTGCTGGTAGTTCTCCAGCTTGACTTCTTGTATTCTATCGCAGAAGTACCAGAGCCTATAAGCAGAGCCCCTTTTCCTCTTACCCAGTGTGGCTATTCATCCTTCCCTTGTGTGGACACTATTCTACATCACTTGCGCCACTATTCAGCTAGTGGTCCACATCATCGTTCACATCATCGACTTGTGCAACTAGTGTGATCGGCAATCCGGCCTAAGTCAGGCAGTACGTTAGCGGTAACATAACACGGCATGTACGATTTCTTGTAGAGGGGGAAGCTGCTCATTGTAAGCATGTATGGTGTCTCGTTGGGGTCGTCAGAGTCATATGTGTTCTTAATAAAGGGGTGCTCATCTGGGTACCAGTCCTTCAGACTGGTGGTGCGGCTCCACGGTCCTCTTGTTGCCGGCATGCTTGCCGGCGCAACGCTTCCCTCGCTGTCTTGGCGGCGTTTCTCTTGTATATGGCTTGCGCGAACTGCTCCTCCCTCCACTGCACACTGACCTTCTTCGGCATTTGCAACTTCGAGTCTCTCCATGCGGGGAGGGACTCACAGTACTCCTTCAGCTTCCCAAAGCTCATTGTCGAGCTCTTGGACTTCGCATTGATGGGTCGGCTCGGCTCCCATCCTATCAGGGTCTGACATGCATCGCAGTAGGGGTGATAGTGGATGCGGGGGCACTGGTATTGTTGAGAGGTCTGGGAAGACTGCTCGTACTCGAGCCAGCTCCTCCTTGGTGAGGGGAGTGGCAAGCTCATTCTCGTCGATGATGTGGGGTCGGATGTATTTCTTGGCACAAAGTTCTCATGCCTCATCGTGTGTGATGAGCTGGGAATCAAGCTTAGCTCTGAAGATGTGCTCCGGAGATCCGAGGTAGTAGGAGTTGACAGCATTGGACATGGGAGTAATAGAGTGGGTTTGATGGTTCGAAGGAAGAGAGGTGATAGGGTACTTGCCCGTTGTTCCCTTCCTTATATGCATTTTTGCCGCGGTTCATGAATTTTTAAACTCCCTTATCGCTTCAGGGGCATGTACGTCCTTGTGACCGACCCACTCGTTGTCCAAGTCGGGATAGCCCTTCCATTTGACCAAATACTGAAGGGCGCGTCTTCTGCCATATTGCTGAGAGTCCAGAATCTTCTCTATCTCGTACTCCTCTTGATTGTCGACCAGGTCTGGAGGTGGTCTAGAATAATTTGTTCTGTGGAGCTCCGTTTCTTGGTATGGCGTGAGAAGATCGATGTGGAACACGTCGTGAATGCTCCATTGTGTGGGAAGTTTCAATCTGTAATTGACGGGCAACATCACCTGAATGATGGGAAAGGGGCCATGTCGTTTGGGTGCAAGCTTTGCTGCAGGTTGATTGGTGCGCAAGTGGCACCCTTCTAACCATACTAGGTCCCCTTTGCGATACTTGGGCATACTTTTGTGTTTGATCCATGATTGTTGTGCCTTGATCATGAGTTCCTGGGCCTTTTGTCTAGCCTCTTTGAATTGTTCTAGGCATAGTGCCACTTGTGAAATAGGGGATGGCTTATCGATCCAATCAGCGCGCGGATTGAACCCGTATAGTAAGAAAAAGGGGGACTCCCCTGTGGTCTCATTGGGCCAATTGTTATGCGTGAATTCTGCTAGTGGGAGATAAGAGTGCCAGTTATCTTGACGCTCGTTGACCCAGAACCGTAGATACTGTTCTAGCCACTGATTGGTTCGTTCCGACTGTCCGTCTGTTCTAGGGTGATAAGCGGTTGATATATTTTGACTTGTTCCCGTCACCTGACACAGCCCTTGGATAAACCTAGACACAAATTTGGGGTCTCTATCGCTTATGAATCTTCTGGGTAGTCCAAAGCGGGGAAAGATGTGTTGTACGATTAATCCCGCTGTTTCTTCTGCCGTTGCTGCTTCTTTGCACGGGATGAATATGGCCGCTTTGCTGCAGTCGTGGTCAGTTACAGTGAGTATCGAATCGTAGCCCTGCGACTGAGGCAATTTAGTGATGAAGTCTAGCGCAACAGTTTCAAACGGCATAGCTTTCGGCTGGGGGAATATGGGTTGTAATGGCGCTTTGGTGGGTCGTGTATTAATTTTGTTCTGCTGACATTCAGCACATCCCTTCACATATTCCATGACGTTTATTCACATGTTCAGCCACCAGTATCTTCGGCTCAGTAATTGGTTGGTTTTGTTGATTCTAGGGTGTCCATATACTGGTGAGTCGTGATGAGCACTGATAAGCGTTCGATGATGAGTCGACCCTCCTGTTACCACCCATCGTCCATCTTTGTACCATGTCCCTTCTATCTTCTTCAGCCGATGGGCGTTGATCCATGGTTTGAGAAACTCTTTGTCTTGTTTGTAGACTGGGTCCTGCGGGGTCATCTCTTCTTGGGATACTATTTGGCATAGTGGTGGTGCTTTCTGCATTTGTGATGCCCTTACAAATGCTCGTTCTGGTAGGACTACCACTCCCACGTTGTCGTCTTCTCCCGTATCGTAGTCTGATCACCTGGATAGCGCGTCCGCTCGTCCGTTTTGCTTTCCTGGAATGTGTCTGATTTCAAAGTCATATTCGGACAGTTCTAGTACTTCCCTAGCAACCCTTCGTGATATCTTTTGTGGTGATCTCCAGTACTGTAGATTGAGGTGGTCGGAATAGATTATGATTTTGTGTGGGGATCCTGCCAGCAATGGTCTCCAATTCTTGAGAGCCATGACGATTGCGAGAAGCTCAAGGTCGTATATGTCATAATTTCGTTGTGCCTCATTGAGCATTGCAGAGTAGTATCCTATAGGGTGCTTTTTGCCATCCTTTTTGCACTGTAGTAGTACAGCTCCTACCACGTATCCAGATGTGTCCACCTCTAGTTCAAACTGTTCTTGGAGGTTTGCGTGCGCTAGTACCAGTCCAGCTGTGACTCTTGCTTTTAGTTGGTCGAATGCCTTTTGTTCTTCCAAGCCCCATCGCCATTCTTGATTCTTGCACGTCAATTGATGTAATGGTTGCGCGATATGTGCAAATCCTTGGATGAAGGGACGGTAGAAATTAAAAAAACCTACGGCCCGCCTTACTTCCGTGACATTTTTGGGCGTGGGCCATCTGTCGATTCCTGCCATTTTTACAGGGTCCATGCGTGTCACCCCCTTTTCAAGGATTACCCCCAGGTAATCCATGGATGGCGCATGGAAGAGGCATTTTTCCAGTTTGAAGTAGAGGTTGTGGTTTTCGGCAACTTGGAGTACGTCCTGTACTGTGGCTATATGGTCGGTCATGTTAGTACGTGTTGCGATGCCAATGTTGTCCATGTATACGTGAATCGTGGTGCCCTTGAGTTCGTGTTTGAGAATGACATCACAGTAGATGTAGTTCATCATGGTTTGGAATGTGGCTGGCGAGTTTGTGAGACCGAAATACATTACTGTGGGCTCGAATAGCCCATATTTTGTTTTGAATGCCGCTTTGTGCTCGTCGCCTTCATGGATGCGCACATTATTGTACCCCCACCTTATGTCCAATTTGGTATAGATATGCACGTTGCTCAGATTGCGTATGAGATCGGATATTAGCAGTAAGGGGTATTGATTTCGCACCGTTAGCGCATTGATTTTTTGGTAGTCTTGTACTGGTCGTAGTTTGCCATCTTTCTTCTGTATGAAGAAGAAGGGCGAAGCAAAAGGGGACTTGGAAATGTGGATGTACCCTTTTTGCAGTTCTGTCTTGACGAATTCTTGGACTGCGACGTCCTCCACTTGATTGAGTGGGTACACTTTACAATCTACCGCGTCAGGGGCCCCTTCTTTGAACTCGATAGCGTGATCCCACATTTGTTTTGGTGGGTACCGCTTAGATTCTTCTTTGCTGAATACCTTGGAGTACTTTTGATATTCCACCGGTACGACGGCTGCCTTTTGATATTGTTGTGCCGTGATTGTGAGATCGGTCGCAGTTGTTGCTTTGATTGTGTGGTCGCGTAATACCCGTATATATTCGTCTTGTGTACTTGCTTTCACAATGATTGGTTCTTTTCCGGGTATTCGAGGGTTTACTGAGCGAATTACAACGGGTAGCGCTGTTTCACGGATTACTGCGTTGGTCCAGTTGAACTGTGGTTCAAACGTTGTAAGCCATGGATATCCGAGTACGATGTCTTCGTGTCCAATGTTTGTGACAAGAAATCGTAGGTCTCTGCGAACTCCTCCGGTTTGTACGTTTAGTTCCAGATAATGCGTGATCAACCCATCTTTATTTTCCGTATTATCGATGTTCCATATTTTTCTTGGTTTCTGGAGGGGTCGCGTCCCCAGATTCATTCGTTTGACAAATGCGGGACTCATGAAGCAATCGGTGGCTCCTGAGTCGACGAGTGCTTTGATGTCAGCCATGTTACTGCTTGTTCTGATGGAAATAGGGATTCACATAGATCGAAATCGCGTAGTTACTATTACAGAATTGAGCTGGTGAATTGCCCTTACCCAGGCCGATGGGTTCAGGCACTTGGAAAATCCTCCTTTCCGAGTAGGTCCCTCATTACGAGATCTCGGACCTCTTCTCTTTCATTGGCCACTCCTCGCAGCCAGGCATTGGCAGTTTGTTGAGGTGTCGTGGTGCGATTTTCATAGGCATCTTCTTCCGCGATACTTCAATTGTCTACGATCGCTTCTCGTCCTTGTGTGGGACGTTGCGTCCAATTGTTGGGTTTGTTCCATACATGCTGAGGGCAATTGCGACTCAGGTGTCCCTTTTTGCGACAAGTATAGCACTCAACTTCGCGTAGATCATGTGTCCTTCCTCCTCCTCTTCCTCTCTGCATAAATCCGCCTTGGGGATTGTACCCTCCGCATTGTATAGTAGCGGGGTTCACTTCTTCGCTTCCTGTGATACGTCCTCTTGTTCTTCCTGCCGACGTATCCATCGCATTTGGGTCTGTAAGCATCCTTTGAGGCATCCATCCTTTCGGACGAGATGTCGTGACTTCTCCACGATGTGCCTTTAATCTTGCCTTCATATGAATATAGTCCTGTTGACAATTTATGGCTGCTTGTTTCCACTGCTTGTAAGAGCGGGGTCGATCGAGTTCGAGTATTTTCTGATACAATCCTGTAGGCAGTCCGTCGGTGAAGGTCTCGATAGTTTGGGGTATGTCAAATCAGTACTCAGCTAATCGGATGAGTTCTTCAATTTCGACAACGTAAGCATCGATGTCTTCTCCTTTCATTTTGACTCCAGCCCTTAGTATGGCCTGGGCGTTTTCTTTGGCCAGGCTATCGGCGAAGCGTCGGGTGAATGAAGAAGCTACTTCGTTCCAGAGTCATTCATCATTGGTAGCGATTCCTCCTTGTATCTGTCTAGCCAACCATTGGTTGACCGCCATTACCCATTCATTAACCCGACTCCCTTTGATGTAAGTGAGAAAGAACATAGCTTGTCAATATGGGTTAATCATGAGGGTGTTGTCATTGTTGACGGCCCAGTATAGCTCCCATTCGTTGATAAAAAGGGTCGTTTTCTTCCTATCCCCGTCATAGATTGTGGGTGGTTCTCCTACCAATTTTCCTTGCTGGGCCTGGGGCATGGGGATCGGTGGTGGTCCCCAGCCTCCTCCGGGTGGCCCTCTGGGTGGTACTCCACCTCCACTGGGGTATCCACCTCCTCCGGGGAATCCTCCGCCTCTGGGGAATCCTCCGCCTCCGGGGAATCCTCCACCTCCGGGGAATCCTCCGCCTCCGGGGAATCCTCTGCCTCCAGGAGGTCCTCTGGGGTTTCCTCCACCTCCAGGGGGTCCTCTTCTGTCATCTTGCAGGAGGCGAATAGGTGGTAATTCTGGAAGTACTTCGGGTCCGCCACTTGGTGGGTCTGGTATGTCGGGTTCCTGGGCCTGTCTCAGCGCCGCTTCATCATCTACTATATTCGCAATGCATTCAATCCTTCGTCCCGTGTGTGGGTTGATTTCATTTGTAACTTCTCTTCTGAGAAATGCGGGCCTTTCTTCTGTCTCTACGGGTTCCGTCATTGTAGTCATGGCTGGTGGGTTGATATGGATGGACTCAGCTAAGTCTGCTAATCTTTCTTCTTCCGTAGTGTTCCCAGGTGCTCCTGATTCGATGGTATTGTCAGAGCATTCGCTTCCTTCATCTTCGTCCTCTGTGGACGGAGCTGGAGTTCTTGGGGTTTGAGGTGGTTGTCCGTCTATAGGTCCCACCTGTCCTGCTGTCTGTACTTCGTCTTCAAAGATGTCACAATGGTAATCTGGTCCCATTGGCCTTTCAACGTTCCACCTGTTTTGAGGGGCGTCCCAAGTAATCTCTGTCCAACACACGAAGTTGTGGTTGAACTCAACTGGGTAGTATTGCGATGGTCTGGTTGGGATATTGACGAAATACCCTGTACTTCCTCGGACGGTTCTCCACCTTGCTTGTTTGAGATATATAAGGGGTACGTCTCGTTCTCCTCGTTCTTGGAGTGCGTAGGGTGCGAAAACCCAGTCATCAGCAAACCCTGGAAACCCTTGTAGAGACTGTAGAAACTATAGAGATTGTAGACATCATAGTGATTTAGTAGTTGACTTGTAGAAGCCTGGTAGCAATGCCTAGAAACCCTTGTAGACATTGTAGAAACTGTAGCCATTGTAGACATCATAGTTATGTTGTAGTTGATTGGTAGA
>WNGR01003725.1_pt1 | contig 16585 bp, 14 predicted proteins | sample 5407581 | NCBI WGS metagenome assembly WNGR01 (sample SAMN13153383, study PRJNA577476) | soil metagenome | isolation source: 80 cm soil or saprolite under Garry oak tree replicate 2 | place: USA:California | collected 2016-06-15 | reverse complement strand
TGCCCGGGCGGGTCGAGGTCGAGGCCCTCGCCGTTGGCTCCGTTCGCGGGCGCGGCCTCAAGACCGGGCCAGCCGGGATCGAGCAGGCCCAGATCGCACTTCTGGTGCAGCACCCGGGCCGCGGCGCGGTCCACGAACTCCTCGGCCACCAGGCCGTCGCGCACCGCGCCGGCCAGCGCGGCACCGTAGCAGGCAACGCTGGGCAGTTCGACGTCCAGGCCCGCCTCCAGGGCCAGCGCGGCGGCCTGCGCGGGCGTCCCGGCCACCGCGTGCTGCGTCTGCAGGAACGCGATCGCGTAGTAGTCCGAGACGACCAGGCCGTCGAAGCCCAGCGTGTCCCGCAGCAGCCCGGTCAGCAGCGTCGGATCACCCGATACGGGGACCCCGTCGATGTCGGTGTAGGACGGCATGACCGACCGTGCCCCGCCGCGCAGCGCCATCTCAAACGGCACCAGGATCACGTCGGCGAACTCGCGGCAGCCGACGGCCACCGGGGCCATGTTGCGCCCGGCCCGGGAGGCCGAGTACCCGGCGAAGTGCTTCAGCGTGGCGTGGATCCCGGCCGACTGCAGGCCGCGGACGTACGCCGTGCCGACCGAGCCGACCAGGTAGGGGTCCTCGCCGATGGTCTCCTCGGTCCGCCCCCAGCGCGGGTCCCTGGTCACATCGAGCACGGGCGACAGGCCCTGGTGGATGCCGACCGCCCGCATGCTGGTGCCGATGGCCGCGGCCATCTCGCCGACCAGCCCGGGGTCGAACGACGCGCCCCAGGCCAGCGGCGTCGGGAAGATGGTGGCCTTCCAGGCGGCGAAGCCGGTCAGGCACTCTTCGTGCGCGACCGCCGGGATGCCGAACCGGCTCGCCGCGACGACCTGGGACTGAAGGTCGCGCAGCATGCGCAGGGCGTCGGCAGGAGGCACCGGCCGGGTGCCGAACACGCGGGTGAGCTGCCCGAGGCCCTCCCGGACGAGCTCGGCGAACGGCCCCTCCGGGTCGTGGAAGTCGCCTTGCATCGGCGCCACGTTGCTATCGCGCGGCTGGTCGCCGGGCCAGATACTGGTCAGCTGCGCGACCTTCTCCTCCAGCGTCATCCGGGCGAGCAGGTCCGCGACCCGTTCGGCGGCCGGGCGGAGCGGATCGCGCCAGGCTCCAGTGCCAGCCCCCGGGCCGGCACTCGTGTCAGCGCGGCTTACCGCGGGCCGGCTCATCGGGCCGGCCCGGTGGATTCCCGCGTGATCAGCTCGGTGGAGAGCTCGACCCGCCTGCTGTGCAGCGGCCGGTTCTCGATGAGCTCGCCGAGCATCTGCGCGGCCGCCCGGCCCATCTCGGCCAGCGGCTGGCGCACCGTGGTCAGCGGGGGCGAGACCCAGCGGGCGACCGGCAGGTCGTCGAATCCGACCACGCTCAGGTCCTGCGGGATCCGCAGGCCGCGCTGCCGCGCTGCCTCGTAGACGCCGAGCGCCTGCTGGTCGTTGCAGGAGAAGATCGCCGTCGGCCTGGGGTCCAGGTCGAGCAGTTCCCGGCCGGCCTGGAAGCCGCCCTCGTGCTGGAAGTCGCCGTGCCGGACCAGGGCCCGGTCGAAGGCGATGCCGGCCCGCTCGAAGGCCGAACGGTACCCGTCGATCCGGGCCCGGCTGCACAGGTAGTCCTCCGGGCCGCCGATGGCGGCGATCCGGCGATGGCCGAGGCCGAGCAGGTGCTCGGTGGCGGCCAGGCCGCCCGCCCAGTTGGTGGCGCCGACGCTGGCCAGGTCGGGCGGCGGCGGGTTGGCCGGATCGACCACAACCAGCGGGATCCCCCCGCTGCGCAGCTGCTGGAGCTGCTCCTCGGTGGTCTCAGAGATCACCACGATCACGCCGTCGGTGTCATGGCTGGCCAGCGCGCTGGTCCAGCTGGCTGGGCGGGCGTTGCCGTGCCTTACCGCCGAGACGGCGACGCCGGTCTCGTGGCTCGCGCCCCACTCCTCGACGCCGCGCAAGATCTCCACGGCCCACGGGCTATCCAGGCCGCTGAACACCAGGTCGATGAGGCCGGAGCGACGCTGCCTGCCCGTTCCGACCCGGGTGTACTGGTACTCGTCGAGCAGCCGCTCCACCCGGGCGCGGGTGTCGGCGGCGACGTCGGGACGCCCGTTGACCACCTTCGACACCGTGGGCAGCGAGACGCCGGCTTCGGCCGCGATGACCGCGAGCGTGGTCCGGCCGGCGGTGCGATTCCCCGTGGTTCGAGTAAGGGACGCGCCATCCCTGCTGACACGCGGCACAGTAGGCACGGTAGCCGCCCTTTCGGGCGCCCGCTCGCTGCTGGACGGCACTCCCACTCTCTCCCGACCCTTCTCTCGAAATAGTTTCGATAACGGCATCGTAAACCATATCGATTCAATCGTCACCTAGAAACCCGTGATCAGCAAGTTAGCGGGAAAAGGTAGTCAAGTGCCGTTCGTAAAGGATCGGAAACAAGGGGTTGACCGGCCTTGGAGCGCTATCTAGGATAAGGCACGTTCGAAATATTTCTGAATATTTCATAGCCCTGCGGCGCCGGGAGGAGATCCCAATGTCGATCATGCGTAGTCCAGGCGATCATGCGGGCGGGCGAAGATGGCTCACCCTCGGGGCGGCCGCGGCGATCACCGTGGCGCTCGCGGCCTGCGGTTCGGCCGCGGGCAGCGGCAAGGCCTCGTCGTCGAGCGCGAAGGCCGGCGGGACCAACCTGACCATGTGGCTCGTCACCACCGGCCCGAGCCCCGCCAACACCGTGATCAACCAGTCGGTCGCGGCCTTCGAGAAGAGCCACCCCGGTGACACGATCACGGTCAACTACATCGAGAACCAGTCGTACAAACAGAAGATCCAGCTGGCGATGGGCGCCGGCAATCCGCCGACCATCTTCTGGACCTGGGGCGGCGGCCCGCTCAAGCAGTTCATCGACGCCGGTGACGTGGCCTCGCTCGGCAACCCCGGCTACGCCTCGTCCTTCCTGCCTTCCTCGCTCGGCGCGGTGACGTTCGACGGCAAGCTCTACGGCGTGCCGATCCAGGGCACCCAGCCGGTCTACTTCTTCTACAACAAGACCATCTTCGACAAGCTCCACCTGAGCTTCCCCACCACGTTCTCCGGCCTGCTCTCCACCGTCGCCACGCTGAAGAGCCACGGGTACTCCCCCATCTCGCTGGCCAACGGCGACCAGTGGCCGGGCCTGATGTACCTGGAGTACCTGACCGACCGGATCGGCGGCCCCGGCGTCTTCCAGGCGATCGAGCTCGGCAAGCCGAACGCCTGGTCCAACCCGGCGATCATCAAGGCGCTCGCCGACATCCAGCAACTGGCCAAGGCCGGGGCGTTCCAGAACGGCTACGACTCGCTGAAGTTCAGCGGAGGCGGCTCGGACGCGCTGGTGTACAGCGGCAAGGCGGCCATGCAGCTGATGGGCGACTGGGACGTCTCGTCGATGCTCGGCCTGAACAAGAACTTCGTGACCGGCGGGAACCTCGGGCTGGCCCCGTTCCCCGCGGTCGAGGGCGGCACCGGTGACCCGGCCGACCTGGCCGGCAACACGGCCAGCTACGTGGCCATCTCCAGCAAGGCCAGCGCGGCGCAGAAGGCCGTGGCCGAGGCGTTCTTCTCCGAAGTCCTGGCCTCCTCCACCTACGCCAAGGCCACCGTCGGCGCGGGTGAGGTCCCGGTTATCAAGGGCGCGACCGGCCTGTTCGCCGGGCAGCAGCTGGCCTCCTACGACCAGACCATTTACACCTCCGTCGAGAAGGCGCCGAGCTTCCAGTACTCCTGGGACCAGGCGGTGGCGCCGCAGCAGGCGACGCCCATGCTGGCCAACCTGGCCCAGGTCTTCGAGCTGTCGATGACCCCGCAGAAGTTCGCGGCCACGATGGACCGCGCACCTACCGGTGCCTAGGCAGGCTGCGGTGCAGGCCGGCCAGGGTCGCGGTCTCGCGGACCTGGCCGGCCTGGCGCCGGCCATGGCGCTGTTCGGCGTGTTCATCGTGGTGCCGATGCTGGGCGCGATCGCGCTGAGCTTGTTCCGCTGGAACGGGCTCGGCACGCCGCACTGGGCGGGCGCGTCGAACTGGATCCAGTTCGCGCACGACCCGCTGGCCCGCCAGGCGCTCACCGTCACGGCCAAGGTGGTGGTGCTCAGCTGGGTGCTGCAGACCCCGATCTCGATGGCGCTCGGCCTGTTCACCGCGGGCCGCCAGCGCTACCGGTCGGTGTACGCGGCGCTGTACATGCTGCCGCTGCTGCTGTCCACCGCGGGCATCGCGCTGATGTGGGGGGCCCTGCTCGACCCGAACTTCGGCGGCCTCACCGCCCTGTCCAGGTCCCTCAGCCTGGGCTTCCTGCGGCAGAACTGGCTCGGCAACCCGTCGATCACCCTCTACGTGATCATCGGGCTGATCGCCTGGCAGTTCATCCCGTTCCACACCCTGCTGTACCAGATGGGCCGCAGGCAGATTCCCGGCGTGCTGTACGAGGCGGCGCGGCTGGACGGGGCCAGCCCGGCCCAGATGTTCTGGCGGGTGACGCTCCCGCAGCTGCGCTACACCATCGTCACGTCGAGCACGGTGATCATCGTCGGGTCGCTGACCTATTTCGACATCGTCTACATCATGACGAACGGCGGCCCCGGTTACACCACGCGCGTGCTGTCGCTCGACATGTACCAGGCGGCGTTCCAGCAGAACGAGTTCGGCTATGCCAGCGTGCTGGCCGTGGTCATCGGCGTGTTCGGCGTAGGCCTCGCGTTCGGCCTGGTCCGGTTCAGCGGCTTCGCCTCCATGGCCAGCCAGCAGGAAGGAGCGGCGTGAGCGGTACGGCTACTGCCCGCCCGGTTCGTTCCGCCTCCCAGTCGGCCCGCGGCGCCGCGACCCCTCCCAGGCGGCGCCGGCGGGTAAGCCCCGGCCGGGTGGTGGCTTTCTTGCTGGCCACCGCCTGGCTGGTGGTGGCCATCGCGCCGATCTACTACATGGTGCTGGCCAGCTTCCGCAGCCAGGGAACCTACCTGACCCAGAACCCCTGGCTGCCGTCGGGCGGGCTCACGGTGTCCCAGTACGGCACGGTGTTCGGCGCCGGGCTGGGCCGCTACCTGATCAACAGCGCGATCCTCACCGCGGTCTGCATCGTGCTCACGCTGACGATCTGCCTGGGCGCGGCCTTCCGCATCGTGCGGCGCTCGACCCGGGCCGCCAGCGCCTCGTTCCGCGTCCTGCTGCTCGGCCTGGCCATCCCGATCCAGGCCATCATCGTGCCGCTCTACCTGCTCGTCTACAAACTGCATCTGTATGACACGCTGTTCGCGCTGATGCTCACCATGAGCGCCGCCGCCGTGCCGCTCTCGGTGCTGGTCATGGTGAGCTTCGTCCGGGACATCCCGCGTGAGCTCATCGGCGCGATGCTGGTCGACGGCGGCTCGGAGTGGACGGTGTTCCGCCGGCTGATCGTGCCGCTGTCCACCCCGGTGCTGGCCACGGTGGCCATCTACGACGGCCTGGACGTGTGGAACAACTTCATCCTGCCCCTCGTCCTCACCCAGAGCAACAGCGTGGCCGTGCTGCCGCTCGGCCTGACCAAGCTGGAGGGTCAGTACGCCATCAACGTTCCGGCCGTGATGGCGGCCGTCCTGCTGTCCGTGCTTCCCCTGGTGGTGCTGTTCGTCGTGATGCGCAAGCAGGTCATGCGGAGCCTGGGGTCCGTAGTCATGCGCTGAACCAGCAGTAGGTGAGTGTTCCCATGGCTCACCAAAGTGGGCCGATGCTAGCTCTGCAGGCACCAGCTCTGCACGGGAGCAGCCGCGCTACGATCCAGCTAGGTTGCGCGAGTGGGGTTCCGGTGATGGCGGGACAGCAAGACCCGGCCCGGAGTGCTGGCGCCGGCGCGGCCTAGGAGATGGCGGCGGCGCATTCGTGGCATGGTTGGGTCCGTGGCGGGTGCGGACCTTGTGACGTCGTTGCGTCAGGCGGGCGTGAGCCGCGGCGATCTCGTCGCGCTGGTCATCTCCCCCGCGCTTGACCTCGGGCTGGCCGCCGGGGACAGCTCGTGGGCGGTCAAGGGCGTCGCGGCCGAGGTCGGCCGGGCCGACGAGGAGCTGCGGCCCCGCTGGGTGCTCTGGTCAGGTCAGACGGCGGCGCGCCTGGTTGCCGCCGGGGTCCGGCCGGCCACCTGCTGGGATATCGCGGCGGCGCACCGGCTGCTGTTCGGCGGCTGGCGGGCCGACCCCGGCTGGGCCTGGGCCAGGCTGCACGGCCTGGCCACCGACACGATGCCGACCGACGGCCCGCTCGACCTGTTCGGCATGGACGTGGGCGACACCGGCAACCCGGTGGCACCGGACGGGTATATGCGCCCGGAGTGGGTCAGCGGCGGGTGGTCGGACAGCCCGGAGCGGATGGCACGCTGGGCCGCCCTGGCGCTGGACCTCGCCGGACAGCAGCAGGCGGCGCTGGCCGCGCTGGACGGCCGGCCGATGGCCCTGCCAACGGCTCGCGCCGAGTCCACCGCCGAACTGCTCTGCGCCGAACTGTCCGCGGACGGGCTGCCGGTAGACCTGGCGGCCGCGGAGCGAGTCCTGGCCTCCTTCATCGGCCCCAGGCCACGCAGCGAAGCCGAAGCCGCCGCGCAGCGGGCAGCCCGTGACGCCGAGGTCTTGCGGCACGCGCCCGCGGGCGCCACCGCCGACCTGCGCAGCCCGGCCCAGGTGAAGTCGCTGCTGGCCCGGGTGGGCGTGGACGTGCCGGACACCCGGGCCTGGCGGCTGCGGGAGATGCGCGACGTGCATCCGCTGGTCGGAGCGCTGCTCGACTGGCGGAAGGCGGAGCGGATCGCCACCACCTACGGCTACGCCTGGCTGGACGCGTACATCGGCGCGGACGGCAGGCTGCGCGGCGCGTGGACCGGCTCGGACGGCGCGGCCGGCCGGATGACCGCATCGGCGGGCCTGCACAACATGCCGACCGCACTGCGCCCGGCTGTCATCGCCGCCGAGGGACACGTGTTCGTCCGGGCCGACCTGGGCCAGATCGAGCCGCGGGTGCTGGCCGCGGTGTCCGGTGACCGCGCTCTGGCGAACGCGTCCCGCTCCGACGACCTGTATGCGCCGGTGGCGGCGCAGCTTGGCGTGGAGCGGGCGGTGGCCAAGGTCGCGGTCCTCGGCGCGATGTACGGGCAGACCACCGGGCACGGCGCCCAGGCGCTGCGCCGCCTCAACGCCGCCTACCCGGTGGCGATGGCCTACCTGGATTCCGCCGACCGGGCCGGGAAGGCAGGCCGCGACCTGCGCACCTACGGCGGCCGCCTGATCCAGCTGGCGGCCACGGAGCCGCGGAGCACGAGCCGGGCCGCGGCCTACGGCCGGTACGCGCGCAACGCGATGATCCAGGGCGCGGCGGCGGAGCTGTTCAAGGTGTGGGCGGTCATCGTCCGGGCGCGGTGTGTGCCGCTCGGCGCCCGGATCGTGCTGTGCCTGCACGACGAGCTGCTCGTGCACGCCCCGCGCGAGCAGGCGGAAGCGGTGTCCCGGCTGGTCGACGAGTGCCTGCGGGAAGCCGCGCAGCGCTGGGCGCCCGGCTGCGGGGTCCGCTTCATCTCCGACACCACGATCGTGCGCTGCTGGTCGGACGCCAAGAACGCGGCCCTGGAACCGGCAGGCCCGGCAAGCCCAGCAGGCGCGGCAGGCCCGGCGAGTCCAGCGGGCTAACGGGCTCGCTTGCCTGCGCGCAGCGACTCGACGGTCTTGGCCAGGCGCGTCGCCCGGGTCTCGGCCTTCTTGGCCTCCTCGATCCAGCGCACCCATTCCTTGCGGTGGGTGTAGGACAGCCCGTCGAAGGTGGCCCGGGCGGTGTCGTCACGCTCGAGGGCCGCCGCGAGGTCACCGGGCACCGTCACCTCGCGCGGCCCGCTGTCCACCGCGATATCGACGTCGACCTGGTCACCGGCCGCGACGCCCGCCGCGGTCCGGTTCTCCGCACTCAGCGGGATGAGGAACCGCCCGCTCATCCGGGCGACCGTGGTCCGGTAGGTGTGACCGCCGATCGTCACCGTGACCGGCGGGCGGTTACCCGAGCCCAGCGCCGCGACCACGTCCTGCGGGACCTCGATCCCGGTCGCGGTCTTGCCACCCAACTCCACCGTCGCTCGGAATCTCATGGGCCGAGTATGCCACCCGGCTCAGTGCTGGATGATCTTGGCGGGCCGGTCCCGACCGCCGCGACCACGGCCGCGGCGAACGCACCCGGCGCTTCCAGCGGCGAGAAGTGGCCAGCGCCGTCGAGCCAGGTCAGGTGCTGGTCGGCGAAGAACTCGGCGATCCGGTCGGACCATTCGCGGGGGAACAGCGGGTCGTGTTCTGGCCACAGCACGGTCGTGGGCACCGCGATCCGGTCGCCCGGGTCCGGGACCTGTTCGGCCAGCGAGGCCGCGACGGACCCGGCACCGGCCCGGTACCAGGCGATCGAGGCAGTGAACGCGCCGGGCGGCCCGTAGACCGACTCCAGGTGATCGAGGTGCTGCTCATCCGGCTCGTAGGCCGGGCCGGACCAGTGTGACCAGAAGTGCCTCAGGTACGCGCGGACGGCGTCGGGCCGCCCGTCGATCAGCTCGGCCGACAGCCCGAGGTTGTGGAAGGCCTGGTACCAGAACTCCCGCTGGGCTTGCGGGGCGAGGATCCGGTCCCCGATGCCGGGCAGCGGCGGCGCGATGACGAGGGCGCGGACCAGATCGGGACGGTTCCTCGCGACGGCCTGGGCGATCCGGCTGCCGATGTCGTAGCCGGCCAGGACCACCTGTCCGAGCCCCAGCTCGCCGATCAGCCCGGCGATGCTGCGGGCCTGGGCGGCGGCGTTGTACTCCCGGGCCGGATCGGCGGGATGCTTGTCCGACTCGCCGAACCCCCGCAGGTCGGGGACGATCACGTCGGCGGCCTGCGACACGGACGGGACGACCGCGCGATAGTCGGCCCGGTCCCCGGGCCATCCGTGCAGCAGCAGCACCGCGGGGCCCGATCCGGTCCGCTCGTAGGCCAGCCGGAATCCGTCGATCGCTGCTTCGGAGCGCATACCGGTCATTATCTACAGCGCTCCCGCGTAGATGATCGCCTCCCGGCCGCCATGCACCAGGGAACGCTTCTCCGGGCGCAGGCCGATCTTCTCCGCGACGCGCTGCGACGGCCGGTTGTCCGGGTGGATGATCGCGATCAGCCTGGGGGCACCGAGAGCGGTGCGGGCGTAGTCGCGGCAGGCCGCCGCGGCCTCCGTGGCGTAGCCGCGGCCCTGCAGCGCCGGCAGGACGTGGTATCCGACCTCGAGTTCGGTCACGCCGTCCACGGCCTGCGGGGTGAGGCCGCAGTCTCCGGCGAAGTCACCGTCGGCGGTGGCCAGCAGCCACAGGCCGTATCCGCGCGTGTGGTACAGGCGGCGGTTCCAGTCGATCCACTGGGCCGCCTCCGGCCGGGTCTTCGGCCTCGGGTAATAGGTCATGACATCCGGGTCGCCGAGCAGGACGGCCATGTCGTCGAGGTCGTCGGGTGTCATCTCGCGGAAGGTGAGCCGGGCGGTGTCAGGTGGCATAGCTCGACGTTAACCCGTGCCAGGGCTCGCCCACCTGCCCCCGGCGGCCGCGGCCGCCGGGGCAGGCCGGTATGAGCGTCAGGCGTCTTGCAGGATGCCGATGAGGTTGCCGTCCGCGTCCTTGACCGAGGCGATCAGCCGGCCGCCGCCCACGTCCTTGACGTCCTGGTCCACCTGCGCGCCGCCCTCGACCAGCGCCTGTAGCGTGCCCTTGATGTCAGTGACGTGGAAGTAGACGACGGCGCCGCTCTTGTGGCCGTGCGGGTCAAGGCCGATAGCCTGGCCGTTGACGGTGAACTGGACGTAGTAGGGCTCGTCCATGTCCGGGGCGGCGCCCAGGACCGCGCTGAACGCGGCCTTGGCCCGGGCGAGGTCGCTGGCGGGGTAGATAACGGTCTTGATGCCTTCACTCACGGGTACTCCAGATGGTTGTCGTCACACCGGCGGGGTTCCGTCGGTCATTGATATGACACCCGACGACGGAGGAACGTGACCGTGGACGAACGCGACTGGCTGGCCGAACGGTTCGAGGAGAACCGCCCGCATCTGCGCGCGGTGGCGTACCGCATGCTCGGCTCGGCGAGCGAGGCGGACGACGCGGTGCAGGAGTCCTGGCTGCGCCTCAGCCGTGCGGGCACCGACGGGGTGGAGAACCTGGGCGGGTGGCTCACCACGATCGTGGCGCGGGTGTCGCTGAACATGCTCCGCTCGCGCACGCTGCGGCGTGAGGAGCCGATCGACGCACCGGTCACCGGCCAGCAGGCCGCGGAGCCGGCGGGCGGCACCGACCCGGAGCACGAGGCGGTGCTGGCCGACTCGGTCGGCCTGGCGCTTCTGGTGGTGCTGGACACCCTGCCCCCCGCCGAACGGCTCGCGTTCGTGCTGCACGACATGTTCGCCGTGCCGTTCGAGGAGATCGCCCCGATCGTGGAGCGCTCCCCCGTGGCCACCCGTCAGCTGGCCAGCCGGGCCCGCCGCCGGGTGCAGGAGGCCCGGGTGCAGGAGGCCCGGGTGCAGAAGGCCCGGGCGCAGGAGACGGGGTCTGGCGACCCGGACGCCGAACGGCAGCCGGGCGAGATCTCGCGGCGGCGGGACGTGGTCGCCGCCTTCCTGGCCGCCTCGCGGGAGGGCGAATTCGACGCGCTGCTCACGATGCTCGACCCGGGCATCGTGCTGCGGGCCGACGCTGCCGCCGCGAAAATGGGCGCGGACAGCGCCGATGCTGCCGCCGGGCGGATGGGTGCGGACGGCAGGGTGACCGGTGCGCGCGCGGTGGCGGGCTTCTTCTCCGGGCGGGCCGCGGCAGTGCGGCCCGCGCTCATCGACGGCGTACCCGGCGGGGTGTGGACGTTGCGCGGCGAGACCAGGGTCGTATTCGCCTTCTCGATCACCGGCAGCACGATTACCGCGATCGAGCTGATCGCCGACCCCGAGCACATCGCCCGGCTCGAGGTGGTCCCCCTTAGCGCGGGGGCCGAGGCCCGCCGGGCTGTGCTGCCTCGGGGGGACGATTCCCCAGACCCCTGGCCTAGCGCGGCCAGTTAGCGGGCAGCAGCGGGATCGCGTTGGCCCGGACCACGTTGGCGTAGAACGCGGCGCTGGCCTTGGGGATCCTGCGCTGCGTCCCGAAGTCCACGAACACGATCCCGAACCGCTTCTGGTAGCCCCAGCCCCACTCGAAGTTGTCCAGCAGCGACCAGACGAAGTACCCGGCCAGGTTGGCACCGTCCTTGATGGCGCGCGCGGCCGCCTCCAGGTGCGTGTGCAGGTACCTGACCCGCTCGATGTCGTTCACCTCGCCGTCCGGGTTCACGTAGTCCTCGGCCGCGCAGCCGTTCTCGGTGACGTAGAGGGGCAGGCCAGGGGCCTGCCTGGACACCTCCACCAGGATCTGGTGCAGCCCGCTCGGGTCGACGAGCCAGCCCATCGGCGTCCGGTCGAGCTCTGGGGGCAGGTACTCGACTACCCCCGGCAGCTGGCATCGCGAGGGATTCTCGTTCCGCCTGAGGTCGCCGGGGTCTCCGGCGCGCAGGAAGATCGGCGAGTAGTAGTTCACGCCGAGGAAGTCCAGCGGCGCCTTGATGATGTCCAGGTCGCCGTCCGCGATCAGCGCGGCCGGCGGGAGCAGGGCCGGCGGGGCGTGCTCGGGATAGCGGCCGTGCAGCACCGGCCCGAGGTAGATGCCGTTCGCCGCCGCGTCGGTGATCAGCCGGCCCCGTTCGAGCTCGCCTGATCCGGCGTCGCCGAGCACCCGGACCGGATGCAGGTCCAGCGTGATCCCGACCTCGGCGGCGCCCGCCTGGCGCAGGGCCCGGACGGCCAGGCCGTGGCCGAGCAGCAGGTGGTGGGTGGCGGCCGACGCGGCGGCGGCGTCGCGGAGACCGGGCGCGTGGTCGCCGTTCCGGTATCCGTTGGTCGAGACCACCTGGGGCTCGTTCAGGGTGATCCACCGGGCGACCCGGTCGCCGAGCGCATCGGCGGTCAGGGCGGCGTATTCACCGAACCGTTCGGCCGTATCGCGGTTCGCCCACCCCCCCTCGTCCTGCAGTTCCTGCGGCAGGTCCCAGTGGTAGAGGGTGGCCGTGGCCGCGATGCCGTGCCCGGCGAGCTCGTCGAGCAGCGCCCGGTAATAGTCCAGGCCCCGCTGGTTGACGGCGCCCCGGCCGCCGGGCTGGATCCGCGGCCAGGAGACGGAGAAGCGGTAGGAGGTCAGGCCCAGGGAGGCGAGCAGGGCCACGTCCTCGGGGTAACGATGATAGGAGTCACAGGCGATGTCGCCGGTGTCGCCGCCGCGGACCTTGCCTGGCGTGTGACTGAAGGTGTCCCACACCGAGGGGCCCCGGCCGTCGGCGGTCGCTGCCCCCTCGATCTGGTAGGCGGCCGTTGACGCTCTCCAGATGAACCCATCCGGGAAGCCGAGGGCACCATCGTCGCTTGCCGCCAGTTCCGTCATCAACCTCTCCTTTGTTACGACGTGGACACGAACCTTGACCGACCCTGTGCTGAGGGTTAGTGTAAGCGCTTAGATTTCCGGTGTAAACGTTTACATGTCGTTTATGTGAAGCCTGGATGTCAGCCCACGGACCTGGTATTTGACGACCCTGCCGTAGAGGACAGAGCAATGCCGCTGAACGGGACAACGTGGTAACTCTCTTCGACGTAGCACGCCTGGCCGGCGTCTCCACCGCGACGGTGTCACGGGTGGTGCACGGCCAGGACCGGGTGCGCGAGGCCACCAGGATCCGGGTCCAGCAGGCCATCGAAGAGCTCGGCTACGTGCCCGACGGCGCCGCGCAGAGCCTGTCCCGGCGCCGCAAGGACGTGATCGGCCTGGTCTGCGTGGAGCGGCAGGCGCAGCAGTACGACATCGAGAACATGAACCTGCTGTTCTACGACGAAGTGCTGCGCGGGGTGGAGGCCCGGATCCGCGACCAGGAGTGGTCCCTGCTCATCACGTTCCTGCAGGGCGCGAACGACCCCAGCTACGCCAGGATCGAGTCGTTCACCGGCAAGGTCGACGGCATCTTGATCGGTGAGGGAATCGTCCCCTCCCCCTTCATCGAACGCCTCGCCACGCGCGTCCCCGTGGTGATCTTCGCGGGTACCCCGCACGAGCAGGCCGTCGACGTGGTGACGGCGGACAACCTGTCCGGCTCGGCCGCCGTGGTCACCCACCTCATCCGCGATCACGGCAAGCGGCGCCTGTTCTGGGTGCACGGGCCAGCCGATTCCCCGGACTCCCGTGAGCGGCGCTATGGCCTGGACTACGTGCTGCGCGCCAGCCCGCAGTGCGAGCTCACCGGGTTCTACGAGGGCTACTACAGCGTCGAGAGCGGCGAGAAAGCGGGCGAGTCCCTGCTGGCCATGCCCCGGCGGGAACTGCCGGACGCGGTCGTCTCCGCCAACGACCAGATGGCGATCGGCGTGGTCAAGGCGCTGACCCGGGCCGGCGTCCGGGTGCCGGAGGACGTGGCCGTGGTCGGCTTCGACGACATCTTCCCCGGCAGCCTGTGCGACCCGCCGCTCACCACCGTGCACCAGCCGATGCGCATGCTGGGCGAGCGGGCCTGCGCCCGGCTCCTCGATCGGATCGCCAACCCGGGGCTGCGCCCCGCCACCGAACTCCTGCCCGCCGAGCTGGTGCTGCGGTCCAGCTGCGGCTGCCCGCCCGGCACTGTCATCCGCCAGCCAGTGCCCACCCTCAAGGTCGCGCGTTCGGAACTGACCGCCGCGACACCCCTTCCCCCGAGCCCCCAGCCAGGTCGCCGCCCGGCCCGGCAAGCAGCGAAGGCATAGGAGCCGCCATGCCGTTCATCGTCCGCCGCCTGGTGTTCTACCTCGTCGCCGCCTGGGTGGCGCTGACCATCAACTTCTTCATCCCGCGGTTGATACCCGGCAACGCCGTGCAGAGCGTGATGGCGAAGTTCCCCAACCTGGGGCCCTCGGCCTATAAGGCGCTCGAGGCGCTGCTGGGGGTGGGGCATCCGGGCTCGCTCTGGCATCAGTACGTGTCGTACCTCGACGAGATCTTCCACTTCAACTTCGGCACCGACGTGTCCCAGTACCCGGCGTCGGTCTCCTCGCTGCTGGCCCAGACCCTCCCGTGGACCATCACCCTGGTCGGCGTGGCGACGGTCATCGCCTTCCTGATCGGGACCGCGCTGGGCATCGTGGCCGGCTGGCGGCACGGCGGCACGCTCGACCGCGTGCTGCCCGGCCTGATGTTCCTGCAGGCGATCCCGTACTTCTTCTTCGCGCTGATCCTGGTCGAGCTGCTCGCCATCAGGTTTCATGTCTTCCCGACCGGCCAGGGATACGACAACGGGCTCATCCCGGGATGGCACTGGGACTTCATCAGCAGCGCCCTCTACCACTCCGCGCTCCCCGCGCTCACCATCGTCCTCACCTCGATCGCGGGATGGATGCTGCAGATGCGCAACGTCATGATCACCACGAGCGGCGAGGACTACGTGATCGCGGCCCAGGCCAAGGGCCTGCCCAGCCGCCGGGTCATCTACACCTACGCGGCCCGCAACGCGCTGCTGCCCCAGCTGCAAGGGTTCGGCCTAGCGGTCGGCTTCGTGGTCTCCGGCGCCATAGTCATGGAGATCGTCTTCGGCTACCCGGGCATCGGGCTGCTGCTGCTCAACGCGGTCACCTCGAATGACTACCCGCTGATGCAAGCGATCTTCCTCGTGATCACCTTCGCCGTGCTGCTGGCCAATCTGGTCGTCGACATGATCATCGTGGTCGCCGATCCCCGCGCCCGGAGGATGGAGGCGACGTCATGACCGCCGTCCTGCCGATCAGCGCCGAACCCGCCGCGCTGCCCCAGGAGGAAGCCAGGCCCGGCCGCTGGCGCCGGATGCCGACCAAGGCCAAGGCCGGGGCCGTCCTGCTCGGCGTGTTCGTCCTGGCCGGCGTCATCGGCCCGTTCGTCGCGCCGTACGACCCCTCGTTCCAGAATCCGTCGCCCGCGCTGTCGCTGCACGCGCCGTACGGCGCGCACCTGCTCGGCACCACGCAGAGCGGCCAGGACGTGCTGTCCCAGCTCCTGACCGGGATCCGGCTTACCCTCGAGCTCGCGTTCTTCGTCGGCCTGGTCGCCACCGTGCTCTCGGTGCTCGTCGGGGTCACCGCCGCCTTCCTCGGCGGCGTATGGGACGAGGTGCTGTCGCTGCTCACCAACGTCGTCCTGGTCATCCCCGCGCTGCCGCTGCTCATCGTCCTGCTTGGCTACCTGCAGACCAAGGGCCAGACCGCGACGATCCTGGTGCTCAGCCTCCTGTCCTGGCCGTGGGGAGCCCGGGTAGTCCGGGCACAGACGCTGGCCATCCGCAACCGCGACTTCATCTCGGCGGCCCGGGAGACCGGGGAGAAAACCTGGCGGATCATCGGCTACGAGATCGTGCCGAACGAGGTGAGCCTGATCGCGGCCAGCTTCGTGAACACGGTGCTCTACGCCATCGGCGCCTCGGTAGCCCTAGCGTTCATCGGCGTCACCAACCTGAACAGCTGGAGCCTGGGCACCATGCTCTACTGGGCGCAGAGCCAGCAGGCGCTGCAGCTCGGAGCCTGGTGGTGGTTCGTCCCGCCCGGGCTGGCCGTGGCGCTCATCGGCACCGGCCTGGTCCTGCTGAATACCGGGATCGACGAGCTCGGCAACCCCCGGCTGCGGGACGCGGCCAGCGCCAGCCGGATCGCCGGGCACTGGCTCCCTCCGGCCGATCCCACCCCGGTACTCAGCGACGTCTCGCAGCACCGCGGCCGGGTGGCCGGCTTCCTGCACTCGTTCTCCCGCAGCTCGCTCGTTGACGAGACCAAGGGAGGGGACGCCCGATGACCGCCGATCCAGGCCAGATCCCGGTCCCGGTGACCGCGCCGCCCGGGCTAGGCCAGGACCCGGTGCTTGACATCAGGGACCTGTCGGTCGTGTACCGCACGCCGGGCGGCGACGTGCGGGCCGTGGACCAGGTGAACCTGAGCCTGGCGCCGGGCGAGGTGGTCGGCCTGTGCGGGGAGAGCGGCTCGGGCAAGTCGACGCTGGTGTACGGGGCGTGCCGCCTGCTGCGCGCGCCCGCCCTGATCACCAGCGGCAGCGTCACCTATTCCGGGCGCCGCGTGACCAAGCCCGCCGACGTGCTGCGGATGCGGCCGGAGCAGTTGCAGCGGCTGCGCTGGCGCGAGGTCGCCATCGTGTTCCAGAGCGCGATGAACGCGCTGAACCCGGTGCTCAACGTCCGCGATCAGCTGCTCGACGTCATCCACGCCCACCTGCGGATCCCGCGGGACGAGGCCAGGGAGCGGGCCGCGTCGCTGCTGGATTTGGTGGGCATCCCGCGCTCCCGGCTGCGCAGCTACCCGCACGAGCTGTCCGGCGGCATGCGGCAGCGGGTGATGATCGCGATGGCGCTGGCCACCGACCCCGAGGTCGTCATCATGGACGAGCCGACCACCGCGCTCGACGTGGTGGTGCAGCGCGACATCCTGGCCCAGATCGTCGAGCTCAAGGAG
>WNGR01017502.1_pt1 | contig 16586 bp, 17 predicted proteins | sample 5407581 | NCBI WGS metagenome assembly WNGR01 (sample SAMN13153383, study PRJNA577476) | soil metagenome | isolation source: 80 cm soil or saprolite under Garry oak tree replicate 2 | place: USA:California | collected 2016-06-15 | reverse complement strand
CAGCTCATCGACACCACCCACTCGATCGGCAGCCGGCTGCCGCTGGCCGCGCTGCTGGTCTTCCCGCAGTACTTCCTGCGCAGCTTCGCCTACGCGGGCATCGGCGTGGTGGCGATTGCCGCCGCCGGCGCGATGGTGGTGGCGCCGGCGCTGCTGGCCCTGGTCGGCCGCCGGGTCAACGCCGGCCGGCTGCCGTGGGCCCGCGCGCCGCAGGGCGGCGAGTCGGCCGCCTGGGGGCGGCTGGCCGCGCTGGTCATGCGCCGGCCGGGCGTGGTCGCGCTGCCGGTGGTCGCGGTGCTGCTGTTCGCGGCCAGCCCGCTGCTGGGCGTCTCGTTCGGCACACCCGACCAGGGGGTACTGCGACCCAGCGCGAGCAGCCACCAGGTCGCTGACGCACTGGTGGCCCGGTTCCCGGGCAACGCCTCGTCGCCGATCGACGTGGTCGTCACCGGCCCGGCGTCGGCGGCGGCGCTGACCGACTACGCCCACCGCCTGTCCGAGCTGCCCGGCGTGGTCCGGGTGGACTCCGCCGGGCCACGGTTGACCGTGGTGAGCAACCTGGTCACCAAGTCCGATGCCGCCCAGCAGCTCGTGCGCGCCGTCCGCGACGTACCAGCGCCGGACGACACCGGCGTGCTCGTCGGCGGCACCGACGCCCAGCTCATCGACACCACCCACTCGATCGGCAGCCGGCTGCCGCTGGCCGCGCTGCTGGTGGTACTGACGACGTTCCTGCTGCTGTTCCTTTTCACCGGCAGCGTGGTTCAGCCGGTACGGGCGCTGCTGCTCAACGCACTCAGCCTGTCCGCGACCCTCGGCGTGCTGACCTGGATCTTCCAGGAGGGCCACCTCGCCGGCCTGCTGCACTTCACCGCCCGCCCGATGGACACCTCGATGACCGTGCTGATGTTCTGCATCACGTTCGGGCTGTCGATGGACTACGAGGTGTTCCTGATGAGCCGGATCAAGGAGCTGCACGACCAGGGCGCGGACACCCGGGTCGCGGTGACCCGCGGGCTGGCCCGGACCGGGCGGATCGTGTCGGCCGCCGCGGTACTGCTCGCGGTCAGCTTCTTCGCGTTCATCACCGGTACCGTCAGCTTCCTGCAACTGTTCGGGCTCGGCAGCGGGCTGGCGATCCTGATCGACGCGACGCTCGTGCGCGGGGTGCTGGTACCGGCGGCGATGCGGGTACTGGGCCAGGCGGCGTGGTACTCGCCGCGGCTGCTGCGCCGGGTGTACGCCCGGGTAGCGCTCGGCGAGGCGTGACGTCAGGAGCCGAGGACCTGCGCGGTGTAGGCGTTGGCGAAGACCCGGTCGGGGTCGAGCCGCTCCCGGACGGCGAGGAAGTCGTCGAACCGGGGGTACGCCGGGCGCAGGTCCTCGGCCGTCCGCCAGTGCAGCTTGCCCCAGTGCGGCCGGCCGCCCAGATCGCGGGCCACCGTCTCGAACGCGCGGAAGTACGGCTCGTACGGCATCCCGGCGTACTGGTGGATCGCGATGTACGCGCTGTCCCGCTGGTACCCGTGCGAGAGCCAGATGTCGTCGCCGGCCGATACCCGCAGCTCCACCGGGAAGATGACCGGGAACGGCAGCCGATCGACGATCTTCCGCAACTCCGCGAAGGCGGAAGGCAGGGCCGCGCGGGGCAGCCCGTACTCCATCTCGGTGAAGCGCACCCGCCGCGGCGTGCAGAACACCTCGTACGATGGCGCGGTGTACACCCGCGGCGACAGCGCCCGCGCCTCGATCTTCGCGATGGTCTTGACCGTCGCCGGGATCCGCCGGCCGACCCGGCACGCGGCGCCGAACACGGTGTTGGACAGGAAGTCGTCGCCCAGCCAGCCGCGGAACCGGCTCAGTGGCCGGTCGTCGGCCGCGACGACGTTGTTCGTCTTGGTCTGCAGCCGGTCGGTGTACGGGAACCAGTACATCTCGAAGTGGTCGTTGCCGGCGACATGCTCGCCGAGCGCGGGCAGGACATCGGTGATGCGGGCCGGCCGCTCCTCGGCGCGCAGCACGAAGGCGTCCACGCAGCGCAGCGTCACCTCGGTGACCACGCCGAGCGCGCCGAGCCCGACCCGGGCCGCGGCGAACACGTCCGGGTTCTCCGCCGCGTCGCACCGGATGGTGGCCCCGGTCCCGTCGACCAGCGTCAACGACTCGATGAACGTGGACAGGCAGCCGAACCGGGCGCCGGTGCCGTGGGTACCGGTGGCGGTCGCTCCCGCGATCGTCTGGACGTCGATGTCGCCGAGGTTCGGCAGCGCCAGGCCGTACCCGGCGAGCAGCCGGTTGAGCACCGACAGCGGGGTACCGGCACCGACCGTGACGAGCTTCTCCGCCGGGTCGACGGAGACGACGCCGCTGAGCCGGTCGAGCCGCAGCCGGGTACCCTCGGTCACCGCGGCCGCCGTGAACGAGTGGCCGGCCCCGACCGGCTTGATCGTCCGGCCGTCCGCCCGCGCCTGCTTCACCGCGTCGGCGACCTCGCCGGTCGAGCCGGGCCGCAGCACCGGCGCGGTGTCCCGCTCGTTTCCCGCCCAGTTGGCCCATTCCTGTCCGGTCACAAGATTCTCCGAGTGTCAACACGGGTATAACGGCGATGCGTAGGTCCGCTCCGCTCGTTGCTCTGAGTAGGTTTGACGTTAGCGGGCGCTACGCCCCCAGCCCTGCGAAGGAGTACCGGACGGTGACCACCCAGGCCTCGACCAACCCGCTGCGCCGGGTCCCGGTCCAGGGACGCAGCGTGGCACGGGTGCAACGGATGCTGGACGCCTGCGCCGAGCTGGTCGACGAGATCGGGTACGAGGCGCTCACCACGACCCTGCTCGCCGAGCGGGCCGGGGTGGCGATCGGCTCGGTGTACCAGTTCTTCCCGGACAAGCGGGCCATCGTGCAGGCCCTCGCGCTGCGCAACCTGGAGGCATACCTGGCGCAGCTGTCCGCCCGTTCCGAAGCGGTCGAGTTCGACCACTGGTGGGACATCGTCGACGCGGCGATCGACGAGTACATCGCGATGCACCGCGAGACGCCCGGCTTCCGGACGCTGCACTTCGGCGACATCGTCGACGTGCACCTGCTGGACGCCGAGCGGGACAACAACACGATCATCGCCGAGCAGCTCGCCGGGCTGCTGGTCCGGCATTTCGGGGCGACCGCCGGGCCGCGGCTCGACTTCGCGCTGGGCATCGCGGTGGAGGCCGGCGACGCGCTGATCAAGCTGGCGTTCCGCCGCGATCCCGACGGCGACGCCGAGGTGCTGACCGAGGCCAAGGCACTGATCCGGGAGTACCTGCACCGTCACGTGAACACCATCTCCCGCTAGAGCTAGAGAAACGCCTTACCGTCGCCGCGGTAGGTGGGTACGACCTCGACGACAGTTGCGCCGGAGATCAGGTGCAGCGCGTCGAGGTGCTCACATAGCTCGCCGGCCTTCGCGTGGCGGAACCACACCCGGTCGCCAACCCGCAGCCCGTTGGCCGCGGGCCCGACCAGCGGCGTCTGTACCTCGCCGGCGCCCTCGGTACCGGTCAGCCGAAGCCCCTCGGGCAGCCAGGGCCTGGGCTGGCGGATCCGGCTGGTCTGGCCGGAGGCGATCCACCCGCCGCCGAGTACCGTCGCCACACCCGGGGCGGGGCGGCGGACCACCGGCAGGGCGAAGTATGCCGCCGGCTGCGGGCGCCAGGCGCGGTAGGCGTCGAAGAGCGTCGGCCCGTACAGGCCGGAGCCGGCGGTCACCTCGGTAACAGCGGGGTCCACGGCGGTGAGCGCGAGGCTGCCGGTACCCCCGCCATTGACGAACTCCAGCTCGGCGTGCTCGCGGACCGCGGCCACGGCGGCGCCCCGGCGGGCGAGCAGCTCGGGCAGTGACCGGCGCTGGATCGCCCGGATTGCGGCGGCGCGCAGCGGCTGGCCGGCCGGCGCGTCGCCGAGCCCGGCGATCTGTGCCTCGTAGGCCATGAGCCCGACCAGCCGGAACCCGGACCGGCCGGCGATCGCCCTGGCCAGCGCGCCGGCCTGTGCCGCGGTGTGTACCGGCGAGCGCCGTACCCCGACATGGATCCGCCCGCCGGCGAGCCGCCACGAGGCGTCCAGCTCCAGCGAGACCCGCACGGGTGGCCGGTTACGGCCGGCCACCGCGTCGATGAGATCCAGGTGCTCGACCGAGTCCACGGTCAGCGTGATCTCGCCGGCGAGCATCGGATCGGCCACGAGCGCCCGCAGCGCCGCCCGGTCCGCGGTCGGATAGGCGACCAGGACGTCGTCGGACACCCCGTCGCGGGCCAGCCAGAGCGCCTCGGCCAGGGTGTACGCCATGACGCCGCGCCAGCCGGAGCCGGCCAGCGCCCGGCGCAGCAGGGCCCGGCAGCGTACCGATTTGCTCGCGACCCGTACCGGCTTGCCGGCCGCGAGCGCGGCGAGGGCGTCCGCGTTCGCGTCGAAGGCCGTGAGGTCGACCACGCCGAACGGCGCATCGAGGTCGGCCGTGGCCTGCTCGTACCGGGCGCGCAGGGCGGCGCGCACGCTTCGTGACACACTTGCACCGTATCGGTTACCGGGCAGAAAGCGAAATTGTCTCGCGTAATTGGCCAGGCGTGCCGGAACGTGATCCTGCCGGGCCGCGCCGGAACATCGACACTGCACTCGCGCCGCTACAGTGAGGACATATGAAGTCCGACCGGCGCAAGGCTGACCCGCCGCCGCCGCAGGCCGGCGTCGAGCTGTCCGGGCTCGACAGCCTCAAGGCGCTGTGGCGGGTCCGGCCGTTCCGCCGGTTGTGGCTGGTCCTCGGGTTGTCCTCGATGGGCGACTGGCTCGGCCTGCTGGCCAGCGCGATCTTCGCGTCCGCCCAGGTGACCGGGTCGGCCGCCAAGGGTGTGGCGTTCGGCTCGGTGGTCGCCGTCCGGATGCTCCCGGCGCTGATCCTCGGGCCGGTCGCGGGCGTGGTGGCCGACCGCTGGAACCGCCGGTACACGATGGTCGTGTCCGATCTCGTGCGGTTCGTGATGTTCGCCTCGATCCCGGCGATCACGCTGGTGACGTCCGACTCGAAGATCATCGTCGGCTGGGCAGCGGCGGCCACGTTCGTCATCGAGGCGATGCAGATGGCGTGGGGGCCGGCCAAGGACGCCGCGGTACCGAACCTGCTGCCCCGGGCCCGGCTGGAGAGCGCCAACCAGCTCACCCTCGCCACCACCTACGGCGTCACGCCGGTGCTGGCCGGCCTGTTCCTCGCCGCGCTGACCACCATCGTCAATGAACTACACAAGTCCACCGGTACCAGTCCGTTCGAGCCCACCCACGTCGCGCTGTACTTCAACGCGCTGACGTTCCTCACCACCGCGTTCACGGTGTTCTTCGGCATTCCGGAGATCAGCGGTCGCCGGGTCGCCCGGCCGGCCAAGAAGCCGCCGCTGTGGAAGGAGTTCGTCGCCGGCTGGGCGTATGTCGGGAAGACCCCGCTGGTCCGCGGCCTGGTCCTGGGCATCCTCGGGGCGTTCGCGGGCGCCGGCGTGGTCGTTGGTACCGCCCAGTTCTACGCGCGCTCGCTCGGCGGCGGCGACTCCACGTTCTACATCCTGTTCGCGGTCATCTTCGTCGGCCTGGGTACCGGCATCGTCGCCGGGCCGCGGCTGGTCGGCGCGCTGTCCCGGCGCCGCTGGTTCGGGCTGTCGATCATCGTGGCGGCCGGGTCGGTGGCCGTCCTCCGACTCTGCTTGGTACCGAGGTCGGCGACGAGGTACGCGGGCGGGTGTTCTCGTTCATCCAGACCGGTACCCAGCTCACCCTGCTGCTGACCACGTCGGTGTCCAGCGTGGTGGTCGGGCTCGGCAGCTCGCGCGACATCTTCGGGGTACCCGTCTCGACCACCCGGCTGCTGCTCTTCGGCGCCGGGCTGTTCGGTGCGTTCGCCGGCGTGACCGCACTGCGCCAGATGGACGACAAGCGCGGGGTACCGCTGGTGGCCGACGTCATCGGCTCGGTCCGCGGTCGCCCGCTCAGCCTCGCCGACCGGGTCGCCCGGGCCGGCGTGTTCATCGTCCTGGAGGGCGGCGACGGGGCCGGCAAGTCCACGCACGCGAACCGGCTGGCCGAACTGCTGCGCGCCGACGGGCACGAGGTCGTGCTGACCCGCGAGCCCGGCGCGACCGAGGTGGGTACCCAGATCCGCAGCATGCTGCTGTCTGGCGGGGTGATGGGGCTGGCCGCCGCCGCACCGCGCGCCGAGGCGCTGCTGTACGCCGCCGACCGGGCCCATCACGTCGCGACAGTGGTGCGGCCGGCGCTGGAACGCGGTGCCGTCGTCATCTGCGAGCGGTTCGTCGACTCGTCGCTGGCCTACCTGGAGGCCGGCCGTACCCTGCCGGTCAACGAGGTGGCCTGGCTGTCCGGGTGGGCCACCGGCGGGCTCAAGCCGGATCTGGTGGTACTGCTGGACATCGACCCCGCCGAAGGGCTGCGCCGCGCCGACCACCGGCCCCGGGAGGCGACCGAGCCCGATCTGCCGGCCGTACAGTTCGCCGAGAAGGTGCGCTACGCCTTCCTCGACCGGGCCGCGAAGGATCCGAAGCGGTACCTCGTACTCGACGCCAGCCGGCCGGTCGAGTCGGTCGCCACGCTCATCGTCGACCGGGTCGAGCGGCTGCTACCGCCGGCTCGCGCCGGTACCGAGAGGCCGTCGCCGGCCGAGCCGGATGCGACCGCCGCGCCCATTGTGCCCGTCGCGGCGGTCGATGTGGTGCTGCCGGACGTGCCGCCGGCGCCGCTGATCGCCGGGCTCGCCACGACCGCGGTACCGGTGGACAGCGCGCCACCTGCCGACGAGGCGCCACCTGCCGCCTCGGCCGACCCGTCGGGAGCGCCCGCCGCCGCCGACGGGTCGGCCGAGGCGGAGAGCCGCTCGCGCGCGGAGAGCCGGTCCTGAATGGGAGATGTTTTCCGGGCCCTGGTGGGTCAGGAGGACGCGGTTGCCACGCTGCGCCGGGCCGCCGCCGCGGCGGCAGCGATCGTGGCCGGGGAGCCGCCCGCGGCCGGCGCCGCGATGACGCACGCGTGGCTGTTCACCGGGCCGGCCGGCTCCGGGCGGTCGGTCGCCGCCCGTGCCTTCGCAGCCGCGCTGCAATGCGCCCGGCAGGGCTGCGGTACCTGCCCCGCGTGCCACACGACGCTCGCCGGTACCCATGCGGACGTGCGCTTCGTGGTGCCCGAGGGATTGACCGTCGGCGTCGGCGAGATGCGGTCCCTCGTGCTGCGGGCGCAGGGTGCCCCGACTCAGGGCCGCTGGCAGGTACTCCTCGTCGAGGACGCCGACCGGCTCACCGAGGCGGCCGGCAACGCGCTGCTCAAGGCCATCGAGGAACCGCCACCGCGCACGGTCTTCCTGCTGTGTACCCCGTCGACGCACCCCGACGACATCTCCGTGACGATCCGCTCCCGGTGCCGCGTGGTGACCCTGCGCCAGCCGTCGGCCGAGGCGGTCGCGTCGGTACTCGTCGAGCGCGACGGCATCGCCCAGGACGACGCGCTCTGGGCGGCTGCCGCGGCGCAGGGCCACGTCGGGCGGGCCCGCCGGCTGGCGCGCGATCCGCAGGCCCGGGCGCGCCGGGACGCGGTACTGGCCCTGCCGCGCCGGCTGACGGGTATCGGCGCCTGCTTCGATGCCGCTTCCGCGCTGATCGAGGCGGCCGGGGCCGAGGCGGCCGCCGCCGTGGTCGAGCTGGATGCCAAGGAGAAGGACGACCTGTCCACCGCGCTGGGAGCCGGGGGTACCGGTCGCGGCGCGGCCGGTGCGGCGCGCGGCGTGACTGCGGCGCTGAAGGACCTGGAGCGCCGGCAGCGGTCCCGTGCCACCCGGGCCCAGCGCGACGCCCTCGACCGCGCCCTGGTCGACCTGGCCGGGTTCTACCGGGACGTGCTCCTGCGTACCGTGGGAGCCGCGGTGCCGCCGGTACACGTCGATGCCGCCGATACCGCCGCGAAAGCGGCCGAGCGCTGGACGCCGGAGAGCGCGCTGCGCCGGCTGTCCGCGGTACTCGCCTGCCGGGACGCGATCGAGCTCAACGTCAAGCCACGGATCGCGGTCGAGGCCATGATGGTCACCCTCTGGCGCGGCTGACCGGGGTTATCCACAGGGGGTTACGCGGCTACCGTTTGTTCCCGTACGTTGGCGTCCGGGGAGGGCGAAGGGCTTATGGCGCGCGAGATCGACGAGGCGTTCATCGAAGCGGCGGTCGAGCGTTACCAGCGCCTGGACGGGCTGCTCGCCGAGTTCGACAAGGCGGTTCGCGGGGTCGAGGTGACGGTCAGCTCGCCGGACGGGCTCGTCGAGGTCGTGGTGACCGCCGACGGGACGATCCGCGACGTGACCATCACCGGCGCGCTGACTGGCCGCACCAGTGCCGAGCTGTCCCGCTCGGTCCGGCAGGCGGTCGTGGCGGCCGCCGACGCGGCTGCATGGGCGCGCAGCAAGCTGCACGCCGAGACGTTCGGCGAGCACCGGCCGATCGGGGAGGGCTGAGGGAGCGAGCGTGAGCGGCGCGGCGCGTCTGGACTGACGACCGCCGACTTGCTGATCCAGCCCAAGTGCTGGCTCACGACGACCGCACCGAGGAGGGAAGACGACGCTTAACAGCGCCGCGAAGCGAGCGGACGGGGAGGGCTGAGGGAGCGAGCGTGAGCGGCGCGTCTGAGCGTCGCGAAGCGAGCGGACGGGGAGGGCTGATGGAGGTCGACGAGGTGGCGGACCGGCTGGCGGCGGTCGCCGACGAGGTCAGCGGGGCGGCGCCGCTTCTGGGTCGGGTTCAGCCCGGCCCGGCCGGGTTCGGCGGGGATGCCGCCGGGCACCTGGGCGAGCTGGGCCGCGACCTGCACGCGGCGTGGACCGCGGCGCTCGCCGCCCGGGAGCGCGAGGCGGCCGGCCACGGCGCCCGGCTCACCGACCTGGCCGGGGCGCTCCGGCAGGCCGCCGACGGCTACCGCCAGGTGGAGGACGACGCGCACCGCCGGCACCGGACGGTGGGCTGATGGACCTCCTCGACCGCGTCTACCCGGTCGCCAGCGAGTTGCTGGAGCAGGTCGATGCGATCCTGCTCGCCAGCGGGGCTCCCGCCGACCATCCGATCTGGCCGCTGCTGCGGCGCGTTGGTGCCCTGCCCGGCGGGGCCGCAGCGCACCTGGCCGGCGTGGCCCCGGACGGGCTGACCGGGGCGGCGGACGCGCTGCGCCAGCAGGCCGACGGGTACCGCCAATGGACCGATGCGGTGCCGATGCCGGCCGCGTGGGGCGGGCCGGCGGCCGAGGCGTACGCGGCCGCATGGTCGGCGCTCTCCGCTCACCTGGCCGGCAGTGGACCGGACACGCTCGCCGGCCGGCTGGCCGATACCGCAAGCTACCTCGACGACGTGACCGCCTGGCTCGGCCGCAGCCGCCGGGCCTTGGCCGGTACCGTCGCCGAATGCCTGGGCAGTGCCGAAGCCGTCATACTCCGGTCCGCACCCGACACGGCTGACTGGCTCTCCGGCGGAGGCGGATCGCCGTCGCCTACCGCGGCTGCTCGCGCGGCGGCCACGATCGGCGGGCACCTGTTGCAGACGGTGGCCGAGATCCTCGACGACGGCCGTACCGTACACGACCGGTGGGCCGGCCGGCTCGGCGAGCTGACCTACCGGCCACCGGCCGCCGCGCCGGCCAGCACCGCGCACCTGCGGCTCGGGTAGCACCGCGCACCTGCGCGGCTCGGCTAACCGCTACGGTCCCGAACGTGCCCGGCGCCGCGAGAGCAGCAGGAGCAGGCGGCCACCGATCGCGATCAGCACGCCGATACCGACCAGCCATCCGGCGTTGACGCCGGTGAGCGGCAGGGTCGGGCCGTCGCCCGGAAGCGTTGCCGGCGCGGGCGGCGGGTCGGCCGGTGCGCCGGCGTTCACCTGCAACACCCCGACCCCGAGGTCGAGCAGCGTGTCGCTGCCGGCCAGGAGTTGCACCCGCAGGGTCCCCGCCTCGGCCGTGATCGAGGTACCGGTGACGTGCTGGGATACCGCGCCGATCGACAGGCGCAGCACCACGGAGCCGGCGCCCGCCGGGACAGCCGACCCGAGCGCCTCGGGCGGGACCGGGATGTCCAGGTGCTGGCTGGCCACCTCCAGCCGCCGGGTCCCGGCCTTACCGATCACCTCGAAGACCGGGGCGGTGTAGTGGACCGAGGACCGCGCTACGGTACCGCCGGCTGTCGCGGTCAGCGTCGGCTCGCTGACCACCCGCACCCGCACGCCCGCATCCGTACCGTCGAGCACGGATACCTCGCCGAGGCCGACCCGGGCGGTCACCGACGTCGCCGCACGCCGGTCGCGCAGGGACAGGCCGACATCGGCTGCGCTGTTGACGTTGCGCGGTACCCGGACCATGCTCCAGCCGCCGGGCTCGGGCAGCACCGTCGCGTCCACGAGCGCCGTCGAGGACGACGCGCTCGGGCCGGCCGGCGAACCGCACCGGTACCCGGCCGGCCACGTCGCCCTGGCGCGCAGGTCACCGGTACCCACCTTGGCGTCGCCGACATCGACGGGGGCCGCACCGACCTGGTGCCCGGACCCCGGCGGCGTCGGCGGGGCCTGCTCGGTCGCGGTGCCGGGCGCGGCGAGCGGCCCGTCCAGGGCGCGCGCGGTGGCGGTGGTCCGCGAGCTGGACATTTCGACCTGGCTGGATGCGACGCGCAGCCCGACCGGCGATTGTCTGGCGGCGGCGGTGGTGCTCGGCGCCGCGGCGTACACCCGGAGCAGGTCGGCGCTCGCGCCGCCGTTCGCGCAGCCACGCGCCGGGGGCGCCGCCGCGGCGGGCAGCGCGGGCGCGAGCGCGGCGGCGAGCGCGGCCGCGGCGAGGGCGTAGGGCAGTCTGGATACCGGCATGGGGGCCTCCGGTCAGCGTTGGGGGTTCGCCGTTGCCCAACGCGCCGTGCCCGGCCCGGTTACGCCGGTGCCGGGTTTCTCCGGATAAGCCAGTTATCGGTACGGGATAAGGTGTCCTCATGGGCATGCTGTGCGCCGTGAGCTTCAACCGGTACGGCCGGTTGTACTACCTCGATCCCGGGCAGCACCAGATCGGCGTCGGGGACAAGGTGCTCGTGCCGACCGACGACGGTCCCGAGGTGGCCGAGTGCGTGTGGGCGCCGCAGTGGGTCACGGAGGACACCTCGGGCTTCCCGGCGCTCGTCGGCCCAGCCGGAGACGAGGATCTGCGCCGCGACGAACTGATGCGCAAATGCAAGGCCGACGCCAAGGTGGCCGCGAAGAAGCTGATCCGCGAGCACGAGCTGCCGATGAAGGTGGTCGCGATCGACCACGTGCTGGAGAGCCCGGGCAGCACCGGCGGGCGGACGACGATCTACTTCACCGCACCGCACCGGGTCGATTTCCGTTCCCTGGTAAGGGATCTGGGCGCGACGCTGCACTGCCGGGTGGAGCTGCGGCAGTTGTCCGCGCGCGATTCGGCGCGGGTACAGGGCGGGATCGGTTCGTGTGGACGGGATCTGTGCTGCGCCACGTTCCTCACCGACTTCGAGCCGGTGACCATCCGGATGGCCAAGGACCAGGACCTGCCGTTGAACCCGTTGCGTATCTCCGGTGCGTGCGGCCGGCTGATGTGCTGCCTGAAGTACGAACACCCGCTGTACCAACAGTTCCAGGCCACCGCGCCGTCGATCGGTACGCGGGTGTCCACACCGGACGGTGAGGGGCGGGTCGTGGGCCACAGCGTGCCGCGCGACGCCGTCGTGGTACGGATGGACGCCGACGGGTCGCGCTGCTCCTGCAGTCGCGCCTCGGTCTGCGGCTCGCGGCAGGCGTACGAGGCGACGCATGGGTGAGTTGCTGGTCGCGGTCGAAGGGTTGGACGGCGCCGGCAAGAGTACCCAGGTGGCGCTGCTGGCTTCGGCACTGTCCGCCGTGGACGTTGTGTCGTTCCCGCGCTATGACACCTTCTTCGGCCGGCACATCCGCGCCCTGCTCGACGGGACCGGCGACGTGTCCGCGCAGACCGTGGATCCGCGCTCGATGGCGCTGTGGTACGCGCTGGACCGGGCGCAGTGGGCGCGCGACCGCAAGCCGGTGACCGACGGCGTGGTGCTGCTGAACCGGTACACGCTTTCCAACGCCGTGTACCAGTCGGCCCGCGCTGGCGATCCGGCGCTGTTCGACTGGGTACTGCGTCTGGAGTTCGCGGAGTTGGAGCTTCCGCAGCCGGACGCAACGGTCGTGCTCGACGTGCCGCCGGAGGTGTCCAAGAACCGCGTCGCGCACCGTGGGGACGCCGACGGCGACGTGTACGAGCGCTCCGCCGACCTGCTCGCGCGCGTGCGCGACGGCTACCTCTCCGCCGCGGACCGGCTGCCCAGCGTCGTGGTGGTTCCTTCGATCGGTCCACCCGCGGCGGTCCATGCCGCCGTAGTCACCGCGCTGGCTCCTTTTCTATCCGGATCGGTGGCTCCGCCAGCTTGACCGCGATGGGCTGTTTCGGTTGCAGCCACGGTTGGTCCACCGGATCGTCCGCTCGTACTGTCCACTGTTGACAGACGCGATCCACCCCGATCGGGTAGATGGTCAGCGCGCCGTCGGTGCCGATGTGCATCCGCAGGAAGCTCTTGGAGTCCACAATGGACTGTCCGGCGTACAGCTCGTTGAAGTTCACCCGCGCCGTGCTGGCCAGCAGCAGGTACGCCGCGACCACCTCGGCGGCCACGAAACCGGAGATCGGCAGGTAGATGACGGCCGCGGCGATCAGCGGCAACGGCCATCGCCAGTGTACGAACGGCAGGCGCGCCCAGATCTCGGCACCGAGCACACTGAGTCCTATGTGGACAATGCCGTGTGCGATACCGAAGAGCCAGTGCTCGGTACGCCGCGGACCGACCTTCGGCATCGCGAACGCGGTCGCACCGCCCAGGATGATGACGCCGACCAGCGCCACCGGGACGGTGATGAGATGCTCCGAGCATGAACAGCGTGTGCACGAGGCCGAGGAGCGCGAGGAAGCTGGGGTTGCGCCGGGGCATCCGGGCGAACACCCCGGCCGCGTACCGCTTCGAGACCGCCTTGGTGGGGAACGTCGCCTTGAGGCCGTACTCCTTGGCGGTGCTGGTCTTCCGGGACAGGCTCTGCGGCGGAGGCACCGGGATGGACTCGGGAAGCCGGTGCGTGCCGTACAGGTACGCCCCGCCGCCGCCACACGTGACCAGCTGCCGGTCCGGCCCCTCGTAGCGGGCGTAGTGGTGCAGGTCCCCGGATAGCATCAGCCGGATCTGCGCCCCGGTCGGTTCGATGACCGTCCGCACGATGTAGTCGATCGCGTCGTACGCCCCCGGGTCGTTCTCCGCCTTGACCCAACCCGGCGTCGGCGGGCACAGGATGACCGTGTCGCCCGGGTGCAACTCGGCGGCGGCCCGGTGGAAGTAGGTGAGCTGCGGCTCGTCGATGTACGCACCGAACTGCGTGTCGACCGCGAACAACCACCACCGGTGCGGCAGCTGGATTGCGAAGTACGAGCGCGCCTGCGCATTGCACCAACCGCCCAGCCGGTCCTTGCCGGCCTTCGCGAACAGCCGGATGAACGCGGTCAGGCCGTCGTACCAGTCGTGGTTGCCCGGCAGCGCGTACAGCGACGGCTCCGGGCCAACCGGGGGTACCGGCAACGCCGCCTTGTACGGCCCCTTGAGGCGGTCCTCGTACTGCTGGTTGCTCGGCGTCGGGTACACCTCGTCGCCGCCCATCACCAGCACCCGGCCCCGCGGCAGCGGCGGCACCCCGTCGACCGCCAGCTCCGGCTGGGCGAGCAGGTAGGCGACAGTGTACGTGGGATCGAACCCGTCGCCGAGGTCGGCGACATAGTCGAACCACAGCTCAGCCTCGTCGGCGCCCTCGTCGAAGACGGTGTCCGGCAGGGCCTGCTGCAGCTCGCGCTTGTCCAGGTAGGCGCCGAACCAGTCGGACAGCACGACCCGCAGCGCGGTAACGGCGAGCTGTCCGGGGGACAGCCACGGTACCGGGCCGCGGGGGATGAACCCCAGTTCCTGCGGGTGGAGGCTGCGTGGGCGGGGCTCGTCGGCGGATACCGGCTGGGCATCGACAGTCATGGAACCGGAGGGTATCGGAATCCGCTGGTATTTGGCGGGAGGGGATCACGTACACTTGACCGACGTTGCCGCCTTAGCTCAGTCGGCCAGAGCGACGCACTCGTAATGCGTAGGTCGTCGGTTCGATTCCGACAGGCGGCTCAGACACCCGCAGGGCCAGGTCAGAGGAAATCTGACCTGGCCGCCCTCGGGTCGGACGCAGCAAGTGGACACCAGGCCATTGAAGTGGCACATGGAAATGCGGGTCGGTGTAACTGGACCGACCCAGCGGATGCCAGTGGTACGAGGCTTGCACCCGGCCACCACCGTCGCGCACGGCGTAGTCGTAGGCCCTGGTGCTGACCTTGTAAGGGCCCTTACCGGGCTCGTCGGTCTGGATGATTTCGTACATCGGGCTGAGGTCGAGGGTCAGCTCGTCCGTGATCTTGATGGGACCGTTCGCGAGGGTTAGGGAATGGACCTTGCGGGAGGCGTGGCGTCCGCCGGGGCTGACGATCAGAACATCGTTGGCAAGGCAGGACACGTTCTGTTGCAGCGGCTCACTGAAGGCTGCGAATGCCTCCCGGGGATTTCTACCGGCCAAAGGGGATCAAGATCGACACAGCGTTCACATTCGGGTCGACAGCTTCCAGGTATTCACCGGCGTCCCACCGTCGAAGGAACTCCTCGCCGGAGATGCCCAGCAGTGTGCGCGCCTTGTCGTCGAGGATCTTCCGGCCCTCTTCCGGGGTGGCTTCGCGTACTTCGCTGTGGTCAGTCGTGATCTTGGTTGCCATGTCAGGTCGCCCTTCCCTGAGCGGCCCAGTGCAGGCCTTTGCACCGACAAAGCTAACGTCTAACGACCACGGTACCGGCGGAAGTCTGCACTCAGGCCTCGTCGCCGATCGGGGTGCGCCACTGCTTCACGCCGCGCCGGAACCGGGCTCGGATACCGAACGTCTCGGGGTGGTCGGGGCACGGCTGGGCGAGCCGACACGGAGCCGGGCAGCGGCCGTACACAGCCAGGCGCAACAGTCGGGGCACCGGATCTCCTTCCGGGGAGGGTGCGCGGCGGCCGGGTTCCAACCCGGCAACCCTGACGGAGAGCCTTCAGCCCGACCGCCGCGCGGGAGTGTCACCGTCCAAGTTGAAGGGCAAGGAAAGCGACGAGGAGAACTTACGATATCAAGGTATGTCTAGTCAACCTGTGATGTCATGTGATCAGATGGTGCGCGAAGGGCAAGGGAGAGCGCACCATGGCCGCACCGAAATGGGCGTCACTGGCGGACGACATCCGAGACCAGATCACCTCGGGGTTGTTGAAGCCGGGAGACAAGCTTCCGTCGACCTCGAAGCTCTGTCAGATGTACGGAGTGTCGACGATCGTGATCCGGAACGCGATGATCACGTTGAAGGCGGAAGGGTTCGTCGAGGGGGTACCGGGCGTCGGTGTCTTCGTCACGAAGGACCCGCCGATCGGCAACCGGTGACGGTCCGGTCGCGCCCGCCGTACCCATCGTGGTCGCGGGGGACGGTGTGGCGTGGGCGTGGACCGCGGTCGAGGTCACCGGCGCGTATGACCTGAGCCGGCGCGCCGACCTCGCCCGGTCGACCCCGGCGCAGCGCCTCGACTGGGCGCTGGGCGAGCAGGCCACCTATCTGAAGCGGCTGCTCGCCGTCCGGCCGGGCGAGGTCGTCGCGCTGCGCTGGGTCCGGTCCGAGCCGGGCCGGTTGCGGCTGTGGTTGGTCGCCCGCACCAGCGCGTCGGTACCGGAGACTGCCGCCGCCCGGGCGGTCCAGTTGGCGGAGGAGGTGGCCGCGGTACCCGTGCATGTTCTTGCCGAGCCGGTCGCGGACCCGGCGGCGGCCCAGGCGGTTCGAGCAGCACGCTGGCCGGGTCGGCGACCATGCCGACGAGCGGGCGCTGGTGGCGCTGCTGCTGCTGCTCGATGCGGTACGGCGACGTCGCCGGGAGCCGCACGTCGTGGTGATCGAGGGCGCGCACCACATCTTCCGGGGCGGGGACTCCGGGCAGGCCGAGGCGCGGGCGCTCGCCGGCGAGCTGATCCTCCAGCGGCTCGCCGCGGATCGCCAGGCATGCGTGCACGTCGGCGACCGGGCCGGGGATGCCTGGGGCATCGCGCGGCTACGGATCGTGCACGAGGGTCCGTTCGACGCGGTCGTCAGACAGGACGGGCCGCCGGTACCGGATCTCGCCGCGTACCGGAGCCGGCCCGAGGATGGTGAGCTGCGTACCCGCCACGCCCGGCTGCTCGCCGCGCCCGCCGAGGCCGCCGCGGCCGCCGAGGCCGCCGCGCCACCCGTCGAACCCGTGCCGGACGGCGTTTAGCCTCGATTCGCGGTCAGGTAATTGAGTTGAGGTCGGGTCGGTGGTGTTAGCGGGGTCTGTCGGGTGGTCGCCATCCTTCGGCGAGGGCGCGGCGTTGCCAGGCGTGGGGGTAGCTGGTGGTGAGTAGGTCGGCGC
>WNGR01024790.1_pt1 | contig 16587 bp, 19 predicted proteins | sample 5407581 | NCBI WGS metagenome assembly WNGR01 (sample SAMN13153383, study PRJNA577476) | soil metagenome | isolation source: 80 cm soil or saprolite under Garry oak tree replicate 2 | place: USA:California | collected 2016-06-15 | reverse complement strand
ACAACAAGATCGCGGCGCTGGCGGGGGTGGTGGCGAGCGCCGAGGCGGCGCCGACGGCCCAGTCGGTTCAGGTGTTCGACGAGCTGTCGGCGGCGCTGCAGGTGCAGCTCGACCGGCTCAAGGCGGTGCTCGATGCCGATATCCCGGCATTCAACCGTCTCGTGAAAGAGAGTGACGTACCGGCGATCATCCTCCGCTGAGGCGATAGCGCAGGCCGAGTCCGACGCCGTAGCGCCAGGTGGCGCGCCGCTCGTATTCGGGCGGCACGTCACCTGGATCGAACCACGATTTCGACAAGACGCCCTCGAGTCGTATGGCGCCCGTAAGACGTCCCGCCAGTAGCCATTCGTAGACAACGGCTCCATTCGCACCAAATCGTGAGCGGTAGTCGCCCTCGAAATTCCAGAGGTGGAGGGCGGGCCCCACTTCCAACCGCACCGCTCCGCTCGGCCCGATCCCTTCCACCCTGGCGCTTCCAATCGCCGCGATCTCTGTGAGTCCGCCGCTCGTCTTGTCGGTCAGATTGAGACCTTGTCCTGTGACTGCCAAACCTGGCGTCGAGTGCGCGCCGCGCACCGCGACGCCGTATCGGCCCCAATTCCTACCGACGCGCAGGTGCCAAACGGTGGCATCACCAGGTCGTCCGTCCGACGCAGCATGCGCATTCGATGTGTCGTGTGAGGAGCCGCCATATCGAGTCGTTGAAATCTCCAGTCCCACGTACCACTGCGCCGCGGCCTTGGTAGCCGCTCCCCACACGAGTATCAGCGTCAGGAAGGTCCGCATGTTTGTCAGTTCACCACGAGGTTGATCCAGCCATTGGTAATGTTGTTGTCGCCCTTGACGAACCAATTGAAGCCCGGGTACGTCGCCCCCACGACTTTGTCCTCGACTGCATTACCGACCAAATCGTCGTTGGTCTTGATCAGGTCCGCCAGCGCGCGGAAGATGTTGTACGCGGATTTCGCGCGGCCAAAGTACTTCGGAATAAACGTGCTCGAATCATTCCCGGACGTGAGCCGGCCGTAGGTGCTGTCCACGACGTCGATCAGATGCTGGAATCGGTTCGGATCGGTCTTGATCTGGCACGCCGTATCATCGTCCTCGACCACGAACACACGGATGTTCTGGTTGGGATGCGCCGCGTTGTACTGATCGAGCTGCGTCTTGGAGAACAGCAACACGTTGCCCGACCAGTCGAGATCGTTCTGGTCGAAGGTGTAGGGCCCGCCGGCGAGCTCACCGGCGCATTGATAGTCGTACAAGGAATCTGTCGTGCCCTTCTGCCCCAGGATGTGTACCTCAAATTCGGGGGATCCCTTCAACCAGCTTTCAAAGTCTTGTACGAAATGGCTTTTGGTCATGTAGAGGCCGGGCGCCGGGGGAGGCGGAGGGACAACATCGCCGATGGGCCCGCCACCGCCGCCGCCGCAGTCGACGATGCATTCCTCCACGCGCGCCGGCCGGACCGAGAAGTCCGTCTCGACCGGCACAACCGCGAGTACGGGTGTGGCTGGAGGCGTCTTCGGATCGAGGACCTGCCGGCGTCCCTCCGGATCGAACGCGATCGGCGGATCGTCGTCCGTCAGCGCCGTCGCGACGAGCACGTTCTCGTCCCCGGTCCACGCGGCGCGGTGGTCCGGCACCGGGAAATAGACCTCGAGTGCGATCGCGGCCTTCGCCTGCGTGGCGAGCGTGTCCTTGGTCGTTCCGTTTTCCGCCGCGATTTCACGCAGCGCACGGCCCTCGTTGGCGGCGAGGAACGTCTCGAATTGCAGCTTGTGCTCACGGTAGGGCGAGACGTCGAGCTGCGCCTTCAGATAGGCCCGAAACGCCGGATTCTTGAGCCCTTTCGCGACCATCCTGGCGAGCGCTTCAGGGCGCTTGCTGTTGGTCGAGACCGATGCCGCCGGCGTCTCGGATGGCGGCGTCACGGCCCGGTCGCTGCAGGCGGCGATGAGCATCAGCGCCGCCACAGCGCAACTGCGGTTCAACATATGTCCTCCTGATAAAGGTGAAGGCTCATTGTGGGGGGGAACGCGAGAGGATCATCGTCCTTTCCTTGCGACGCGGGGCCAGAACACGCGAGATTCACGGGCCATGCTTGCGCTCGCGGTCGATTCGACGTACTGGCAACAGCGGGTCGCCTATGAGATCGTCGCCGCGGTCGACGAGCCGAGCGGCGTGCTGAGCGGCAACGTGCGGATCAAGTACGTCAATCAGTCGCCCGACACGCTGCGCGACTTCTATGTCCATCAATACCTGAACGCCTTCCGCCCCGCCTCGCGCTGGGCCGCGGTCGATTCCGCGGAATGGCGCGAGCGCTTTCAGCACATGCAGGATCCTGATTACGCGTTCGAACGAATCACGCAGGCGTCACTCGGGACCCCGGATTATCCGTACGCACCGGATTCGACCATCGCGCACTGGCGCCTGCCGCGGCCGCTCGCGCCGGGCGATTCGATGGGCGTGACGATTTCCTGGCAGGCTCGGCCCTCGACGTTACCGCGGCGACAGGGCAGGCGAGGCCGGCGCTTCGATTTCGCGCAGTGGTATCCGAAAGTCGTCGTGTACGACAAGTACGGGTGGGAGGATCACCCGCTGTATCCAGCGGGCGAGTTTTACGGCGAATTCGCCAGCTACGACGTGATGCTCGATCTGGCTGCGGATCAGGTGGTTGGTGCGACGGGCGTGCCCTTGGAAGGTGATCCTGGCTGGCAAAAGGCGGCGGTCGGGGCGGTCGCTGCCGGTGGGATCGATTATCAACGGGGCTATTACGGGCGGTCAAGTAGCAAATGCGGGGTGGTCGCAACCGGTCGCAAATGCGTTCGCTTCTTCGCGGACTCCGTCCATCATTTCGCGTTTTCTCTGAATCCCGACTATCGCTACGAGCAGGCCCGCTACAAGGACGTCGTCGTGCACGTCCTGTATCAGCCCGGCGACAGCGCGACGTGGGGCAAGGGGATCGCGGTCCAGCGCACGGAGATGGCGCTCGCCTGGCTCGACTCGCTGTACGGCACATTCGCCTGGCCGCAGATCACCAACGTGCACCGCATCGAGGGCGGCGGCACCGAATTCCCGATGATGATCATGGACGGCAGCGCCGGCCTCGGCCTCATCGTCCACGAGCTGGGCCACAACTACACGATGGGTATCCTCGCCAACAACGAGTGGCGCGAAGGATTTCTCGACGAGGGCTTCACCAGCTTCCAGACCGGCTGGTTCTTCGAAGCGCACCGCGCGGGATCGGAATACCCGAGCGTGGAAACCGAAATCGTGCTCTGGGACGTGGACCGCTGGAGCGAGCCGGTCTCGATGGTCAGCGAGCGCTATCGCGACTTCCAGACCTACAACACGATGATCTATGAGAAGGGCCAGCTGTTCTACGAGCAGCTGCGCTACATCGTGGGCGACGACGTGATGCGGCGGATCCTACGGACCTACTACGCGCGCTACCGGCTGAAGCACGTGGATGAAGCGGCGTTCCGGAGCGTCGCGGAAGAGGTGTCGCACCAGGATCTGAAGTGGCTCTTCGGCCAGTGGCTGCATGGGACGCCATTGATCGATTATCGACTGGATAAAGTTCAGCGACGGCGGCTCGCTGACGGCCGATGGCTGACCGCTGTCAACATCAGTCGTCAGGGCGACGGCTGGATGCCGGTTGAAATCGGCGATAAGGACACGATCTACGCGCGCTCGACCGGGCAGCCGGAGCGCGAGCGCGTGGAGTTCGTCACGGCTCGCAAGCCGGGCCGGCTCGTCCTCGATCCGCGCCAGCGTGCGCATGATTGGAACGCGCTGAATAACCGCGAGAAGCGCAGCCTCTTCGGCAGTCGAGCCCTCAACACAACGCGCATCGACAATCCGACCAAGACACCGATGCAGCGTGACCGCATCGTGACGAGCCTGCTCCCGCTCCTGTGGTACAACGACTACGGCGGCGTGACGGGTGCGGTGCGTGCTCGCTCGAACTACCTGGGTCGCTTCAACAACAATCTGGCACTGGCATCCTACGGCTTCGATCCCGACGCGACTCGGTCGTACGGCTGGTACTTCAAGTCCGGAAACCCCGTGACCCACCCGATGCCGCGCACCGAGGCGAGCGCGGCAACCTGGAGTGTGGAGGGACGGACGGGCATCGCGCTGCACGCCGACCGCTCGCTCCGCCGGCATCTCACGTTCGGTCCCGACACCCACGTCGGCGTCGACGCCATCTGGATGGCCGTCAGCGACCTCGGCTATATCGACCGGCGGCTGTGGGACGACGCCGGGACGATCGAAGCGGGACCGTGGGCGTCGCTCACGAGCCGGCACGGGGATCGGGTCTGGCGCGCGCGCGCGGAGGCGGGATCGTCTACCGTAACCCCAGGCCGGGCATACAGGCGGGCACTAGCTACGATGTCGAGGGGTTCGCGCGCGCCACTGGAGAGCTCAGCGTCCGGGCTCCGTTCATCCTGAAGACGACGCTCGGTGTCCGACTGTTCGGCGGGGCCTACCTGGCGCAGAACGCGCCACCCCTGCAACGTCGCATCATGCTCTCCGGCGCCGATCCGTACGAGACGTTCGCCAATCCGCTCCTGCGCAGCCGCGGCGCGCTGTTCGTGCGGCCCGATTTCCATTACCAATCGCCCGGCGATGCCAATCTGCGGGCCTTCGGCCCCGACCTCGGCGGCCGGTGGGCGATCGCAGTCAACGTCGAAGGGACGAAGACGCTGTTCCACCGCGCCGCGGGACCCGTTCGTGACGCGGCAGTCGAAGTCTTCGGTGATGGCGGGGTCGTGGATCCCCGGGTGGTGCCGCCGTCACCGCCGGGCCAGTCGTACACCACCTTGTACGACGGCGGGGTGGGAGTGGTGACCCAGCATCGGATCAACGAGCTGGCGTGGACGATGCGGTTCGAAATGCCGTTCATGGTGAATCGCTGGACCTACGCCGCCGACGGGAATGCGCGCTCCGACGGGCGGCTGCATTTCCGCTGGCTGGTCAGCCTGGAGCCGAGCTTTTGAGCGACCGGCGTGCCTTCTTCCAGACCACCATCGGGAAGCTGCTCAACGAAGTTGCGCGGCGGACCGAGGAGCGCGTCGCGCCGAAGCGCTGGTTCCGGCCGCCCGGCGCGGCGCCTGAAGTCGCGTTCGTCGCGGCCTGCACGCGCTGTGGCGACTGCATCGATGTGTGCCCCGTGCACGCGATCCTCAAGACGCCCGCGAACGGCGGCGGGCTGGCGGCCGGGACTCCCTACATTGATCCGACGACGCGCGCCTGTATCGCGTGCGAAGACATGCCGTGCGCCGCGGCGTGCGAGACCGGCGCGCTGACGAAAGTGCCGTGGGACACGGTCCACATGGGCATTCTCGAGCTCGATCCGCAGCGCTGCATCACGTTCCAGGGCGCCGAGTGCGGCGTGTGTGCCCGGGCGTGCCCGATCGGCGAACGCGCCCTGGCGCTGGACGATCGCGGCCACCCGGTGCTGAAGCCGGAGGGGTGCGTCGGCTGCGGCGTGTGCGTGACGGCATGCGTGACGGTGCCTTCCTCCTTGAAGCTGAGGCTCGCGTGAGCGGCGTTCCCTACAGGGTAGAGAAGCCGTGGGGCTACGAGCTCATCTGGGCGAAGGCCGACCGCTATGTCGGGAAGATTCTGCATATCGATCCCGGACACGTGCTCTCCCTGCAGTATCACAACAAGAAGGATGAATCGATCTACGTGCTGTCGGGTGAAATCATTCTCCGGATTCAGCAGGACGAGACGCTGATCGAGCGGCGCGTGCGCGCCGGCGAGGCGTTTCACATTCCTCCCAAACAGATCCACCAATTCGAGGCCATCGTCGTGACCGACCTGCTCGAAGCATCCACGCCGGAATTGGACGACGTCGTGCGGCTCAAGGATCGCTATGGACGCGTTCCATGAAAGTCATCATGCCGATGGCGGGCAAAGGCACTCGCCTCCTGCCGCTGACCAGGCGCGTTCCCAAGCCGCTCGTGAATGTCGCGGGCAGGCCGGTGATGGATTACGTGATGGACGCGCTGAAGCGCGCGGGAGAGCTCGACGAGCTGATCATCATCACCGGCCACCTGAAGGAGAAGGTCGAAGACTACGTGCGGAAGCATTACGACATCCCCGCGCGGTTTATCGAGCAGAAGGTCTTGGACGGCACCGCCGGCGCGGTGAACCTGGCACGCCCGTATGTCGACGGACCGGTGATCGTGATCTTCGTCGACACGCTGTTCGACGCCGATCTGTCGATCGTGAAGACGACCAAGGCGGACGGCATCATCTGGACGAAGGAAGTCGAGGACTACCAGCGTTTCGGCGTGGTCGTGACGGAGAAGCAGGGCCACATGACCCAGATCGTGGAGAAGCCGAACACGCCTATCTCCAAGCGCGCGAACATCGGGTTGCAGTATGTGAAGGATTGGCGGACGCTGTTCGATGGGATCGAACATGTGCTGAAGAGTCCGCCGGGGAAGGGCGGAGAGTTTTTCCTCACGGATGCCTTCCAGTACATGGTGGACAAGGGGAAGAAGCTGTTCGTCAGCGAAGTCGGCGGGTGGTACGACTGCGGCAAGGTGGACACGCTGCTCGAAACCAACGAGCACCTACTCCGGCACGGACGCGGCCAAAAGCCCGCAAAGGTGGGGTCGGGAGTCAGGATCCAGGAGCCGGTGCGGATCGAGGAAGGAGTGACGCTGAAGAGCTCGACGATCGGCCCGAATGTGACGATCGAAGCGGGGAGCACCATCGAAGGCAGCACAATCGCCAACAGCATTCTTGGGAGGGGCGTGCGCGCGAAAAACGCCAAGGTCCTGGGCTCCGTGATCGGCGACAAGCAGGTGATCGAGGGACGGGAAGTGAAGGATTCCGTGATGGATGCGGGGGAGCTCGCGGCTGCGACGTGAGTCACCTTGACGCCTTCTTGACGTTCTTCTCGCACGCTTCCCTGAACGGTATCTTCCTTCACGGAGGTGTGTCATGCGGAACCCAGAACTCGGAATCGTCCTCACCGCGGCTATCCTGGCCGCAGCCTGTCAGGAACCGACGGCGGAGCTAACCCAACCTCGGCCGGCGTTTTCCTATAGCGCAACCGGATCCTGCCCTGCCCACGCCGACTTCGTCGCGACGGATATGTCGAGTCTTCTCAACGCCGTGAGCGGGGCGCACCCCAACGACACGGTTGCCGTGAGCGGTACGATCGACGTGAGCGGCACGCAGGTGATCATCACCACGGACGATCTCACGATCACCTGCGCGACTCCCGGATCAGGCCTGCGCACGGAGGCGGGATCGGGCATCGACTGGCTACTCGTGGTATTCGCGAGGGGGGTCAGCGTCGAGCGGTTGACGCTTGATGCGACCAATGTCGGTGACGGCGCCTATTTGGCGTACTTCAATCCGGACGTCGGCGCATTCGCCCGCGACGCGCGCTTCGAGAACAACGTGGTGACGTGTGGCCCCGGCCGGTGCGCATTCGTCGGTGGGGACCATCAACCTGAGTGTGACGGACAACACGATCTCAGGCCCGTTCGCGACATCGCTCGACCTCTTCGACGGCGTGTTCTCCAGTAGTGTAGCGCGCAACCGGGTTGCGGGTGGGGGTGACCCCATCGTTCTCATCGGCGGCGATGGCGTCCAGTTCGTCGACAACGAGGTGCAGTGCGGCGGCACGTGCCTGTTCACGGACGGCGCTGCTCGCTCGGTGATCGCCAACAATCATTTCGAATCGGCGGGATCCGGAACGGGGGTCCACCTGCAGACCGGTACCGACAGCAGCCGGATCGAGGGAAACACGATCATCGCCACTGCGCGTGGTGAGCGGACCGTGGGCGAACTCCATGGCGCTGACCGACCTACCCGACGCCCGGGTGGAGGATAACCGTTTACAGGGGGCGCAGGCATTCGGCGCCGCCTTCACCACGGGAGCGTCGTTCCTGACCACGTCGATCACCGGCAGCGTCGTGCGGAATAATCAAGTCCTGGAGGCCGGGAGCGGCGCCATGCTGGTACAATCCGCGTGCGGCAACACCTTTCTCGGCAACGAGCTGGGAGCGAGCGGGCTGATAGGACTGATCTTCACGTCCAATACGGGAGCAAACACGTATGTCGGCACCCGCACCATTGTGATCGATAACGGAAGTTTCGATTGCAACGGCGACGGAAACGCGGACCCCAATATTCTCACGGGGCCAGGCCTGGCGCGAAGCGGCGTCAACCTCGGTCAGCTCCTACGGGGAGACGCCGGCGCCACCAGCGGCAAGCTGCGCTAGCGAGTAGACGTCGTGAAGGGGAGCGCTCCGACTGCAGGGTCGGAGCGCTTCTTGACACTTATCGACAATTCTAGTATAATCGAAGTGTGGACGCCACGACACAGGCGCTGCGCTTCGCCCCCAAATTCGCCGCCCTCGGTCATGAGGCTCGGCTCAGTATCGTGCGCTGTCTGCTGTCGTCGCATCCCGACGGCATGGTCGTGGGGGAGATCCAGGCAACGCTCGACATTCCGCCTTCCACCCTCTCACATCACCTCGACGCGTTGCAGCGCGAAGGCCTGGTCACGGTGACCCGGGAAGGGAAGTTCCTCCGCTACCGCGCCGATGCCGTGGGTCTCAAGGATCTGCTCGCTTTTCTCTACACGGAATGCTGCACGCGCAGCAGCCTCGTGCCGGTGTCCGCACTGAAAGGAGCTCGGTCGTGAAAGTTCATGTCGCGCTCAATACGCCACGTTTCGACGAGTCGGTCCGCTTCTATCGCACCTTTCTCGGGCTCGACCCGGTGAAGCTCAAACCGGGCTATGCGAAGTTCGATGTCGCCGAGCCGGAGCTGAATCTGACGCTGAATGCATCCGCGGATACCGGGGCGGGGGCTGGAGCATTAAACCATCTGGGGATCCAGGTCTCATCGACCGCGGCGGTGAAAGAGGCCGCCGATCGGCTGAAGCACGAGGGGCTGGCGACGTTTGAGGAGGAGAACACAGACTGTTGTTATGCGTTACAGGACAAAGTCTGGGTGACCGATCCCAATGGTTATCGGTGGGAAGTGTTTGTCGTGAAAGTCGGCGACACGCAGCCCGAGCTGACGACCGCGGTCAGGCCCGCTGGCGAGGCCTGCTGCGCCACCACCTGCTGCCACGATTGAACGAATTCCTCGAGCTGTTCGCGTATAACGCCTGGGCGAACCGCACGATCTTCGACGCGGTCGCGCAGCTTCCGGACGAGCAGTACTTCCGGGACTTGAAGAGCAGCTATGGCGGTATTCACGGCACGCTCGCGCACATCGTGTGGGCCGAGCAGTTGTGGCTGCATCGCTGGGTCGGCAAACCCAATCCCACCGTTCCCCAAGGAACCGATCTGAAATCGCTCACCGACGTGCGCGGGCGGTGGGAAGCGGTCGAGGCGGAGCGGGGGAGATTCCTCGACGCATTCCCCGAGAGCCGGCTCGAGGACTCACGGCTCGTAAAGCTTTCGAGCGGCGGCGAATACGTCCACACGTACGGGCAGATGTTTCGGCACTTCATCAACCATTCCTCCTATCATCGCGGCCAGATCGTGACGTTCCTGCGGCAGCTTGGGGTCACGCCGCCGAGTACCGACCTGATCCTCTACTACCGACGGAGGGGTTGACTGCAGCGGGAACCCAAGTTACTTACTGACCGTTCAGTTAGTAACTTCGGAGCCTGAATGCCGCGAACCGCTGCAGCAAAACCCCGTTGGCACCGTCGCAAGAGCGCGCGACCCGAGGAGATTCTCACGGCCGCGCTCGAGGTTTTCGCCGATCGGGGCTTCGCCGCTACCAAGCTGGAAGACGTCGCCCGCCGCGCCGGCGTCACCAAAGGCACGATCTACCTCTATTTCGACAACAAGGAAGCGCTGTTCAAGGCGCTCGTCCGCGAGACGATCGTTCCGGTCATCGCCCAGGGCGAAGCGATCGCCCAAGCCTTCACAGGCAGCGCGCGCGATCTGTTCGAAAAACTGATCCGTGACTACTGGCGGCTGGTGGGCGAGACGTCGCTCGCGAGCATTCCACGGCTCATGATCGCCGAGGCCGGCAATTTTCCCGAGTTAGCCCGTTTCTATTACGAAGAAGTCGTCACCCGCGGCCATCGCCTGATGTCAGGCGTCTTGGAGCGGGGTATCAAAGCCGGCGAGTTCCGGCGCGTGAACTTGGCCGTCGCGACGAAGCTCGCCATGTCACCGCTCATGCACGCCGTCGTCGCGCGCAAAGCGTTCGCCGCTTGTATGCCTGAAGGCTTCGACGTCGCCAGTTATCTCGACACCCATATCGATCTCTATCTGCATGGCATCAGCAAGTCGTAATCTCGTGATTGCGCTGGCATGCGCCGCAACGTCGCCGTTGCGCGCGCAATCGCCGGCACCACTCCGCCTCTCATTTGCCGACGCCGTCCGCCAGGCGACCGGCCAGTCGCAGGCCGTGCCGCCATCGGTCGCCATCGCCGGTTTCCGCGCCGACGAAGCGACCGCGCGGGTGCGTCAGACGCGCTCGGGGCTGCTGCCGAATCTCTCGCTCTCGGGCTCGTGGTTGAGCCGCACGTTCAATACGCAGGCCCAGGGCCTGTCCTTCCCCGGCATCCCCAAGATCATCGGTCCGTTCGACGCCTATGACGAGCGCGCAGAACGTGGCGTTGGCGTACACGCGCGCGACCAGGGCGCAAGCCGTCGTCAACGCGCGCCAGGCCGATTCGGCGCTCGCGGCCGAGCTCGTGAACCTCGCGGTGGCGCAGCAGCAGGCGGGCGTGAGCGCGTCGATCGACGTGACGCGCGCCCGGACGCAGCTCGCGGAGGCGGCCGGACGTCTCATCGTCGCGTCCAATCAGCGCGACCGTGCCAGGATCGATCTCGCCCGCGCATTGGGCATCGATCCCGACACGCCGATCACGCTCACCGACACACTGAACGCCCAGCTGGGTGCGGCCGACGTGCCGGCGGATCGGAGCGCGGCGATCGCGCAGGGCGTCGGCGCACGACCCGACCTCGCCGCTGAGCTCGCGCGCGGCGCCGCGGCCCGGACGGCGGCGTCGGCGATCGCGGCGGAGCGGCTGCCGCGGCTCGAGCTCGAGGCCGACTACGGATTGAGTGGCGTGGCATTGGCGTCCGCGCTCAGTACGCGGCAGGTCGCCGTGCAAGTCACGCTCCCGATTCTCGACGGCTTCCGCCGCGAAGGCCGGCTGGCCGAGCAGCAGGCGGTGGTGCGGGAATCGGACGTCCGGGCTCGCGATCTGCGCGAACAGGTGAGTGCGGACGTGGACGGCGCCCTGCTGGACCTGCGGTCTGCGGTCGCGCAGCAGATGATCGCGACCGATCGGCTGCAGCTCGCCGCCCAGGAGGTTTCGGAGGCGCGCCAGCGGTTCAAGGCCGGCGTCGCCGGCAATATCGAAGTGATCAACGCGCAATCGTCATTACTCCGCGCGCGTGACGCGGACATCGATGCGCGCTTCGCGGCAGTCACAGCACGCATTGCGTTGGCCCGCTCCGTGGGCAGCGCGCGGACCCTGCATTAAGGAATAGGACAATGGCAACGACGATGGAACCAAAGACAGAATCTCCGGCACGGCCCTCACCCGCACCTCGGGCGGCTGCGGCAGCCAAGCCCAAGAGCTCGCGGCGAACCGTGTTCATGGTCATGGGCGTCGTCGTGCTGGCCCTGACGGTGTTCGGCGTGCGCAAATGGTGGTTCGGCCGCTCGCACGTGTCGACCGATAACGCGCAGGTGGACGGCCACATCGTCCCGGTGCTGGGGAAGGTCGGGGGCTACGTCGCCGAGGTGCGCGTCGTCGAGAACCAGGCGGTGAAGGCGGGCGACACGCTGGTCGTGCTCGATGACCGCGACTTCCGCGCCCGGCTCGCGCAGACCGATGCGGATCTCGCGGCGCTCCTGGCGACGGTGAGCAGCCGCACCCGCGTGGGGCAGGCGGATGCCGCGGTCGCGCAGGCGCAGGCCAACGCCCTCAAGGCGACGGCCGACTTGGCACGCATCGAGCCGCTCGCGGCCCAGAACGTCGTCAGCCAGCAGCAGCTCGACGCGGCGCGGGCCGCGGCGACGGCGGCGGCGGCGCAGCTCGCGTCCGCGCAGGCGGCGTTGGTGGGTGCCGACGCCCGCGTGGCGGCGGCACGTGCCTCCCGCGATCAGGCGGCCTTGCAGCTCTCCTACACGCGGATCATCACGCCATCCGCCGGCGTCGTCTCGAAGAAGGCGGTGGAGCTGGGCCAGCTGGTCCAGCCGGGGCAGCCGCTGATGACGGTCGTGCCGCTCGAGGACGTGTGGGTCACCGCGAATCTCAAAGAAACCGAGACGGCCGACGTGACGCCGGGCGATTCCGCCGACATCACGGTGGATGCGTACAAGGGCCAGCACTTCTGCGGGCACGTCGAGAGCCTCTCACCGGCAACCGGTGCGAAGTTCTCGTTGCTCCCGCCGGATAACGCCACCGGGAACTTCACGAAGGTCGTCCAGCGCATCCCGGTACGCATTCGGCTGGACTGCACGACGATGAACCCCGCCCATCCGCTGCGACCGGGCATGAGCGTCGTCGCGACTATCAAGACGCGCTAGATGACGGCGATCGCGCTTCCGGCAGCGCCGGACCGATATCGCTTCAAGTATCTGATCGCGATCACGGTGTCGCTGGCGTCCGTGCTGGAGCTGCTCGACACCAGCATCGTGAACGTGGCGATCCCGCACATGATGGGAAACCTGGGCGCGACGCTCGATCAGATCGCCTGGGTCTCGACCGGCTACATCGTCGCCAACGTGATCGTGCTGCCGATCACCGGCTGGCTGTCGGCCTACTTCGGCCGGCGCCGCTATTTCGCCGGCTCGATTGCGCTCTTCACGGTCGCGTCGTTCATGTGCGGCAATGCCGGTTCGCTCGAGGCGCTGGTCTTCTGGCGGATCATCCAGGGACTGGGCGGCGGGGCGCTCCTCTCAACCTCGCAAGCCATTCTCTACGAGGAGTTTCCGCGCGAAGAGTACGGCACCGCGATGGCGATCTTCGGCGTCGGCGTGATGGTCGGGCCCACGCTGGGACCGACGGTGGGCGGCTGGATCACCGATATGTACGGCTGGCCGTGGATCTTCTACATCAACATCCCCTTCGGCATGATCGCGTTGGCGCTGACGATGTCGTTCATCAACGACTCCCGGCACCAGGAGCGCTCCGCCAGCGTGGACTTCATCGGCCTCGGCTTGCTGGCGGTCGGGATCGGGGCCCTGCAAACGATGCTCGAGCGCGGCGAGCGGCTCGATTGGTTCGCCTCGCCGTCAGTGCGGCTGCTCGCGATCACGAGCGTGCTGTCGCTGATCACCTTCATCTGGCACGAGCTGAACACGGAGCATCCGGTCGTGGATTTGCGCATTCTGAAGAGTCGCCAGCTCGCCGTGGGTGTGGTCTTTGGACTTGTACTTGGCGTCTGTCTCTATGCCACGGTGTTCGTCCTGCCCGTTTATCTGCAGAATGTGCGGCAATTCACGGCCAATCAGACTGGACTGGTGATTCTGCCCGGCGCTCTCGCCAGCGCCTTTACGATGGCGTTCATGGGCCGCCTCCAGGGTAAGTTCGACGGGCGACTATCGATTGCGGCCGGGGTCGGGATCTTTGCGCTGTCGATGTGGAAGCATGCGCACTTCACGACTGAAAGCGGGATGAGTGACTTCTTCTGGCCGCTGATTTTCCGTGGGGTGGGCCTCGGTCTGATCTTCGTGCCCCTCACAAACCTGGCGCTCGCGGACCTGCCGATGTCGAAGATTCCCAACGGGACGGGCCTGTTCAACCTCATGCGACAGCTCGGCGGGAGCGTCGGGATCGCGCTCTCGGCGACCCTGGTGCAGCGATTCACCACGATTCACCGCGCTGATCTCGCCGCCAACGTGACGCAGTATGCCGAAGCCACTCGCGAGCGGCTCGGCGCGATCACGCAGGCGCTCGTGGCGCGTGGGGAACTGCCGGCGCTGGCGGAGACGAAGGCGATTGGCTTCTTGAACGGGATCGTGACCACGCAGGCGAGGGTGCTGTCGTTCGAGCAGCTCTTCCTGCTGTTTGGCACGATCTTCGTGCTGTCGCTGCCGCTCTTGCTCCTCATGCATCGGAGTAGGGGCATGCCTGGAGCCGGAGCGGCGCATTGACGAGGACCCAGTTTGTGGCGCGGCTCGGGATCGTGGGCGGGCTGTGGACGCTGCTCAATGTGTATGTGGGCGCGCACCTGCTCGGCCCCGCGCCGCTCGCCGGCCTGCCGCGCGTGCTCGCCTGGGGCGCCGTGGTGCTGATCGCGTGGTTGCCGCTCGTCGCGCTCGGCACCGCGCGGCGCGACACCGCGGCGAATCGGCCCCGCGGATCGCTGACGCGGGTGCTCGACTGGGTGGCCTACACGGCGATGGGGCTGTCGTCGTTGCTGATCGTGTTCTTCTTCGCTACTGATCTCCTGCGCCTGCCCGCTACGGCCCGGGTAGCCCTGGTCGGTGTGAGCGGCGCCGCACTGCTGACGCTCGTCGGCATCGTGCTCGCGCGGCGGCCCCGCGTGGTGCGCGTGACCGTGCCGATCGCCGACCTCCCGAGCGATCTCGCGGGCTTCCGGATTCTGCAGCTCAGCGACTTGCACATCGGGCCGACGATCCGGCGCCGGTTCGTGGACGCCGTCGTGGATCGCGCCAACGCGCTGCGGCCGGATCTGGTCGCGGTGACGGGCGATGTGGCCGATGGGCTCGTACCGGACCTGCGCGAGCACGTGGCTCCGCTCGGTCGTCTCCGGGCGCCACATGGCGCGTACTTCGTCACGGGCAATCACGAGTACTACTGGGATGTGCGTGGGTGGATCGCGGAGCTCGAGCGACTGGGTATCGAGGTGCTCTCGAACGAGCATCGGATCGTGCAGCGGGGCGCGGGGCGGCTGCTCCTCGCCGGCGTCACCGATCTCTCCGCGGCGTCCGATCCGGCCGCCGCGGTGGCCGGCGCACCGCCGAGTGACGTCCGCGTGTTGCTGGCGCATCAACCGCGCAGCGCGTTTGCCGCGCAGGCCGCCGGCTACGATCTGCAGCTCTCCGGGCACACTCACGGCGGGCAGTACTTCCCGTTCAATTTGCTCGTGCGGCTATTTCAGCCGTTCGTCGCGGGACTCCACAGGCTCGAGTCGATGTGGCTGTACGTCAGCCGGGGCACTGGCTACTGGGGTCCACCGCTCAGGCTCGGCGCGCCGGCCGAGATTACGCTGCTCGAGCTCGTGCCCACCTAGACGATCACTGAGCCTCCGCCATCGCGGCGGTGACGAGGAGGGCGCGCACGATACCGAGCGCGCCTTTGTCGTTTTCATACCACTCGGTCGGCAGGTGCGCGTCCCCGGCGCGGCCGCCTGCCCCCAACGCCACCGCGGGGACGCCGAGCGCGATTGGGACGTTGGCGTCGGTCGAGGCGCAGGCGAGCTGGTGATCGTGGCCCACCGCGCGCGTCGCGGCGACGGCCGCCTGCACCAGCGGATGTGCGCGGGGCGTGAGTCCCGAGGGCCGGTCACCCACCCGCCGGACGTCGATGGTGAGCGGGACCGTTCCCGGAACGCGGTGGCGGTTTTCCTCGTCGAGCGCCTGAGTGAGGATGGCCTGGACCGCTCGGTCGAGTTTCTCCAACGCGCGCGGATCCTCGCTGCGCAGGTCGACCTCGAACCATGCCGTTTGAGGTATTGAATTGAGGCTCGTGCCTCCCCCAAGACGCACAACGGCGCACGTGGTGCGCGGTGCGCGGTGCGCGGGGGGATCGGCGAGTAACGCGACCGCCCGCCCCACCGCGTTCGCAGGATTTGCGACGCCGAAGGCGGCCCACGAGTGGCCGCCAGGGCCATGAAAGGCGATATGGTAGCGTCGGCAACCCAGCGCCCGGTGCACGATCCGCTCGATGCCGGCGCCGTCCAGGGCGATGAAGGCATGCGGACGCGCTGGGTTCTCCAGCAGGTGTCGCACGCCGCGGAGATCCCCAGAACCCTCCTCACCCACGGTCGCGGCAAACAACACGGGTCGCCGAGTTTCCACCCGTGCGCGTACGAGTGCCCCGCCGATCGCAACGAGCGCCGCCAGGCCGCGGGCGTTGTCGGCGATGCCGGGTCCCTCGAGGCGCGGCCCGCGCCGCGCGACCGACACATCGAGCTCGGGACCGAAGACGGTGTCCAGATGCGCGGACAGCACGACAGATCCGTCGGGGAGGGGCGCAGCATGCTGCGTCCCTGCAACGTTTCGATACCATCCCCGGACATTCCCGACATCATCGATGGTGACGTTTTCCAACCCGGCCTCATCCAGCATTTCCGCGACGCGCGCGCCGCGCGCCGCTTCCGCACCGGTTGGCGCCGGAATCGCGGACAGCGCCGCCTGGCGGCCGAGCGTCGCTTCGTCGGAGCGCTCGATATGTGCGCGCGCGGCGCGCAGGCGGTCGTGGGACAACAGCCCCTCCATGGGTCCCGGCATGATGTGCAAACTATGGTGACGTTTGGCGCGCTTGCAACTTGACCTGGACTGGGGGGGGCGCGACACTAAACCCATGGAGGAGCGCCAGCTCATTTATGATTGGAATAGTGCCGGGGGACCGGACGGCGCCTTCGATTGGAC
>WNGR01005709.1_pt1 | contig 16589 bp, 12 predicted proteins | sample 5407581 | NCBI WGS metagenome assembly WNGR01 (sample SAMN13153383, study PRJNA577476) | soil metagenome | isolation source: 80 cm soil or saprolite under Garry oak tree replicate 2 | place: USA:California | collected 2016-06-15 | reverse complement strand
TTTTAGCGAAGGGCAGCCATCCTGTTTGAAGCGGAGTCGTGCGCATGGTGTTCATACAAGCGGCCCTCAATGGTGATCGTAAGCATCCGGCGGTCCCTCGCACGGCCGATCAGATTGCGCAGGATGCCAAGGCTGCTGTAGACGCCGGAGCTAGATCTGTTCACATTCACGCCTTCGATGACGCTGGAGCTGAGACCCTTGATAGTGATGCTTGCGCCAAAGCGCTGCGTGCCACTCGGCGGAAATGCCCCGGCATCCCGATATCCCTCACAACATCTGCGGCGATAGTCAGCGACCCGGTGCTGCGTCTGCGTATCATTTCGTCCTGGGCCGAATTGCCTGACTTAGTTACTGCGAATCAGGGAGAGGAAGGGATCATCGAGCTATGCGAATTGCTGATGTCGCGCGGAGTGGAAATTGAAGCGGGCCTGCTAAGCGTTGATGATGCCAGGAAGTTTGTCGCTACACCAATTCACACTCGCTGCCGCCGGGTGCTCATCGAACCGCTCGATGCCGATCCAAATGAGGCGGTTCTTCGTGCTGCCGAGATGGAAGACATCGTAATAGCCGCAGGGATTACGCTGGAGCAGATTCATCACGGATACGGAATCGCGTCCTGGGCAGTCAATCAACGAGCGATCACGAGAGGGCACGGCATTCGCACGGGCCTTGAGGACACGGCTGTACTCCCTGACGGCCGCGAGGCGGAGAGCAATGCGCAATTGGTCAAGGCCGCTGTCTTAATGATTGGGAGTGCAGACCTTCGATAGAAATTGACTGAATCACATCTGAACGCGATTGTTTGATTGAAATTCCAGAAGCATGAACCATAGATTATAAGTCCCAAGAATCGCCCGGCTTAAAGACTCACGTTGAACTCGGCGGCAGCCAACAGGCCACCGTCTACGACGTGAAGGATTCCGGTGATGCCAAGTGAATCGTCGCAGACCAGGTAGAGAGCGGCGCGCGCAACGTCATCAGGACTGAGGATCTTTCCCAGCGGCACTCGCGAAAGACGCTTGCGGATGTTGGCTTCCCCTTCGTCGCCGTGGCCCATGTGCTCGCGAAGCATCGGGGTGTCGGTGATGCCGGGACAGATGCAATTCACACGGATTCGATCTCTGCCTAAGTCGAGAGCCAGTGATTTGGTCAGCAATGCGATTGCCCCCTTTGAAGCGGAGTACACCGGCGTGCCCAACTGGCCGGTGAAGCTTGCGATCGAGCCGGTGTTGAGAATAGAACCGCCCCCAATCCTGCGCATATGCGGGACGACATGCTTGATGGCGAAGAACGCTGCCTTGACATTGATCGACATCACGCGGTCCCACTCGTCTTCACTCATGGTCTCGATGGGCTTTGCCAAGACTACGCCCGCATTATTGAACAGAATGTCGATGCGGCCCCAACGCGCGATGGTATTTTCTACCAGCTTCTCGACGTCGGTTTCCTGAGTCAGTTCTACTGGTTCGAAGATAGCTTGGTTGCCCTCGGCAACAATCAATGCCTCCGTTTCATCGCCACCGGTTTTGTTACAGTCTGCGACAACGACCTGGGCGCCTTCGCGCGCAAAGGCGATGGCACTGGCGCGCCCGATGCCGCTCGCGGCACCTGTAACTATTGCAACCTTTCCTGTCAGCTTCATGTTCACTCGCCCGCGAGTACGGAAAGTACCGGCAGCCCGGCGAGGCTGTCAAGCAGATTCACTTAAACCCATCGAGGAGCCTCGACTTCGATATCCTTCAAGTGAAATTCCGGTAATGAAAATAGTTCAAAATGCTTGACAGACTTCTTGCAGCAGAAGGATGATCATTTGGCTGTTTGACCCCTTGCTTTCAGACCGCACCAAAAACAGGAGATCCCCCTATGTCTGACGCTATGTCGAGGCGAGATTTTGTGAAGGCATTAGCAGTCAGCGCAGTGGCAGGATCAGTGGTAAAACCCAGCCTGTCAGAGGAGAGACCCGCGACTTCGGGAATGGCGACGGAGTGGTCCTACGTGAGCGGCAAGCAGTACTCCGATCCATTCAATCAGGTAGACGTGGACGCTCTCATTACCCTGCCTTCGGGAGCAGAGGAGCGAGTTCCAGGATTTTGGGCGGGCGACTCAACCTGGCGGGTTCGCTATGCGCCGCCCGCGCCGGGACATTATCGGATTCGTTCGATTTGCAGCGACCAAAAGAATCGCGATCTGCACGATCAGGCCTTGATGCTTGATGTTGAGGCTTACTCCGGATCCAATCCTCACTTCAAGCACGGAGTGCTCAAAGTAGGCACGGATGGACGGCATTTCCAGCATGCTGACGGCACTCCGTTCTTCTGGCTGGGCGACACGTGGTGGATGGGGCTGTGCAAGCGGCTAAGTTGGCCGGATGGCTTTGAGACACTGACGGCCGATCGAGTGCAAAAGGGATTCACCATGGTGCAGATTGTCGCCGGCCTTTATCCCGACATGGAACCCTTTGACGATCGCGGCGCCAACGAAGATGGATTTCCCTGGGAACGCGATTTCTCCCGTATCAATCCAGCCTATTTCGACATGGCCGACATTCGAATGCAGCATCTTGCGAATCATGGCCTGGCTGCATGCGTGGTTGGTTTTTGGGGATATTTCATACCAAGAATGGGCATGCAGAGAGTGAAGCAGCATTGGCGGTATCTTATTGCTCGCTGGAGCGCCTATCCAGTGGTCTGGTGTCTTGCCGGAGAGGGCACGATGCCGTACTACCTTTCCAAGACAAAAGAGCAGGACGCCGAAACACAAAAGCACGGGCTGACGGACTTGGCTCGCTATGTGCACACAACCGATCCACACCATCATCCCGTCACGATCCATCCGTCAAGCAGCGCGCGCTTATGTGTGGACGACGCGTCCGTGATCGATTTTGACATGTTGCAAACCGGGCACAGCGATCGCCAAAGCGTGCCCAGCACCATCGAGACCATCAACGGTTCACTTGCCGCGACTCCCAGGATGCCGGTGCTGGTGGGCGAGGTCTGCTATGAAGGAATTCAGGAAGCAAGCCGCCAGGAGGTGCAGCGTTTCATGTTCTGGTCAGCACTTTTGAGCGGAGCGGCGGGACACACCTATGGCGCCAACGGCATCTGGCAAGTGAATACGCGCCTGAAACCCTACGGTCTCTCGCCGCACGGGCACTCGTGGGGCGGGCCGGCGTGGGATATCGCTGCTCAGCTTCCGGGGTCAGGACAATTGGGGCTCGCAAAGACCCTGCTCACGCGCTATTCATGGTGGACGCGCTGGAGTAAGGAAGACTACTGGAAGCCATTTGCCGCACAGATTCCTGGAGAGGCCGTCATTGCATTCACGCCGGCGTCGTATAGCGGAGCCACGTTTCACAATCTCAAGGCCGCGTCTTACCGGGCCTTCTTTTTCAACCCTACTGACGGAACCGAAACCGCGATTGGACTCGTTACTCCCGACGCGAACGGCTCATGGAAGATTGCGGAAGTTCCGATCTTTCAGGATTGGGTTGTGGTTCTAGAGAACAAGGCATGACTCCTCCCAGCCAATTTGATCCTTCGGATGCAGTGAGTTTCCGAGTCGGCTTCTCTGCGGACTTCTGCAACGCAGATGGAGGGCTTGCATTTCCGGATATCGGCTTGTCGTCGTTGGAAGGCGTGCCGCGAATAGCGTGCGAATTTCTGCCTGAATACAAAGCAGAGTATTCCTCATCTCAGCTATTGAACTTCGACGTACTGATCTCACTTAAGCCGAGAGTCACGGCGCAGTCTCTCGATGGCGTTTCACGTTTGTGCGCCATAGGACGGTGCGGTGTCGGGTATGACAACGTCGATCTGGATGCCTGCACGGAACATGGGATTGCGGTTTACATCACACCTGGCGGAGTGGTGCGGCCCGTCGCTGAGTCCATCCTGCTGTTGATGCTCGCGCTGTCGCATCGACTCTTGCAAAAGGACCGTCTGGTGCGACACGGACAGTGGGCCGAGAGCACCCATCAGCTTGGTCGTGAACCGCGAGGCCGAGTAGTCGGCACCATCGGGTTTGGAAACATCGCAAGAGAGGCGATTCGTCTGCTGCGCGTGCTGGACGTGGGGCGGTTTCTGGCTTTCGATCCCTACGTCTCGAAGACGCACGCAGCCGAGCCTGGATTAGATTTCACAACTCTCGATGAGCTTCTTCGCCACTCTGATTACGTGCTTGTCAATTGCCCGCTCACTCCCGAGACGCGAGGCCTTCTCGGCAGGGCGCAGTTCGCTTTGATGAAGCCGGATGCGGTGCTGATCAACACAGCGCGCGGGCCAATTGTCGACGAAACTGCGTTAATCGAAGCTCTTGAAAGAAAGCAGATCGCCGGCGCAGCACTCGATGTGTTCGAGAAGGAACCACTCAGTAGCAGTTCCCCGTTGACAGTGATGGAAAATGTAATTCTGACGTCGCACTCCATTGCATGGACTGAAGAACTATTTCGAGACATGGGACGCATCGATTGCGAAGGCGCTCTGGCGATCTATCGCGGGGAGATTCCAATGCATGTAGTCAACCCAAAGGTGCTCAACAATCCGCGTTTCATCGAGAAGCTAGCACGCCTGAAAACATCCTTCGCCAAATTGCGGGTGAAGTGATGAGCGGATTTCGACAACGGCTTCATCAGGGTGAAGTGCTTCTGGGACAGATGATCCTGGAGTTCTTCACTCCCGGTGTTGGTCCGATGCTCGCGGCCTGTGGGCTCGATTTCGTAATCTTCGATATGGAGCATGGACGATGCGATATAGGTCTGCTTGCGGAGATGATCGTGTCGTGTCGTGGGAGCAACATCGTGCCTATTGCACGAGTGCCCGACGTGACTTACGCGCCCCTCTCGAGAGTGCTGGACTTAGGCGCTCGTGGCGTGATGGTACCGCGCGTGGAAACAAGGGAGCAGGCTGAAGATATTGTCAGTCAACTCAAGTATGCTCCAATAGGCCGACGAGGCGTGGCTCTCGGTATCGGTCATGATCTTTATCGTGCGGGAGACGCCGAGTTCTTCGCAAAGGCCAATGACGAGATCGCGGTCATCCTGTTACTTGAGACGGAAAAGGCCTTCGCAAATCTGGATGCGATAGTCTCTGTCCCGGGCGTGGACGTAGCGTGGGTAGGACACTACGATCTCACCGTTTCGATGGGCATCCCCACGCAGTTCGATCATCCACGGTTGCTGAGCGCAATGGATGACCTCCTGGCCGTCTGTCGAAGATATGGAGTTGCGGCCGGCTTTCTGCCCGCGAGTCCCGAAGCTGCCGTTCACTGGATCAGCAAGGGTTTTCGCGCCATTAGTCTGGGAAGCGACATCGGCATCTTCCTTGATGGTATCCGCAGATTTAGAACCTACCTTAGCCAGGAGGGCCGGAAATGAAGTATTCGATCCAGGCATTCAATGCCGGCACATTCTGGGTTCCCGGGCCTGAGGTTTACTGGATGGAGGCTTGGAACCAGCGCGAGGAGATGAACATTCTCATCTACCTGATTCGCGGCGGTGGTCGCAATATCCTTGTCAATACGGGTCCTCCTCAAGATCTGACCGTCATCAACAACGCATGGTTCAACTTTTTTGGATTCCCTGAAGCGCAGATTGTTCGAACGGAAGAACAGTTGCCGCAAAACATTCTTCGCTCTCAGGGACTAACTCCCGATGATATTTCCTTAGTGCTTGTAACTCCGTTGCAGGCCTATGCCACAGCAAACATACACTTGTTCCGACACGCAACTGTTGGAGTTTCACGGCGCGGCTGGATCGAAGACTTTCAAGCGCCCTACTATCATCTTCACGTACCGCGCCATCTGCGTGTTCCACCCGAGGTGAATCATTACCTGCAGAATGAAGGGTGGGATAAAATGCGACTTCTCGCAGATGAAGAAGAGATTGAGTCCGGCATTCGCGTCTTCTGGGCCGGCGTCCATCACCGCTCCTCACTGGCGGTGGCCATCGACACCGACAAAGGAAACGTAATCATAACTGACGCCTTCTTCAAGTATGGCAATATCGAATCCGGACGCTACCTGGGCGTGATGGAAAGCATGATGGAGGCAGATGCAACCTGGGCTCGCATACGAAAAGAGGCGGATATCTTTGCCTCGATATACGACCCAGAAGTATTTGCCCGCCATCCAGGTGGAATCCTTGCGTAAGTCGCACCGATAAAAGTAGAGTTATCAGTATTTAGGCTCGAATCTAACATGCGGGCGGATAATTTATGACCATCCGGCCATTCGACGATCCTTACTCATCAAGCTAACATGACGGCTCGGAGAGCCCGGCGGCGGCAGGAACGGACTAAGTTGTGATCGTTACTTTACTCGTATGTCGGGCGCTCTTCCCTCTGATTCCTGGGCGCGAAACATGCCAAGCGTATTAAAACTCGAAATAGGATCTCCGGTTGGCGCGATCACGATGATGCCACCCTCGCCGCCTTTGAGCGCCGGCAACTCGGAGTGGATCATTTGGTCAGCCGCCTGTTGGGGCGTTTGTCCTTGCTGGACCAATGTGCAAACCTGTCTTGCCAAAGTGAGACGGATGAAATATTCTCCAACGCCGGTGCCGGATACTGCACAAGACCGGTCGCTTGCATACGTGCCTGCACCAATCAAAGGAGAGTCACCGACACGCCCGGGAAGTTTGCCCTGCATGCCACCAGTGGAGGTCGCCGCGGCCAGGTGGCCTTCGCTGTCGCGGGCCACGGCACCCACAGTTCCGAAGCGATGACTGAATTCACGCGGACGAACCGAGCCTGTTGAACTTGTGGCGCGTGGAACTCCAACTGGTCGTGGAGGGACAGGGCGGCCGCTGGCTTTCATGATTGAAGCGAATTCCTGCCAGCGCATTTCGGTGAAGAAGAAAGCAGGCAGTTGCTGCTCTAATCCTTGCGTCTTGGAAAATGCGTCAGCTCCCGGACCGACCATCATGACATACGAGGTGTGCTCCATGACAGCACGAGCGAGGGCGATTGGATGCCGCGTGAATTGGACGTCAGCTACTGAGCCAGCCGCAAGTGTTGCGCCGTTCATCAATGCGGCGTCCATCTCGTTGCCGCCGTCGGCGGCGAACGCTGAACCTCGGCCAGCGTTAAATAATGGGTCGTCTTCGAGAACTTCTACCGCAGCCTCGACTGCGTCGAGTGCTGCGCCGTGGCGCTTGAGCACAGCCGATCCGGCCGAGAGCGCCTTTGCCAATGACGCATGATATGCGTTGGCGGTTGCAGTATCCATGTGCTCCCACTCGCTCTCGCCCGCTCCGCCATGAATGGCGATTGCCCATCCTTGAGCAGCCTCGGCAGCTTTAGTAGCGGAGTGGGGTGTGGCAGCGATTGCGACCACATTGGCGTAGCACATGGTTGAGATCAGAAGACCGATAAGGGCAATGCGGTGCAGGTGATGCTTCATGCATTCATCTTAGCTGGTGGGTAGACCAGAGGATGCGAATCGATTTCAGCCAGTTCATATCTTGCGCTTGAATGCAAACCTAGGTGGTCATCCGGACGAGCTTTGTGATGCGGCCGACTTGATTCCAATCGGAGACATAGATGTCGGCGTTCTGATCGATGTAACAACCATGGGCCGCGCTAAATGTCGCGGTGGCGATGTCGCCTGGGCGAAGCTGGTAGTTTGCCCACTGGGATTTCTGCGGGTTGTCGCCAAGAAATGCGACAGGGGTGTTGTCTTTGTCGAGGACTGTGACGCGACCTTCCAGTTCTGAAACAACAGCATAGTCGCCGTGAAAGCTGACTTGGCAAGGCCGTCGCATATGCGAAGTGATGTTACCGACGAACTTTCCGTCGAAGTCAAAATGGCACAGGCGCCGGTTCTCGCGATCACACACCAGCAGAAGCGGCTGATCATAACGAGTATCAACGGACAGCCCATGACTGCAGTCAAACAAGCCATTCGTGCTGCCTTTTCCCGCATAGCTCGCGCGGTAATTTCCCTGCCGGTCAAATTTAAATATCCGTGAATCACCGTAACCATTTGCAATCAAGATGGAACCATCCGGCGCAGGTACTGCTGCGGTCAGGCGCCACTCGTTCGAGGCCTTGAAGCCCGCCTCCTGGGGGGCCGTAATTTTCTGCACCACGGTACCGTCGGTTTTCATCCTGACGAACAGCCAATTTTCTTTGGGTGTCCCCTTCTGCACCGTGGTATAGAGGTATTCTTCGCCTCCCTCTTGCGCGTAGACCATCGAATGAACTTCGGGATAATCACCGGCAATCGTCTTCAGCAGTGAGCCGTCCGGAGCATAGACAAGTATGCCGGTATTGCTTTGCGTGCTGATATACACGCGACCTCCTTTGTCGGTGGCGATTCCGCCGTGTGTGCCTCCGAATGCAGTGCCGGCGGGAAGTTTACCCCAACCCTGAGCTACCTGATAGGTCCACTCGCCATTCCCCGTTTGCATAACTGGGGCGGCAGAGTTACTAACTGGAGCCGAATGTGCCTCTGCCTGCGGACTGGCAAGAGCGGCCAACGCTGCGGCCCCGGCGATGGCGCCAAATTGCCGGCGACTGAATACTCCGGGGTTGTTCAGTTTCAGGGTTTCATTCATTGCACATTCCTCGCGAGGGGTGGCGCCCCTTCCGCAGCAGGCGCGGGTTGAGCCGGCGTGTTGTAGAGGTAAACATGACGCAGATTCTTCATGGAGCCCAGTGGAGACACGGCTTCGGCAGTTACCTTGGTCCCACTTAGATTCACATAGGTGAGTTGCGTCAAGGCAGAGAGTTTTGCAAGCCCGCTTCCAGTTACCGCAGTGCTCTCAAGATGAAGAGCACGCAAATGGGTGAAGCTTCTCAACGTATCAAAACAGGAGTCGGTCACGGTAGTGCGCCCAAGTTCCGCTTCGACAATATAGGGAGCGAACTTCTGGAGTTGCGCAAGCTGCGCATCGCCAAATGACGCGGCGACGTCGACAGTATTCAGGATCAGTCCATCGGACGGCTTGCTCGAGACGGGCAGCAGCTTCGCACCCTGCCCTTTGTCCATCTTCAGAATTTCAGGCATCAAGCTGGTGTAGTCTCCCACCGGCTGCAGGGGCAAGTCTTTGGGAGCGTCGTGGATTTGAATGCCCGTGAGCGTAGCCACCGAAGGCGAAGCCCCCTGCTGAACCCACGCCGTTATCCAAGCGATCTCCTCGGGCTTCAGCGGCGCTCTTCCCTCAGCGGGCATGAACTGCTTGTGATTGGTGGGCAGGGTGACACGTTGAAGCAACAGACTTTTGTCGCGACTACCGGGAACAATGACCGGGCCGTCGTTACCCCCTTTCATTAACTCGCCATATGAGTCGACGCGCAAACCGCCTTTTGTTTTTGCCTCGCCATGGCACGTTACACAATTGGCATCGAGGATCGGGTGGATATGGTCGGCGTAAAAGGAGCCTGGTGTTGGCGAGGCGGCCTGCGTGAGTTTGACGCCGAGCGAGCGCTTCAGCTGCGCAGGCATGTATTGCACGAGATAGTTGCTGCCATAGGTGATCGAGCCACCCAAATGGGCTGTGAAGGCAAGGAGAAGCAGCACTGCGGCGAGGAGGGCTGGGTAGAAGCGCAATCCGCTTGCGGACAACCAGGCAGGCCGCGCAAGCCAACATAGCAGAACGCCGATGGATAAGGCCGTTGCTCCCCACATGTGGCGAGTGACGACGATGCCCGACGTGCCGCTCCCGTGGGCGAGAAAATAGCCGAGGGTGAGCGCTCCGAGGCAAGCCAGAAGCGCGAGGCCCAAAACAAATCCCGCCGCTTCACGCAGTGCGGGACGGGATCTTGCCGCAATTTCCAGCAGCGGCACGAGCACCAGCAAGCCAATAGGAAGATGAACAGCGAGAGGATGAAAGCGTCCGAGAAACTGCTGCCAGTCCGCATGCGGTCTGCCATCGAGTTTGACGAGCCAAGGCAATAACAGCAACACCAAGCTCATTGCAACCGACGCTACAAGCTTTGTTTCCGTCAATCGGGATCTTATGAGAAAACTGTCCCTGCGCGCAGCCAGATATTTCACTGTCATCATGCCAGCAGTCCGGGAACGATGCTGGCGGGCACCGGACCGGTAAGCTTCTGGTCGAGCCCCTGGAATTTGTACGTCAGCTTGTTGTGGTCGATGCCCAGGCAGTGAAGAATGGTGGCGTTGAAGTCGCGAACTGTAACCGGATCTTTCACCACGTTGTAGCTGTATTCGTCTGTCTCTCCGTAGGTGATGCCGGTGCGAACGCCGCCGCCTGTCATCCACGTGGTAAAGCAGCGCGGGTGGTGATCGCGGCCATAGTTTTCTTTTGACAGGCCTCCCTGGCTGTATACGGTGCGCCCGAATTCTCCAGCCCAGATCACGAGCGTGTCATCAAGTAATCCACGCCGCTTGAGGTCGGTGACAAGCGCATAACACGGTCGATCGATCTCCTGACAGATCATCGGCAATATTCCGGTCACGTTGTCATGCACGTCCCACCCGCGCTTGTACACCTGGATACAACGAACACCGCGCTCAGCCATGCGCCGAGCCATGAGGCAGTTATAGGCAAACGTTCCTGGCTGCTTTGCTTCTGGGCCGTAAAGGTCCCAAGTCGATTGCGGCTCCCTGCTCAAATCAGCAAGCTCGGGCACAGAGGTTTGCATGCGGTAGGCCATCTCATATTGGGAGATCCGCGCGTTGGTTTCGGGGTCGCCTAACTCTGCAAGCGTCTGGTGATTGATCTCTTCAACCGCATCTAGCATCTTGCGGCGCACTTCGCGATCGACGCCATCGGGGTCGGTCAGATAGAGAACGGGGGCGCCGCCCGACCGCAAACCGACGCCTGCATATTCCGATGAAAGAAATCCGCTACCCCACAGCCGCGACGATACGGGCTGGTTGTTTTCTTTCGGATTTGTTTTCGTTTGCAGGACCATGAATGTGGGCAGATTGTCGTTCATGCTGCCCAATCCGTAAGAGAGCCACGAACCCAGGCAAGGCTTGCCCGCGTTCATGTTGCCGGTGTTCATGAGCATGATTGCAGGCTCGTGATTGATAGCTTCAGTGTTCGTCGACTTGATGATGGCGAGGTCATCGACCATGCGCGCCGTGTAGGGAAGGAGGTCGCTCACCCAGGTTCCCGTTTTGCCGTATCGCTGAAATGCCCAGTGCGAGGGCGCGATGGGAAAGCGCGCCTGCCCCGCTGTCATGCCGGTCAATTGCTGGCTGCCGCGCACCGAATCGGGAATGTCCTTGTCGTAGAGCGCGGCAAGATTCGGTTTGTAGTCGAGCAGGTCGATCTGAGGCGGACCGCCGGACATGAAGAGGTAAATAGCGCGTTTGGCCTTGGGCGCAAAATGAGGGAGCTTCAACTCCCCTGGCATGGGGAGCCCTTTAGATCCGTACGCATCGGCTGCATGCACGTCCCTGGTCATTGCTCTGTCGCCCAACAAGCTTGCCAGGGCAGCCCAACCCAATATCTTGCCGCTTCGACCCAGAAAGCTGCGGCGCGTTTGCAATGCTGCCCACTCCTGCTTGAGCCCTGCGGGAATCGGGAGGTCCAGCACGCGCTGGTCCTGTTCGCAATCGGTACAAAGACGATGTTGTTTCATGCGACCTCCCGCACTATTTCGTCACTGTCTCATCCAAGTTCAACATTTCGCTCGCCAACATGGTCCATGCCGCCAATTCGGGCTCGGACACTGACGCATCGTGCTTCTTCTCTCCGACCTCAACCAGTTGGTGCGCCGCCTTTGTTTGCGTTGAATAGTGTTTCTGCATCTGCGCCAGAGATCTCTCCAGCACCGCAGTCATGTCAGGCGGCGGATCGTGAGAGAGCAGAATCTCACTGAGCAGCTTGATGCGCTGCTCGGGTTGCTTACCGCCTTCATCGATGACGCGCCGGGCCAACGCCCGTGCAGCCTCAACCCATTGCACGTCGTTCATGGTTACCAGAGCCTGTAGCGGAGTATCGGTGCGCTGACGCCGCGTGCACACCACGTCGCGCATGGGCGCGTCGAAGGCATCAAGGTCAGGCAAGGTGGCCATGCGCTTCCAGTAACTGTACATACTGCGGCGGTACAGAGCTTCGCCGTGTTCCTGAACGTATGTGACCGTGTCGCTTGCGGGATAACTCACCTGCTCCCAAACATTGGCCGGTTGATACGGCTTCACACTGGGGCCGCCAATTTTGTCGACCAGCAGACCTCCCGATTGAAGAGCGATATCGCGCAGCATCTCCGCATCCATGCGGAACCGCGGGCCGTGCGAGAGCAGTTGGTTTTTGGGGTCTTTTGCGAGTTGCTCGGGTGTAGACTTTGCACTCTGCCGATACGCTGACGACATCACCATCAGCTTGTACATGTGTTTGATGTTCCAGCCGCTTTCGCGAAACTCAGTAGCAAGCCAGTCGAGGAGCTCGGGATGGGACGGCCGCTGGCCCATGATGCCGAAGTCTTCAGTGGTCTCGACGAGACCAGCGCCAAACAACTCGGCCCACATGCGATTGACAGTGACCCGCGCGGTAAGGGGATTGTCTGGGCTGACCGTCCACTTTGCTAACGCCAAGCGATTGTGAGGTTCTGTTGCCGGTAGCGAAGGCAAATAGTGCGGCGTGTTTGCCTCAACACGCTCAGTGCGCGCCGAATAGATGCCGCGAGTTAGAACGTCGGCATAAGCCAGGGTTGGCTTCTCCCACGCAACCAGGGTCAGGGCTCCGCCTGCTGAGAGCTTATCGAGCTCCTTATTCAACTGCGCCATCTGGTCACGGATGGCTCTTCCGGATTGATCCACGATATTGAAGTAGAAGTCGCTCGCCACGTGCCATTCATCGGCGTTCCACTTATCCGCAGGCTTGTGAGTCAGCTCAGCTACATAATCCTCAAATGGAAGGCGCTTCACCTCATCGGTGGTTAGAGCGCGACCATAAAGGCGGATATCCTGGTAGCGCGTGTCACGCACAGGTGTCGCGTCGGGATAACGCCAGCCAAGCTGCAGAGGAGCCTTGTTGAGCATCGTCGAGCGGCCAAGCGTATCAATGACCACACGCGTGGCGACCGCGGCTCCATCTATGTAGATTTTTACTCCGGATGCTTTGCCCGAGCCGTCGTAGGTAAAGAACACGTGCTTCCAATAGCCCAGCGGCAATGGATCGATGGCAGAGACCTTGATCGCGATTTGCGGCGTGTTATCCTTCGCAACTGCCGGCTCAGGCTTCTTTGGAGTCTTGGGCTTCTCTTCTTTCTTTTTGGGTTCGGATTTTTTAACCTTGTTCGCCGCCAGATCTTTGGGGGTCAGATCCTGAGGGGTCGGATAGCGGAACATCTCCGGCCCTTTGACGGGCTTGTCTTTGTGCGGCTTTTGGTCTTTGGGTGTTTCGTTGACGAGGTTGACGCTGATGATTCCCTTTTCAACGGAGAGATCCCAGCCGCGGTTGTGCTCGGCCGAATCCATCTTTGAGATCAGCGCGCCCGAAGCGCTGTCGGAAGACAGGTTGGGCGCGGAGCGGAGCATGAACCATCCACCGGAAGAGAAGTGCTGGGTGCCTTCATAGTTGCCGGCCTGGCCGAGCATCACGCGGGTGCTGGTGTCCATGCGGAAGTCGGGCCACAGCCAGGTGGTCTCACCCCACTGTGGCTTCGATTTGCCGATGGGGAAACTGGCCGGCTCGGGATTCGGCGCGCTATTCTTCAGGACTTCGCCGCCGCCTTCATTGAGGCGCAATCGGATGGCTAGCTTGTCTGTCGACACAGGCATCGGGATAGCTTGCCGCGACTGCAGCCAACGGCTGACCAACGTGCGCTGGTCGTGTTGCAATGCGGCCAACTGGGCCGCGAGCTCCGATCGCTTGGCGAAGATACGGTCGTATGCCTGCTGATTTTGCGGCTTTGGAATGCGGACGGCGGGGGCCCAGACCGGTCTATCGTCGTTGAATGGCTTCTCGTCGATGTTGTTGAAAAACGCGGTGAGCGAGTAGAAATCTTTTTGGGTAGTGGGATCGTACTTGTGATCGTGGCAAACGGCGCAACCTACGGTGAGGCCCATGAATGTAGCGCCGAAGGCCTCGGCACGCTCCCTCGCGATATTCGTGCGCAGTTCTTCCGGAATGGTGCCGCCCTCGTTGCTGCTTACCCCCAGCCTGACGTAACCGCTCGCGATGAGCGGGTCGAGATTCCTGGCCGGCAAGAGGTCGCCGGCGATCTGTTCCATTGCGAACTGGTCGAAGGGTTTGTTGTTGTTGAAGGCGCGGATCAGATAGTCGCGATAAGGCCAGATGTCGCGACTGTTGTCGTAGTGCAGCCCGTAGGTGTCGGCGTAGCGCGCATAATCCAACCAATAGCGGGCGCGCTGCTCACCGAAAGTGGACCTCGCCAGAAGCCCGTCCACCAGCCGCTCGTAGGCTTGCGGAGACGCGTCCTTCACAAAGGCGGAGACTTCAGCCGGAGTGGGAAGCAATCCCGTCAGGTCAAGCGTTACCCGCCGGATCAACGTTTCTTTGGCTGCTTCGGGTGAGGGATGCAAGCCTTCTTTGTTGAGCTTGGCGAGAATGAATGAGTCGATGGGCGTTTTTTCCCATGCGGCGGACTGGGTTGCCGAAGGAATCGCGGGGCGGCTTGGCTTTTCGAAGGCCCAGTGCGGCCGGTATACTGCGCCCTCCTTAACCCACTGTCGCAGAACAGCGATCTCTTCCGGCTTCATGGGTTTCGCTTCGCCTCGCGGCGATTGCGGCATCAGGTGGTGGGGGTCTTTCGATTCAATCCGCTTGATCAGTTCGCTTCGTTCGGGATGGCCAGGGACGATCGCATCGGGGTGTCCGGGGCGTTTTCGCCGCGCAGATTCCTCCAGATCAAGGCGCAGACCTGCCTTACGCATCTCGGGATCGGGCCCGTGGCAACTAAAGCAGTTAGCAGCCAGAATGGGTTGCACGTCCTGGTTAAAGTCGAGGTGTTGCGAAGCGGCAACCTGGCGGCGGCCGCTGTGACAGCCCAGTATTGTGCCAAGCAACGCGCCCGCGAGCAAGAGCAACGTTGGGGAAGATGGGGAAAACAACTTAGGAGCCGATGGCAGCATGCACGCCTTACCACAAAAGCTAAATCGTTCAAGCTACAAACGGCAAGGGGGAGAAATGCTGTTCGTCGAAGTGGTGGCCTTCCGGCGCTTTTAGCGCGAGCCCGACGAGTATATTTCAAGGTTCGACAGGAGGTGGGGCCCTGTTCACAGATTTGGCAATCCTTGACAGCGCTCAGGCCCATAGATACAGATGGATGGCGTTGGACGTTGAAGGTCGAAAACATGCCACGAATCGACGCATCCAGGATTTTGCCTTTCGTACACAACGGAATCGAAGGGAAGAGCGAATGACCAGGACAAAACCATTCCATCCGCTTGCCTTGATGGCAATTCTGCTTCCATGCATTTCAATGTGGATTGCCAGGAACACGTTTGCTCAACCGCAGTCCGTCGGCGATGCGGGTCCGGAAAGCTCGACGCATCTCAAGGTAGATCGACTCGATGCCTCCATCGATCGAATCATCCCGGCCGACGCCAAACTCGAGCGTATAGCAAGCGGATTCAAGTGGATAGAGGGTCCCGTGTGGGCCGAGGGAAGCCTGTACTTCGCCGATATTCCCGGCAACAGAATCTGCAGGTGGGCTCCCAACGCTGGGGTAAGTACGTTTCTGAAGCCAAGCGGGTACAAGCGAGCCAAGGAATACGGTGGCCCAGAGCCAGGATCGAATGGAATGACGCTCGACCCCACAGGGCGGCTAACCATTGCGGGACATGCCCAGCGCGACGTATACAGGCTTGAATCGCTAAAGCCGGATGCACAGGTTACCGTGCTTGCCGACGAATATCAGGGCAAACAGCTCAACAGTCCCAACGATCTGGTGTACAAGTCGGATGGGTCGCTTTACTTCACCGATCCGCCATATGGCCTGCCCACGCAGAAAGACGATGACCCCGAAAAGCAACTGAAGGTAAACGGCGTCTATCGCATTCCCCATGCGCTGCAGCAGAAGGCGGGGGACGCTCCGGCGAGAGCCGAGTTACAACTGCTTGCGACCGATCTTACCCGGCCCAACGGAATCGCATTCTCACCCGACGAAAAGTATTTGTATGTGAATAACTCCGAGCCGAAGAAGATATGGATGCGCTACCGGGTGAAGCCAGATGGAACATTGACTGACGCGAAGCTTCTTTACGATGCAACTTCGGATAAGCGGCCCGGTTCCCCTGACGGAATGAAGGTGGATAAGGAAGGAAATATCTACAGCACGGGTCCTGGTGGTGTGTGGATCTTTTCGCCCGAAGGCAAACCCATGGGAACCATTCTATTCGGGGAGAAAACGGCCAATCTGACCTGGGCTGGCCCCGACCACAAGATGCTTTACATTACGGCAAGCAGCAGCGTCTATCGCGTTCATCTCAAAATTGAAGGTGCACCGCTTACGCGAAGCCACTGAATGAATGGAACAATTCGCCTAAACAGGCTGCGGAAAACTCTGGTTTCGTAACAGTCCTCCACCGGCATAGCCGACCCACAGTTGATGAAACGAGCATCGTTGCTGGTTTAGATTAATCTTGCGTCGCCGGCGCCGAGGTCGTTCGTTCCCTGGTGCGTGCGAGCCCGAGTAACAGTCGGACCCGGA